>Ga0129311_1001417_pt1 | contig 17030 bp, 12 predicted proteins | sample Go1ome_FD_94435 | JGI IMG/M metagenome (GOLD analysis project Ga0129311, IMG submission 94435) | Western lowland gorrila individual fecal microbial communities from Wisconsin, USA - Go1022B metagenome | ecosystem: Host-associated > Mammals > Digestive system > Large intestine > Fecal | place... | reverse complement strand
CACATTATTTCCGGTCCACGCGATTTTTGATAAAGTCCGGCAAGATTTGTAATTTTGTAAGATAAATGAAAAAAATATGAGCGGACAGTATACAAAAGACAAGAAATATGTCATGACCAGCGAAGTCCCGTGCTATGACGTGGACTCGAATATGGACATGAAACCGGCAGCATTTATGGACCTGGCACAGGAAATTGCCTATCAGGCAGCTACGGCGCTCGGGTTCGGTTATGACGCGCTCCAGACGGAGGGCAAGGCCTGGGTGCTGTCGAGAATGCACTATGAATTCATCCGTCATCCCAAATGGCGCGAAAACATTGAACTATATACTTGGCACAAAGGACCTTACGGACCTTTCTACCTCAGGGACTTCGAACTGAAGAATGCCGGCGGCGACCTCCTTGTGCGGGCCACCAGCTCCTGGGTGATACTCGACGTCGCCAACAGGACCATGTGCCGCACGGCCGATGTGATGGAAATGATCCCCGAGGATACCGTCTGTAAGGACAATGCCATCGAAAGGCCTGCGGACAAGGTGATGATGCCTCGTGGCGTGACCCCGGAAATCGCCGGCGAACACAAGGTGGAGTTCTCCGACATTGACCTTCTCGGACATACGAACAATGCCAGATACGTGGTTTGGGCGATGGATTGCATTGATTTTGACGAACTTAAAACAAGGCCGGTGAAAGATGTCACGGTGACATTTATCCATGAGACACGCGCCGGCGAGGTAATTACCCTCGAAAAGGTACGTACGGAAAATGAAGACGGTACGATAACCTGGTACATTGACGGGAAGACTGACGGAAAATCAGCGTTCTGTGTTAAGATCAATATGTAAAAGATTATAGAAATGAGAGACTTATTCTTGGGAACCGGTATCGCGCATACCATCCTTCTCTTTGCTGTGGTAATCGCCCTCGGCCTTTATCTGGGCAAATTCAAGTTCAAGGGAATTTCCATCGGCTCCACATGGATCCTCTTTATCGGCATTCTCCTCAGCCACTTCGGCCTCAGGGGTGACCCGCATATCCTGGCATTCATGAAGGACTTCGGCCTTATCCTGTTCGTATTCAGCATCGGACTTCAGGTCGGTCCGGGATTCTTCCATTCATTCCGTAAAGGCGGATTGACCATGAACATGCTTGCAATTACGCTCGTGCTGCTTGCGGTGCTCGTTACCTGCATCATACACCTGGTTACGGGCGAAGACCTTCAGACCATGACCGGTGTCATGTCCGGTGCGGTTACCAATACCCCGGGTCTCGGTGCTGCCCAGCAGACACTTTCGGATGCAATGATCGCGGAAGGCTCGTCTTCGTACGCGGCCGCAGAAGCTTCTTCAGCCATAGCATCGGCCTATGCGGTTTCCTACCCGATCGGTGTCCTCGGAGTAATCATTCTCCTGATGGTTTTCAAGGCCATTTTCAATGTCGACCTGAACAAGGAAAAAGAGGACCTTGACAATGAAGGCAAACTCGGAACCGGCGCTATCCGTGCGACTTACGAGGTGAAGAACCCGGCCATTTTCGGCAGGACGATCGGCGATGTGACGAAAGACAACGGCGACCGCTTCGTCATTTCCCGTGTGCTGCGTAACGACGAACTATGTGTCCCTTCATCCGATATGATCCTGAAAGAAGGCGACAAACTCCTGATTGTCACATCTCCTGATGCGGAAGACCTCGTGAAGATTCTCTTCGGAGACGAGATTGACATGCCGTTCAAGGAATGGGACAAGCCGGACAGCAAGCTCGTTGCGAAGAAGATTACCGTTACCAAGCCGTCCATTACAGGACGCAGCCTTAAAGATTTGAATGTCAGATCTATATATGGCGTATCAGTGACCCGTGTATTCAGATCCGGCGTGGAACTCGTAGCCAGTCCTAACCTTTATCTCCACGTGGGAGACAGCCTCCTGGTCGTAGGACCTGAAGAGGCGATGGACAAGGTTGCCGGACTCTTCGGAAACAAGGCAGCCAGCCTCAGCCATCCGAACCTGATTCCTATCTTCTTCGGTATCGTGGTCGGTGTCATCTTCGGCAGCCTTCCTATCAAGTTCCCTGGCATTCCTCAGCCTATCAAGCTCGGTCTTGCCGGCGGTCCGCTCATCATTGCTATCCTCCTCGGATATTTCGGCCCTAAGCTGAAAATCACCACATATACCACATTGAGTGCCAATATGATGATCCGTGAAATCGGCATCTCATTCTTCCTTGCGGCAGTGGGACTTGGAGCAGGCGAAAACTTCATCAGCTCCATCGTGAACGGCGGTTACTGGTGGATTCTCTACGGTGCCCTGATTACATTGGTGCCTGTCACCTGCATAGTGTTGCTCGCCAGACTGGTATTCAAGCTCAACTTCTACCAGATCTGCGGTCTTGTCTCAGGTGGAACCACGAACCCTCCTGTGCTCGCATTCTCCCAGGAAGTATATGGTACCAACTATCCGTCAATCAGTTACGCTACCGTATATCCGTTGACAATGTTCATGCGAGTCCTCGTGGCGCAGCTCATGATCCTATTTACGCTGTAGCACCATGTTCGATCTGGTTTATCCGGCCTCTCCGGCGGTCGTGCTGCCCAAACCTACAGCCGACAAGCCTGCCGACAGGCCCGCTCCGGGAACGGAAATGCTGCCCGTGATAGACGAAAACGGTATCGTATACGCGCAAGCTTCGCGCGCATGGTGTCATGGCGGGTCAATGCTTCTGCACCCGGTAGTGCACCTTCATATACTCAACCGCTACGACCAGCTCTATCTCCAGAAGCGCTCCATGAAAAAGGACCTGCTTCCGGGCAGATGGGACACGGCGGTCGGCGGACATATTGATTATGGTGAATATGTCAGCGAGGCATTGTTCAGGGAATCCGGAGAAGAACTGAAATTCACTGAGTACAACCCCATCTGGCTCGGAAACTACATTTTCCAGAGCGATGTGGAAAGGGAACTCATAAACATATTCGCGGCAGTAGGAAACTTCACGCCTCATCCTGACCTGGATGAGGTGGCTGAAGGCCGCTACTGGTCAATGGATGAAATCGAGGAAAACCTCGGCAAGTCCATATTCACGCCTAATTTCGAGGGCGAATTCAGGAAAATCAGAAAATCCCTGGAGGCCCTGCTGTAAAACACATAACCTGATGGCCACTTTCAAAATCCTGTCTGACGGCCCTGTACTCAGGACATCAGATTTGCGCAAGGCCGCTGCTGACCTTGCCGACGATTACATTGTCATCAATACCAAGCCATATCCTTGCGATTTGGGCTATCTTGCCCTTGAACGCTTCGCGGAGGTGGCGGAATATACGATGGCTGACATGCTGTATTCTGATTACTATGAGCTGGTTACGACACCGGACAGAAACGGGGAACGCCGCCGTCACCCTGTGATCGAATGTCAGAAGGGAGCATTGAGAGACGACTTCGATTTCGGGCCGGTGCAAGTATATCGTGCCGACTCGTTCAGGAAAGCAGTGGCGGAAATGGATGTGGACTACAGCTTCGGGGCAATGTATGACCTGCGTCTCCGCATGGCCAGGAAAGTCCATATCGGTGAATACCTCTATACCGAGGTGGAGACCGACCTCCGCAAGTCAGGCGAGAAGCAGTTCGACTATGTGAATCCGCGTAACAGGGAAGTGCAGGTGGAGATGGAAAAAATCTGCACCGCTTATCTCAAACGTGCGGGAGCATATCTGGCACCTGGCTCGAAACATATTGACCATCAGCATGAAACGCCGTCTGTCTCAGTCATCATACCGGTTTTCAACAGGGTAAGGACCATTGCAGACGCCGTTAAAAGTGCATTGTCCCAGGAATGCAGCTTCGGTTACAATGTCATTGTCGTAGACAATCATTCTACGGACGGGACGGCCGAAATTCTCGCGGGCATTGACGACAGCAGGCTCATTGTCGTGACGCCGGAACGTGGGGACCTTGGCATCGGCGGCTGCTGGAACATGGCGGTACACGACAGCAGGTGCGGGCTTTATGCGGTCCAGCTCGACAGCGACGACGTCTACAAGGACTCCACGACGCTTCAGAAAATCGTGGATGTTTTCGAAAAGGAAGGCTGCGCGATGGTCATCGGGTCCTATGAAATGACCGACTTCGACATGAAACCGCTTCCTCCGGGAATCATTGACCATAAAGAATGGACGGAAGATAACGGTAAGAACAATGCATTGAGAATCAATGGTTTGGGTGCGCCGCGTGCGTTCTATGTGCCGTTGCTCCGCGAAATCAATTTCCCGAATGTCAGCTATGGCGAGGACTATGCCGTGGGGCTGAGGATCAGCCGGGAATACCATATCGGCCGCATCTATGAACCGCTGTATTGCTGTCGCCGCTGGGAAGGAAATTCCGATGCCGCGCTCGACATCGCCAGGGTCAATGCCAATAATCTTTACAAGGACAGCATCCGCACCTGGGAATTTGAAGCCAGGATTGCGCTGAATCATAAAAACCTGTCTGCCAATGGATAACGATATCTCCAAGTTCGTCCGCGACCAGCTGTCGGTCTGGCCTGCGGCAGCCGCCAATTTCAGGTCAATGAAAAAAGCATTGACGCGTAAACTCATGGTGGGCGGTCTGGAAGTCACGGTACAGCATAACCCGGAGCGCATACGTTCGTCCGCAGCGAAGGTGGACAAGGCTTCCATACAGAGCAGAAAATGTTTCCTTTGCAGTGCCAACAGGCCTGAAGAGCAGCATTTTATGGCATTCGAAGGACGAAAGGGGCGCCGCTATGAGATGCTGGTGAATCCCTATCCGATTTTCCCGAAGCATCTGGTGATAGCCAGGGATGTCCATGTGCCCCAGTCGATATGGCACCGTATGCCTGACATGACCGACCTGGCAAGGCATTTTCCGGACTTCACGATATTCTACAACGGGCCGAAATGCGGTGCATCCGCCCCTGACCATTTTCATTTCCAGGCCTGTCCGCGCGGACTCATGCCATTGGAAAGAGACATTGACCTGAACCTCGACGGCGGTAGGGGAGACCTTACTTGGCTGACCTCGGTTCAGGATGCGGAACTATTTCATTATCATAAATTTACGAGAGGCGTGTTCGTGCTTACTGCACGCACGTCCAAGTCCATGGCGAAGCTGTTCTACAGGCTGCTGGACTGCCTTCCGCAGCGGGAAGACGAAACCGAGCCGATGTTCAATCTCCTGACATGGTACAAGGTGCGGCCTTCCCAGAAAGTGTCAGGCATATCGCATGGACGCTTCGGCGAATACCGGGCTGTCCTCATGGCACGTGGCAAGCATCGTTCACATCACTATTTTTCCGACGGTCAGGACCATCTGACGATGAGCCCCGGCTGTGCCGACATGGCGGGACTGTTCGTGGCGCCGCATGAGGACGATTATGAAAAACTGAATACCGGACTTCTGGAGGAAATGCTCTCGGAAGTATCTGTAAGTGAAGAAGTTGAACGCAATATAATCTGGAAGCTGACACGCAGCCAGCAGACGGTCCAGGTCGGCATAATGTCCGGAAATGAAATCGGATTCGAGATAATTTCCGATGGCGCCGGCAGGCAGAAAGTCGTGTATGAAAACGGCCGGATTTCCTATAACGGAACATTGTACGATGAGCTGTTTTTCGATGCGCAGACCATGTCCACGATGTTCGCCGAGCCTACATTCATATTGTACGGCGTGACTATCGGCATCGGTTTCCATTGGGAAAGAAGTCAGGTCCAGAAATTCGCAGGGTCATTGAAATTTATTGTAGATGACGGTAAGGTGGTGGCTGTCAATGTGGTAGGCGTTGAGGACTATCTGCTCAGCGTCATCTCTTCCGAGATGAAGGCCACAGCTTCGCTCGAATTTCTGAAAGCCCATGCCGTGATTTCCCGTTCATGGCTCATGGCCAGAATCCAGGAAAGACGGGACAATGTCCATTCTTCCGGGTCCTCCGTCAAGGAAGACCGCATCGTCGACGGCGATTATCATCTTGTCAAATGGTTCGGCAGGGATGACCACAAGGCTTTCGATGTCTGCGCCGATGACCATTGCCAGAGATACCAGGGACTTACGGTGGCAGTAGGGGACAATGTCCGCAAGGCCGTCGACCAGACATGGGGAGAAGTCCTGACCTATGACGGGGAAATCTGCGATGCCCGTTTCTCCAAGTGCTGCGGCGGTATGATGGAAAGATTCGGCTCATGCTGGGAAGACATTGATTATCCGTATCTTGCAGCCGTTTCCGATACGCCGTCCGAGGAAAAGATTCCGGATTTGACGCAGGAGGACAATGCCCGCAAATGGATAATGGGAGAGATGGAAGAGTCGTCGGATGCTTTCTGCAATACCGAAGACGGCAAGATTCTCGAGCAGGTGCTCAATGACTATGACCTGGAGACCAAGGACTTTTTCCGCTGGGAGGTCAGATATACACGTAAGGAACTTTCGGAATTGATTGCCTCCAGCTCGGGACATGACATAGGCATGCTGGAAAGCATTGAGCCTCTGAAACGCGGACCTTCCGGAAGGATCACGCTTCTGGAAATACGCGGGACCAAATCTTCGATGACTGTCGGTAAGGAATTGGTCATCAGAAAGTTCCTGTCTGCATCACATCTGAAGAGCTCCGCCTTCGTGGTGGATATTCTGCAGTCCGGGACGTCATTTGAAGAAGACATTGTCGTACTGCATGGCGCCGGCTGGGGGCATGGCGTAGGGCTTTGTCAGATCGGTGCGGCGGTAATGTCATCCAGAGGATACAGGTACAGGGATATCCTTTCCCATTATTATCCGGGAAGCATCTGCTCTGTCAGAAGAACCAATAACCCATAATTTCCATGACCGGCAAAGTTACAGGAAGATCGCCCTGGTGGTGGATTCCGACATTGTATTTCGCGGAAGGCATTCCGTATTTCATAGTTAACAACATTTCCGTGACAATGTTTACGAAAATGGGCGTGCCGAATGGCGAAATGGCGCTGTTTACCAGCCTGTTGTATCTGCCATGGACACTCAAGCCGCTCTGGAGCCCGCTTGTGGACATATTCCGGACCAAACGCTGGTGGGTTGTCATGATGCAGGCATTGGTATCGGCTGCCTTTGTGCTGCTCGCCCTGACATTGCCTTCTCCGGAGACCTCCACGCAGGTCCCTATGTCGCTGTTTACCTTCACGTTGCTCCTTTTCGTGTTCGCAGCATTCGCCTCCGCTACCCACGACATCGCCGCCGACGGTTTCTATATGATCGCCCTTGACAGCGGCCAGCAATCGTTCTTTGTCGGCATAAGAAGCACATTCTACCGTCTGTCCTCGATTTTCGGACAGGGAGTTCTGGTCGTCGTGGCCGGAGTCCTGGAAGAAAAGACCGGGAACATCCCGCTTGGATGGTCATTGACGATAGGACTTACTGCGGTCATTTTCACCATATTGACGATATATCACTCCTTTGCCCTTCCACGGCCTGCCGGAGATTCTGCCGTGAGCACGGACGGTTCCGGTTCCGCCGGCGAATTCACCAAGGCATTTGTCTCATTCTTCCGTAAACCCGGCGTGTGGATAGCGATAATCTTCATGCTGCTCTACAGATTGCCGGAAGCATTCCTGCTCAAGATGGTAAATCCGTTCCTGCTTTCCCCGGCCAGCGAAGGCGGACTTGGACTGCACACCTCCCTGGTCGGCATTGTCTACGGAACCATCGGCGTTCTTGCGCTGACGGTCGGAGGCATCATCGGCGGCATGGCGGCATCCCGTTGGGGCCTCAGGAAATCCCTCTGGCCGATGGCCGCCTGCATGACCCTCCCTTGCTTCACTTTCGTATATCTGAGTATGGCAATGCCTCATAACCTGATGATTATCAGCACGTGCATTGCAGTGGAGCAATTCGGGTACGGCTTCGGTTTTACGGCATATATGTTGTTTATGATGTACTTTGCCGAAGGAGAATTCAAGACCTCACATTATGCCATCTGCACTGCCTTCATGGCGCTCAGCATGATGATTCCGGGGGCTGTGGCCGGCTATATTCAGGAATGGCTCGGCTATACGATGTTCTTCTGGATGGTGATAATCTGCTGCCTCGCTACGGTAGCCGTGACGTCGCTGGTAAAAGTAGATCCTGAATATGGTAAAATTGTTAAAAGACAATAAGTTATGAAGAAATTGATGTTTGCCCTTGCGGCCCTTGCCGTGGTTTCCTGCGGAACCCAGAGGAAAACTGCAGCCGACAATACCGTCGCCGAAAACACGACCTCGTCCGAAGCCGTCTCCACCATCGGGGGCAATGCTGACGGACGTCTAGCCTTCGGCCTGTCTCTGTTCAATGAAGCCGTTTCCACAAGCGGCAATGCTGCTGAAAACATTGTCGTGTCACCTTACAGCGCAGGAATGGCATTGTCAATGCTTGCCGAAGGTGCAGCAGGCGATACCAAGGCGGAGCTCGTTTCCGCATTGAAAAATGCTTCATACTCAGGCGATATCCTCGAAAGCGGTGACGGATGCATCATCTCCAGCGCCAATTCAGTGTGGATCAGAAGCGGGTTTCCGGTTCTGCCGGGATATGCAAGCCTTTTGAAGAACGCATACTCCGCTGAAATTGCCGAAAGGGACTTTTCCGTGCCGGCTACCGTCAAGGAAATCAACAAATGGTGCTCTGACAAGACCTCCGGAAAGATTCCTGAAATCATCGACAACATCGGCTCCGATATGATGATGTTTCTTCTCAATGCACTGTATTTCAAGGCTCCGTGGCAATATGAGTTCGACAAGAATTCTACATTCAAGGCAGTTTTCCATAGCCCTTCGGCAGTGCAGAATACCGACTTCATGCACATGAAGAAGTCGTTCCTCTGCGGCGAAATCAGTGGCTGCAAGTTTGTGGTACTTCCTTATAAATCAGGGAATTGGAACATGGTTGTCTGCTTGCCGGCGGAAGGCGTGGACATGAAGGATTTTCTTTCTTACGTGAATGCTGACAGGTTCAAGAGTTTCATGGAAGCCGCGACTATGCAGACCATCGCATTGTCAATGCCTAAGTTCAAGGTCAATACAACATTGATAATGAACAGCTTGCTTCAGTCGATGGGCGTGCACAAGGCGTTTTCGGGAGCTGCGGACTTCAGTGCGATGACGCAGGCTGGCGTGGCAGTGGATGAGGTCCGTCAGAAATGCTTCATCGAGGTCAACGAAGAGGGTTCCGAGGCTGCGGCAGTTACATCCGTAGGCGTGAAACTCACTTCCGTCAGACCTGAGCCGAGGCCATTCATTATGAATGTGGACAGACCGTTCGTTTTCGCTATCTTCAATGCGGAGAACAATGATATCCTGTTTGCCGGAAAAATTGCGACCATTGAAAACTAAATGATATGCTGGATGCATTGAAACATAAGATATTGGCGATTCCATTTGCTGCCATTTCGTGCGTTTCCGCCATGGCCGGAAATCCCAAGGTCATGACCGGAATCGAAGTGCTGGAAAAGCATGATTTCTGGGAAATCGAGGGGCGCAGAGTCGGTCTTGTGACCAATCCGAGCGGCGTGGACAGCAAGCTCCGCTCCACCATCGACATTCTCTACAATGCTGATAATGTGGAACTTGTGGCGCTGTTTGGACCTGAACATGGTGTCAGGGGAGACGCTTATGCAGGAGATAAGGTATCAGATACCAGAGACACCAGGACCGGCCTGAAGGTCCATTCCATTTACGGACAATTCAGGGAGCCGTCCCAGGAGATGCTTGACGGAATCGATGTCATGGTTTATGATATCCAGGATGTCGGGACACGTTCATATACATTCATCAGCACATTGGGACTGGTGATGCGCGCCTGCGCGAAGAAAGGCATTGAAGTAGTCGTATTGGACAGGCCGAATCCTCTCGGCGGCGAAAAAATCGAAGGCTGTAACGTGGAACCCGGGTTCTTCTCGTTTGTCAGTGAATTCAAGATTCCGTATATTTACGGATTGACGGTGGGCGAACTGGCACTTCTTATAAATGAGGAGGGACTGAATTGCGGGCAGCGTGGAAATGAGGAACCGCTGAAATGTAAATTGACTGTCGTGCCTATGGAGGGCTGGAGCAGGGATATGCTATATGTCGATACGGGGCTGCCGTGGGTGCTGCCGTCGCCGAACATCCCTTATCCGCAGTCTGCTGTCAATTATCCTTCGGCCGGTATTGCAGGGGAATTGTACGGGTATCTGAACATCGGTATCGGATATACATTGCCGTTCGAGACTTTTGCAGCGGAATGGATTGATGCTGATGCACTTAAAGATGAACTGGACAGCTATCGTCTTCCGGGGACGGCGTTCAGGACCATCCATTACAAGCCGATTGCGGGGAGCAGCCAGGGGAAACTGATACATGGCGTGCAGTATTTCTTTACGGATTATTCGGCCGCATGCATATCGCTGACACAGTTTTATGTCATGCAGGCATTGCATCGGCTTTATCCTGGCAGGGATCCGTTCAAGATGGCAGCGGGCAGGACGTCGATGTTCGATAAAATCTGTGGTACGGATTATGTAAGAAAAACGTTTTCAAAGAGGCTGGAGGTCTCGGATATTGTGGATTATTGGAACAAGGATGTGGAGGATTTCCGGACGCTTTCCAGCAAATATCACCTTTATAAATGACACTGTTATGAAAGAGATTCTAAATCTTGCATTGGCTTCGCTGGCAGCGTTTTCGATGCTGACTATTCCTTATGACAATGCGGATGCACAGGTGCGCAGGACTACCACTACGACGCAGAACCGCACTACTTCAGGCGGCTCGTCGACACAGTCACGAAGCACGTCTACGCAGAACCGCAGCACGTCCACCCAGTCCCGCAGTACTTCTTCACAGAGCAGGAGTACATCCCAGACACGCAGTTCATCTACGCAGTCGCGCAGTACTTCGTCACAGACCCGTCAGAGCGGCAGTACCTCGCAGACCCGTCAGAATACATCGGGCACGACAGTCCGCAGATCTTCCGGAACCTCGTCTTCTACACAGTCCGGCACGAGATCTTCCAGCGGTCAGGTCCGTCAGAGCGGCATCTCTTCACAGGTCCGTCAGAATGGATCATCTTCACAGGTTCGCCAGAGCGGAACCAGCTCCCAGGTTCGTCAGAACGGCAGTTCTACCCAGAATCGCCAGAGCGGCTCATCGTCTTCCGTACGCAGATCTTCCGGCAGCACCGCCACATCCGGCAGCAGCTCTTCTGTCCGTCAGAACAGCAACGGCGGAGCAGTGCGTCAGAACAATTCTTCTTCTTCCAGCAGGGAAACCTTTACTGCGCGTGTAGACGGAGTGGACAACAGTGTCCGCAACAATCCTTCTTCGCAGAGCAGCAGCGTGGTAAGGAGAAATTCGAACGTGACCAGGACCGGACTCAGCTCCGTTTCCGGAAACATGCGCCAGCCTGGCAACAACAGAGGCGGTTCCAGGATGGACAACTCCATGGATTTCAGGATTGAAGACCACAATGTCCACAGAATCCCGCCGCGTGACCGTGATTTCATGCACTATGACCGTCCGGGCCATTTCTACGATCACCATCACCCTCACTGCTTCGGCTTCAGGGTTGAGGTCCTGCCTCCTAGATACAAGACCGTAAGATACTTCGGCATTGACTATTACATTTACAATGACGTATATTACAGACCTTACAGAGGCCACTATATCGTTTGCCGTCCACCTTTCGGAGTGACCATCGCCCGTTCAGTGGTGGACATCTCGTTCGCGACCGTGAACTTCGCTTATTATTCCAATGTCTACCGTACGTTCGGCGCGATCGACGCGAACAACCGCTACATCGACCAGCAGAACAGGATCATCGCCCAGAACAATGCGACCATCATGGCGCAGAACCGCGCTATCGCAATGAATCCGAACTCGGCGCTTTCTTCATACGAGATCGCCAACCGCCTGGGCCTGGTGCAGAGCTACGCATACGCTGACAGGAACTATTTCTATCAGGACGGCGTTTTCTATATCGTCAATGCCGGTGGACAATACCAGGTTATCGTTCCTCCTGCAGGAGCATTGGTCCAGAATCTTCCTGAGGATTATGACATAATCACTCTCGGCGGCGTCCAGTACTACAGGGTGGATGATACCGTATATCGTCTCACGCTTGTAAGCGGTTCTCCTTATCTTGAGGTGCTCGGTCAGATGTACGGCCAGTTGGCACGCGACTATAACGGCTATTAGTCAATGGCTTGTATCGGAATTTTTGATTCTGGAGAAGGCGGGTTGTCAGTCCTGAAGGAGATAACCCGTCTTCTTCCTGATGAAAGGTATATTTATTATTCGGACAATGCGTATTGTCCCTACGGCGAGAAGTCTCCGGAGTTCATCCAGGTCAGGGCGTGTGCAATAACTGAAGAATTGCTCCGTCGCGGTGCCGACATCATCGTGGTTGCGTGCAATACCGCTACGGCGGCCGCTATTTCCAAACTTCGTTCTGATTACTCTGATGCGGCTTCCGATACGGTTCGTGAACGTGTGCTGGCTTTGACCGGAGGTCGTCATGACCATATCCGGTTCATCGGCATGGAGCCGGCCGTGAAGCCTGCCGCCCTCGGAACGAAATCCGGCACCATCGGCGTCCTTGCCACAGCCGGCACGTTGAAAGGCTCCAAATATCTGAACACCAAGGGCAGTGTCGATGACAATGTCCGTGTAGTGGAGCATGTAGGCCGGGGCTTTGTCGAACTGGTAGAGTCCGGATGCCTTTCCGGAAAAGAAGCCGAATCCACTGTCCGGGCCAGCCTGAGTCCATTGCTCCAGGCAGGTGCCGACATCATTGTCCTCGGCTGTACCCATTACCCGTTCCTCCTCCCTGTCCTTCAGCGAGTTGCAGGCCCTGGCATCCGTTTCATTGACCCCGCTCCCGCCGTAGCCCGTCAGCTGGTCCACGTCATGTCCGAAGAACACCTCCTTTCACCAGAAAAGGCCGGCGCAGCGCTCCCGCAGTCTTCCGAGCCTCTTCCAAACTCCGCAACAGCCCGCACCCGTTCCGGCAATCCGTCCCACGCCGGCTCAGACAGTCCCTCCCACGCCCGGTCAGACAGTCCCTCCCACGCCCGGTCCGGCAGTCCCTCCCACGCCCGGTCCGGCAGTCCCGCTCCTGCCCGGTCCGGCAGTCCCGCTCCTGCCCGGTCCGGCAACCTCGTCCACCACGGCACCCCAGCCGTCACCCTCCTCTCCTCCGGCGACCCCGCCCCTCTGAATCACCTCTTTTCAATGATTTACTGTGGAAGATAATCTTTAGCAGTTCACATGCCATTTTCCACCGCCCAGGCGGGACGCGGCCACGCTACATTCCGTAACCCATTGATAATCAAATACCATTTTCACAAGAGCGTGGAAATACAGCCAAAAAAAGTCTGCGTTTCCACGCTCCGTTTTATAACTTATTGAAAATCAGCGTTTCCAAAAATCAAGCGTGGCCGCGTCCCGCCAGTGGCCCCGCTAACAGATTTTCTCCGACTCTATCCAGATGCGAAGCATAGAATCTGAGATGGTATATACGTTTCCAGTCTTGTAATTATTTCAATGAAATTATGCCAATAAAATAATTGTTATGCAGTCTTCCACCACCGACCGGGCGTGTAAAAAACATTAAAACCTAAATATTTCCTCGATTTCTTTTAATTAACCTTGAAAAGGTGTATTTTTGCGGTGTCCCTTAACCTTGAAAAGGTGTAAAACCGAGGGGTTACTAAGTCTTGAAAAGGTGAAAATATGAAAAGGAAGATTTATCAGACGCTTCTGAAATGGAAGAAGGAACGCAAAGGAGAAGTCGCTCTCTTGATAGAAGGAGCAAGGCGAATCGGCAAAAGCCATATCGTCGAAGAGTTTGGACACGATGAATATGAATCATATATTCTTGTGGATTTCAGCAAAGTGAGTCCACAGGTCATGGAATTTTTCGACCTCTATCTTGATGACCTTGACACCCTCTTCCAAAATCTTGAATTATATTTCAGATGTAAACTTTTCCCTCGACAGAGCCGTGGCGAGGAGGCCCGCTCATTGATAATATTCGATGAAGTGCAATTCTGCCCCCGTGCACGTTCCGGAATCAAACACTTCGTGAAGGACAATAGGTTCGACTATATCGAGACAGGCTCCTTGGTTTCAATAAAGAAGAACGTGAAAGACATCATGATACCATCGGAAGAACATCCGGTTCAGATGTATCCGATGGATTTTGAAGAATTCCTATGGGCGCTTGGGGATGAAATGATGATGCCGTATATCCGTTCACAATTTGAAAAGAAAAAGCCGATGGGGGCGTTCCATCGCCGGGCAATGGATTATTTTCGTCAGTATATGATTGTCGGGGGAATGCCGCAAGCTGTGAAGAAATACATTGAAACCCAGGACTTTGTGAAAGTAGACGAGGTCAAGAGGGATATTCTGGCGCTTTACCGCAATGACATTAAAAAATACGCCGACAATCAGGAAACCAAAGTGTCGGCCATATTTGAAGAGATACCTGGCCAGTTGCAGAAACATGAAAAGACATTCCGCCTGTCTGCATTGCGGGAAGATGCCCGTATGCGTGATTATTCGAAGGCTTTCTTCTGGTTAAGTGATGCGAAAGTCATCAACTGCTGCTATAATTCTACAGAGCCCAGTATCGGATTGAAATTAAATGAAGACAGGACCACGCTCAAATGCTATTTGAACGATACCGGACTCCTGATAAGCCATGCATTTGATGAAAGAGGCATTGTGACGGAGGATTTGTACCGCAAACTGATGTTCGACAAGCTTGAGGTTAATCTAGGGATGTTAGTGGAAAACATTGTTTCCCAAATGCTTAAGGCGTCAGGCCATAATCTGTTCTTTTTCAGCAACAGCTCTCGAACATCTGCTGAAGACCGCATGGAGATAGATTTCCTTATTGCCAAGCCGACCACGACGAGCCGTCATAATATATCTCCGATTGAAGTCAAGTCCGGCGCCCGATATGCATTGACATCCTTGACGAAATGTATGGCCAAATATGCCAAGGATTTGTCGACTCCTTATGTGTTGCATGATAAGGACCTGAAGATTGAAGATGGCATTGTTTTCCTGCCACTTTACATGACTCCATTATTGTAGTTATACTTGTCTTTCCCCGTTTAATCGAAGCCCCACCGCCGCCCGGGCGCATAAAAAACGCGCGTGGCCGCGTTCCGCCGCTGGCCCCGCTAACAGATTTTCTCGGACTCGATCCAGATGCGCAGCATAGGATCTGAGATGGTGTATACGTTTCCGGTCTTGGTCACAAGGTCTTCAGACAAAAGATATTTCATGGCTGATTGTATCGAACTGGCGGACTTGAGCCTGTGGCGCTTTATAAATGCCGATGACGTTATGGATGTGGCCTCCTTTTCCTCTACGATTGCATAAAGCACTTCCTTCTGCTGCTCCGAAACATTTGACATCAATTCACGCAGACGCGACCCGTACTCGTGAATGTAGGACTTGCAGATGGACATGATATCGGTAACGGAGATACATCCTCCGTGCCCAGTATAGGCATAGGCATCATGCAGAACCCTGTGGATATGCATTGTGACACCCTCGAACTTGTCATATACGTGTAGAAACGCATCTGGCGACAATTGCTTTCCACCATTGCGGAACTGGAGTTCTGCGAATTCCCGATAGACATCCCTATCTATCGGATCAAGAGCAACAGATGTGGCGCTAAGATAAAACGGACGTTTCTCGGAAAAGAACATTTCGGACATTATTCTTCTTTCTGAACCCGCGAATATGAAATGCGTATTGGTCAATTTCTGAATTTTTCCACGCAGAAGCTCCTCTACGTTCTTTTCCGGGTACCTGATTATCTGCTGAAACTCATCAATGGCAACAATACATGGCTTGTCGGCATTTTCTAGAAACTGGAAAATTTCATCAAGCGTGTATTGAGGTCGCTCGATATCTCCAAGCTTAATGTCAAATGTAGGCGACGCCAACACGGGATCATACCCGAAACTCGCCGACAAAGACCTCAATGCGGCAGCAAACGATTTCATCATTCTTTCACTCCGACTGGCAACGGCACGAAAACTTACATTGCCAAGCTCCTGGACAAATTCCTTGAGCGATGCCGTATGCAGAATATCAATGGAAATTTCATAGTAGTTCTGCCTTATGCGCTCCACGTCGAAGCAATGATTGATCAGTCCGGTCTTGCCGATGCGCCGTCTTGCCGTAAGCACAATGTTCTCCTGATTGTCAATGCATTTGAGGATGTTTTCCGTTTCGGCAACCCTGTCGCAGAAATACTGCTCAGGAATCCGGCTTGTCAAAATAAAGGGATTCGTCTCCATATCCACGTGTTTTATGCAAATATAATTATTTTAATGAAATTATGCTAATAAAATAATTTTTGTGCCAATAACTCAAGCGTGGCAGCGTCCCGCCGATGGCTAGAACTATTGACATTTTGCTGATAATCCATTATCTTTGCGAAAAAGTGACGTTATAACGTGAGTTTTATGAAACTGAAATTGTATCATGGCTCAGCCAATATCATAGAAAAACCGGAATTCGGACTTGGAAATGCGAAGAACGATTACGGTTTGGGATTTTATTGCACTGAACATATTGAACTGGCCAAGGAATGGGCCTGCGCTGAAAATCGGGACGGTTTCGCCAATGAGTATGAACTGGAAATGGACGGATTGAGCGTCTTGAACTTGTCAGGAGTTGAGTATCATATACTTAACTGGCTTGCCATTCTGTTGGAAAACCGGACATTTGTAATAGAACGAGGACTTCCGTCGGCTGCAAAAGAATACATCCTTTCGGAATTTCTTCCCGACTACGAGGAAGCCGATGTGATATGCGGCTATAGAGCCGATGATTCCTACTTCTCATTCGCATCTGCTTTCTTGAACAGCACGATTTCACTGGAGCAGCTGGGGAAAGCCATGAAATTGGGGAAACTGGGAGAACAAGTAGTCCTTAAAAGCCGGAATGCTTTTGAACAACTAGAGTATTCCCGTGCTGTCCTTGCAGACAATCAGACCTATTACCCCAAAAAAGCT
>Ga0129311_1001416_pt1 | contig 17039 bp, 10 predicted proteins | sample Go1ome_FD_94435 | JGI IMG/M metagenome (GOLD analysis project Ga0129311, IMG submission 94435) | Western lowland gorrila individual fecal microbial communities from Wisconsin, USA - Go1022B metagenome | ecosystem: Host-associated > Mammals > Digestive system > Large intestine > Fecal | place... | reverse complement strand
GATTTCCTCATAGGTAGCTTTACTCTCAGCAGAGGTAATATCCAACTCATCCATATCCAGTCTCACATTCACATGATGCTTCGCTTCATGAAGTTTGGACAATAAGCATACCGTCTCCACATGTTTAGAATGCCCGAACTGATCCACAACCCCAACCTTCTTAACCTCATACCCTCTCTCACCAAGAATCTTGACATCTCTCGCAAGGGTAGCCGGATCGCAGCTAACGTAAACTATTCTGGCTGGATTCATTTTAACAATAGTATCAAGCAGCACGCTGTCACAGCCCTTGCGTGGTGGATCTACAACCACAACGTCAGGGTGGCAGCCATCCTCTGTATTACCTGTAAGCTCTCCATCATAAAATGAAGGTACAACCTCCTCTGCCTTACCGCAAAAGAAGGTCACATTATCTATTCCGTTTATCCTGGCATTTCCCTTTGCATCCTCTATTGCCTGAGGTACAATTTCAACGCCATACACCTTCTTTGCCTGCTTTGCTAAGCATAACGATATCGTACCGATGCCGCAGTACATATCCCACACAACCTCATTGCCTGTAAGCTCCGCATACGAAACCGCCTTGTCGTACAGAACCTTTGTCTGTGCTGGATTTACCTGATAAAATGACAACGGAGAAATGTTAAACTTAATGTCTCCTATATAATCAGTAATATACGATTCGCCATATAAGGTCTCACATTTGTCACCTAATATTTTGTTAGTCTTATCTCTGTTAATATTTACACTTAGGCTTGTTAATTTTATAACCTGCGTTTTTGCCTGCATATCATAAGCATTTGTGTGGCTGTCAGCATGTGCTTTGTTATACTCAGCTACCGCATTTTCTATGCACTGCCTAAGCTCATCCTCTACAGCAGCGCCACCTAAAGCCTTTCTGCTGCCATTTATAACAAGGCACACCATAAGCTCGCCTGTTGAAAATCCGACTCTCGTTAAAATGTGGCGCACTAAGCCTTGATGTGTCTCCTCATTATATATAAACCTTCCTGTCTGTTTCTGATGTTTATCGAGAAAAATACGAAGATATTTGATAAGATAATCGTTCACAGGATGCCCTATCTGACATGTCTCCAAATCTATAATCGTGTGAGTTCTGCCAGCATAAAAACCAATCTCTATGTTTCCATCCTTCGATAATCCTACAGGGAACTGCATTTTATTTCTGTAATGGTATGGTGTCTCCATTCCACTTACCGACTCGATAAGCTCATCAGCATTCTTTATGCCACCTATACGCACAAGACAATTTTTTACCTTGTCACGCTTATATTCAAGCTGTCTCTCGTAAGACATATGCATTAATGCACAGCCTCCACACTGTCTTGCCTTTGCACACGAAGGGGTAACACGATATGGGGATGGAGAAACTATCTCCTCAAGTCTTCCGTAAGCATAGCTCTTCTTAAGCTTAACTAACCTGACCTTAGCCACATCTCCAAAAACAGTGTCCTTGACAAATACAGCCATACTGCCACCATCATCGGTAGCAATATGGCCGATACCTTCGCCATCATTTCCTATATCTGTAATCTCAATCTCGTATATATCATTCTTCTTCATATAAACTCACTTATCTCCTGCGGGATAGTATTATTCCGGTCTTGTAAGTCTTACATTAGACTCAAACATCTTGTTGTAGCCAAGCCAGCTTGTCTGGTTCTCATTTGCCTTGATAATCTCGGTAAATGTCTGGAGCTTAGCATCCATGTTATCAGCGTGAGCAAGTGCAAGTGCCTCGATAAGGGCTGGCTTCTTAGGTGAACCATACTCCAACTCACCATGATGAGCCAAAATACAGTGCTTTAACTCATTTGCAAGAGTGACAGGGAAACCATCTATAGTCTTTATACGCTCGGAAATCATCATTGTACCCATAACGATATGTCCGATTAACTGTCCCTCGTCTGTATAATCATTCTCCGGAAAATTAGAGAGCTCGTCAACCTTGCCTATATCATGGAAAATGGCTGCGGTAACAAGAAGGTCATGATTCACAAACTCATAATGTGCTGAGATAAACTCACATATCTTGGCAACAGACAATGTGTGCTCAAGCAGACCACCTATAAATCCATGATGTATGGATTTGGCTGCCGAATGGTTCTTAAATCTTGTCGCAAATGCGGTGTCATCAACAAAAAAGCTCTTAAGGAGCTTATTTAAGTACTCATTCTTAATTCCATTTATTATATCTGTAAGCTCTGCATACATTCCATCTATGCTCTTGCCTGAGCATGGCATATAATCAGAAGGCTCGTACTCTCCCTCATCTGCAAGTCGTACACGCTTAATATTGAGCTGGAGTGTTCCGTTGAAGCTGGTTACCTGTGCATCCACACGGATATAATTCATATTTTCAAAATGAGCGATTGCGTTAGTAAGCTCCCACACCTTACCATCAATCGTTCCTGTCTTATCCTGTAGTTGCAGAGAATAATATGTCTTTCCACCCTTTGTCTTGGCAACCACCTTATTCTTACAGAGGTAAATCTCTGATATCATTTCTCCCTCTCTGAGCTCATTTATATAATTCATATGACTATCCTTTCTGTACCCTCTTACAGTATTCAAACTATTATACTTATATATAATGTAAGATAGCACTTACCACCCCTCTCTGCAAGTATTTTCATATTTTTTCTTTATATTTATAGAGAAATGATTTATTATATATATAAGTATGCACAGAAATAGATTAAGAAGGATTAGTTAAATGAATAAACGAAGTTTAAGATTACTTGAATATAATAAAATACTTACAATGCTTACAGATTTTGCCACATCTCCGATGGCTAAAAAGAGGTGTGATCGTCTTAAGCCGCAGCGTGATATTGCAACCATAAATGCGTTGCAGGAGGAAACAAGAGATGCTCTCTTAAGACTTCACCGTCAGGGTAACGTATCATTTACGGGGCTTACAGATATAGGTGCATCAATCAAGCGACTCGAGGTAAAGGGAGCACTTACCGCAAGGGAGCTTCTTGACGTTGCTGCCCTGCTTTCTACCGCACAGAATGTAAGAAAATATGGTGATGGCTCAGACCTTGCCGACACAGTTACAGCCAGAAACGCTGATGGAGACGAGCAGGTATGCCGTTATGATTCACTGACGGAGCGTTTTAATCAGCTCGTTCCGCTTGAGCATATATCCTCCGAGATAAGAAGATGTATCTTAGCCGAGGATGAGATAGCTGACGATGCATCATCTAAGCTTAAGTCTATACGAAGAAATATAAAGCTAGCAAATGACAGGATTCACCAGCAGTTATCCAAGCTCCTACAGAACGAAGCCACTAAGGATAAGCTGCAGGACAGCCTAATCACAATGCGTAACGGAAGATATTGCGTACCTGTCAAGCAAGAATACCGCTCACAGGTTCCCGGAATGATACATGACCAGTCAGGCTCAGGCTCAACACTTTTTATCGAGCCAATGGCTGTTGTCAATCTCAACAACGAGATTAAAGAGCTTGCCAACGAGGAGCTTATAGAAATTGAGAACATTTTAGAGGATTTAAGTCTGCGTGCCGCTGAGGTCGTGGAGGACATTTCCTATGACATGAGTGTACTTACTGAGCTTGATTTCATTTTTGCCCGTGCCAAATTCGCGAGGTCATACAATGGCAGCCAGCCGACATTCAATACAGACGGAATTATAGATATAAGGGGAGGCAGACATCCTCTGCTTGAAAAACATTCTGTAGTTCCTGTAGATATAAGACTTGGTGAGGACTACAATTTGCTTATTGTTACCGGTCCTAATACAGGCGGTAAGACCGTTTCGCTTAAAACTCTCGGCCTGTTTACACTTATGGGGCAGGCGGGCTTACATATACCGGCACTTGAGGGCTCAAGACTTGCTGTATTTGATGATGTATTTGCAGATATAGGTGACGAGCAGAGCATTGAGCAGAGTCTCTCAACCTTCTCATCACATATGAGCAATGTTGTTTATATAGTTAATCACGCAAGTGCCAATACACTCTGTCTCTTTGACGAGTTAGGCGGTGGAACTGATCCTGTCGAGGGTGCGGCATTAGCCATAGCTATTCTTAACTTCCTGAAGAATATGGGAGCTAGATGTATGGCTACAACCCACTACAGCGAGTTAAAGACCTACGCACTCTCAACTGATGGTGTCGAAAATGCATCCTGCGAATTTGACGTTGCCTCCCTTAAGCCTACCTATAAGCTTATGATTGGTGTCCCAGGAAAATCAAATGCATTTGCGATATCAAGCAAGCTCGGACTGCCTGACTATATCATCACATCAGCCAGGGAACAGCTTGACAATGATGCGGTTGACATGGAAACTCTTATAGCTGATTTGGAAAAGAGCAAACGTTCAATCGAGGAGGATAAAAAGGCAATTGAAGAATACAAGGCTGAGGCGGATGCATTAAAGAAGAGGCTTCAGGAAAAGGAAAGCGAGCTCACAGCCAAGAAGTCCGAGATTTTACAGAAAGCAAGAGAAGAAGCAAGGGATATCGTTGAGGAAGCAAAGGAGGTTGCCGACCAGACTATCCGTGACTACAACAAATGGCGCAGCAACCCTAATAAAGCCGATATGAGAACCATGGAGGAAAAACGAGGCAGGCTGCGTGACAAGATAAAGGATTATAACAAAGCAGGTGTTAGCAATACCCCTGCCAGAACCTCAAATCACAAGGCAAAGGATTTCCATATAGGCGATGCTGTAGAAGTAATAAGCATGAACGCCAAGGGAACTGTCACCTCACTTCCTGACAGCAAGGGCATAGTCACTGTCCAGATGGGTATTTTATCCTCAAAGCTGCCGATAAGCGACCTTATCATTTTGCAGGATAAGGGCTTTGTAACCGAGGCTGAGAGAAGCCGTACCAAGAGCAGAAGCATCACCGGTAAGGCAATGACATTTTCGCCAGAGCTTAATGTTATGGGTAAAACTGTCGACGAAGCAATTATGGAGATTGACAAGTATCTTGATGATGCCGTCCTGTCACACATGAATAAGGTGACTATTATTCACGGAAAAGGAACCGGTGCTCTTAGAAAGGGTATACATCAGTATCTTAAGAAGCACCCTCTTGTCAAATCATTCCGTGCAGGCGAGTTTGGCGAGGGAGAATACGGCGTTACTATAGTTGAACTGTAGTTTTTAGCCAATAACCTTAATTATTATTCAGAAACGACATTACGACTGTAAGAAAGGATTATTAATGGATAAACAGAGAATTTTAATAGTTGATGATGACGAAAACATAGCAGAGCTTATATCGCTGTACCTCATAAAGGAATGTTTTGCAACTGAGATTGCATACACAGGTCAGGATGCGTTAAAGCTTGTATCCACCTTCAATCCGCAGCTCATTTTACTTGACATAATGCTTCCCGATATAGATGGCTACGAGGTTTGCACAGAAATCAGAAAAACAAGACAGACACCAATAATAATGCTGTCTGCGAAGGGTGAGGTTTTCGACAAGGTACTAGGGCTAAAGCTTGGTGCGGACGATTATATGATTAAGCCTTTTGACTCAAATGAGCTTGTGGCAAGAGTTAAAGCGGTGCTGAGACGTACCGCCATGATGCCGGAGCAGACTATGGTTGCTCTCCAGACCGACTACCAGGGTGACTATGTGGAGTATGATAATCTTCTTATCAACATGACAAATTACCTTGTAATATTCGAGGGCAAGCAGATAGAAATGCCTCCAAAGGAGCTTGAGCTTCTATACTTTTTAGCGAGCAAGCCAAATCAGGTATTCACCAGAGACCAGCTCTTAGACCAGCTCTGGGGATATGAATATATAGGTGATTCGCGTACCGTTGACGTACACATCAAGAGACTCAGGGAAAAGCTTAACGACTCCCACAACTGGTCGATATCTACAGTTTGGGGTAAAGGATATAAGTTCGAGGTAAGATAATGAGACATTCTATATTTGATAAAATATTTTTGGGATTTTTATTTCTATCCATAGCAGTGTTTGGACTTACTGTATTTTACTCGACCTATGCAACACGTCAGACACTTATAGAAGAAAGAACGGAGGTACTGACTAACGAGACCTTCCTCATAGCTGACCAGACCATTTCAAGCTATATACAGGGAATGTCATCCTTAGAGACCTTGCAGGCAAGCTTCGATTACTATAGTGACACGCTGAATGCCAGCATATGGCTTTTTGACGGAAATGGTTTCTGCATTGCCTCCTCCAGATCCTCCGAGCACCCTTCATGCCCACGGAATATCTACCTGCTAAATCCTGACTTTGACATGACGACAGCACAGACATTTACGGGTACATTCTATGGTGTATTCTCTGATGATGTGATTTCTGTAGCCATACCTATCCAGACCAACAACATGCCAAATGGTATGGTGCTGCTTCACAGTACGATTTCACAGCTGCACAACCTTCAGCAGAATATTGTAAATGTTATATATGTACCTTTCCTCATAATGATTATTATCTCCTTCGTGCTGCTTGGTATCATTTCCGGAAAAATTATGCGTCCACTTCGTAAGATTAACACTGTAGCCGAAGAATATTCTACAGGTAACTTTGAAACAAAGCTTAACATCCGCTCACACGACGAGATAGGGCAGCTTGCATCAACTCTCGAATACATGGCATCCGAGCTGTCGAAACTAGATGAATACCGACGCTCATTTATCTCCAATATATCTCATGACTTCCGCTCACCGCTCACATCAATTAAGGGATATATCGAGGCCATTCAGGATGGAACGATTCCACCTGAGAAGCAGGACAAATACCTGAGTATTGTCGTGAATGAGACAAACCGGCTTACCAAGCTCACATCAAGTCTGCTTGAGCTAAATGATTTTGATTCCTACGGAATATGGCTTATGCAGAAGGATTTTGATGTAGTTGACCTTGTCAAAAATGCTATGAACACCTTCGAGGGGCATTGTCAGGAGAAAAACATCTCCCTGATACTAAACAACCACACTGAAAGCTCAGTGGTTCATGCCGACAAGACCAAGATTCAGCAGGTAATCTATAATTTGCTTGATAATGCAATTAAATTTACACCATCAGGAAAAAATATCTATATAACGCTCACCGAGAAGAACGACAAGCTGTTCCTCTCTATCAAGGATGAAGGCTGCGGTATTCCTGCTGACTCTTTAAATAAGATATGGGTTCGTTTCTACAAGGCTGATACCTCAAGAGGCAAGGACAGACAGGGTACAGGACTTGGACTTGCAATCACCCGTGAGATTGTCAAAGCACATGGTGAAAATATCAATGTCGTAAGTACTGAGGGGGTAGGAAGTGAGTTCACGTTCTCGCTCTCAAAGGTGACTGCGGAGTAGAAAACTTAAATTTTTTATGGCTACATACGATTATATATGGCAGGGGATTGGTACTTATACAAGCAATTACTACAAAATAATAAGCATTAAGCAGATATGTTTTCTTATCGTCCGCTAACGCGGCAAACCGCACATCCTTGTGCGTTGCCGCTCGCAAGCCATCCATGGCTTGCGTACGCTAAAAAACTGTTGTGCTTAATGCTTTTATTTTGCGTATTGCTTGCAAAATCGTACCAATCCCCTGCCATATACAATCTTACAAATCTACAAATATATACTTTCCAGCACCTAGACCTTTTACTTTTTTTAAGTGTTGCTTACTTTTACCTAAGCGTTGCTTACTTTTTCTTAAGCATACCCGCCAGAAGGGGATATATAGTCAGGGGGAGTTGTACGTCTTTACAAATGAACACCTCAAAATAAAAGCATTAAGCAATATCATCTCTTAGCGTGCGCAAGCCACGGATGGCTTGCGAGCGGCAACGCACATGGATGTGCGGTTTGCCGCGTTAGCGTACGATAAGAAAATGTATTCGCTTAATGCTTATTATTTTGCTGTGTTCGTTTGTACTCGTACAACTCTCCCTGACTATATATCCCCTTCTGACTGGTACTCCCTACTCCTCCGACGTTATCTTATAATATGTCTTTGCAGTCAGGCAATATACTATGAAATACACCACCGTGAAAACGAGTGCAGTAACAACTGTACACTTAACAAAAAGTTCTACATTTGTGAAATTCATAGTAACAAGCATATCCTTAATTATCTTAAATGCAAAGCATATGTGCAGTATAGCGAGTGCAATAGGAAGGAAAAATACCTGCAATATCTGGCTTCTTATTACAGATTTCACCTCTGCCTTGCTCATTCCGACCTTCTGCATAATCGAAAAACGCTCTCTGTCATCATATCCCTCTGATAACTGCTTGTAGTATATTATCATTACTGTTGTCACTAAGAATAAAGTACCTATAAATATTCCCACGAAGAATAAACCGCCATATATACCTAACATCTCAGGTCTGGTAGTGTATATATCATCAACTGATGCCAAATGCGCAATTCCTGTGTCATTTATATTATCTCTTATTCTGGTACAGAATGCATTTTTGTCTGAGAGCTTACCTGTAAGATTGTAATTTATCTGATGTATTATGTTGCTTATTCCACCATCAGTGCTGTTTTCATTTACATAATTATTAATTGCCTTAATCTCATCTAATGAATCTACAACAACCATTACATTTTCAAATACACTGCTAAATGCTTCCTTAATTGGCATATTGCTGAAATGTCCAGCCACCTTGTAAGCTCTGTCATTTATGGTTATATTTTCAGCATCATTTAAGTTATCAATTGTCGAGTATATCAGAACCTCACCAGATGAAAGGCTCTCATTTTCACCTGTAAGAGTGTTGTAATCGTCTATATCAATCACGCTTAACTCTGTAGCTGAAGCATAATCCGAGAATGTCATACCATCCATCAGCTTAAAGTTTGTTCCCAAAAAGCTTCCCGGCATACTATAAATGTAGTAGCTCTGCATATCCTCAATAGATACATTATAGCTGTCAGCACGTTTATAGAGCATATCAATTACCTTGTCATAATCGTAGTGATATGAAGCCTTCCACTCATCAAGCATGGAATCCGGTACATCCTCATTACCCTCCTCATAGAGAAACTCTGTCATCACGTCCATAGGATAACGTGTTCTCATAATATCCTCTATTCCTACATATAAAGATACCGTAGAGGACAATACAACCAGGACACCGGTACATAAAATACATATATTTGCAAGTCCGACTGCGTTCTGTTTCATACGGTACATCATACCAGATACAGTGATAAAATGCTTTTTGTGGTAGTAAAATCTCTTGTTTTTCTTAAGGAGCTTAAGAATTGCTATACTTCCTGATATAAACAACAGATATGTTCCAACTATTACACATAATACAGCAGTCAAAAATGTTTTAATTGCCTTTAATGGATTTTCGGCAGTCTGTGCAAGGTAATATCCATATCCAAGTGAAACAACACCAATTATTGCAAGCAGCCACTTAGCCTTAGGCTCTTTCTCTCCCTGACGTGTGCTTCTCATAAGCTCTATAGGCTTTAAGCTGAATACACGAACCATATTAGCGAGCATTATCGCAACAAATACTCCTGCAAATAATACGATAGTTGCCAAAATCGAGCTTGGCATAATACGAAACTGAAAATCTGTATTTATCCTGATTATTTTAAGGAGCACCATAAACATAAGTCTTGAAAAGAGAATTCCTGCAAGCAGTCCTATAACTATGCTTCCTGAACCGATTATAGCCAGCTCCCAGAATACTACCTTTGAAATGTGTTTTTTCTCCATTCCAAGCAGGCTATATAAGCCAAATTCCTTTGACCTCTGCTTCATCAAAAATCCATCTGTATAAAATAACACACATACCGAAAACAGCCCTGCCACTATTACGCCGACTATAAGCACTTTCTCCATTGTGCTTGCTCCAAAAAATAACGTGTCATCACACTGCTGCCTGATACTGTCAAGCATATAAAACATAGCAGCCATAACTATGCCCGACAAAAGAAACGGTAAAAATGTACTCTTATTTTTCCTTATATTCTGTTTTGCAAGTCTGATATACAAACCTTTATTCATGTATATCACCACCTGCCGAAAGTATAGTAAGTGTATTTGAAATCTTCGCATACATCTCATCATCATTCATATTTCCACGATATAGCTGATGGAATATACAGCCATCCTTTATAAATAGAACCCGTCCAGCACTTGCTGCCGCACGCGTGCTGTGTGTAACCATAAGTATAGTCTGACCTGAAGCGTGCAGATTTCTAAATACATTAAGTAAATCACCTGTTGACTTGGAATCAAGAGCTCCCGTTGGCTCATCCGCAAGCAGAATATCCGGTTGCGTAATCATTGCACGAGCCACAGCAGCTCTCTGCTTCTGTCCACCGGAAACCTCGTAAGGGAACTTCTTAAGTAAATCCTTAATACCAAGCTTTCCTGCAATATCCTCAAGCAAAGGCTGCATCTCACCGTAATGCTTTCCAGCAAGAACAAGCGGCAGGTATATATTGTCCTCAAGCGAAAATGTATCAAGCAGATTAAAATCCTGAAATACAAATCCTAAATGCTCTCTCCTGAATTTTGCGAGCTCACCCTCCTTGATTGATACAGTATCCTTTCCGTTTAAAAGCACCTGACCGGATGTAGGTCTGTCAACTGATGCAAGTATATTGAGAAGTGTAGTCTTACCCGAACCGGACTCACCCATGATTGCAACGTACTCGCCCTCCTCAACCGAAAAATTGACATCCTTAAGTGCCTCAACCTGATTACCGCCAAATCTGGTTGTATATATTTTCTGTAAATTCTTAACCTCAAGTAGTGCCATAACAATTACTCCTTTTTTATTTTATGTCCCTATTATATAAAAAAGGAAAATGTGTTGCCTTAAGTTTGGCTTACATTTCCCTTTTATTCCTTTCAAATTTGTAAGGTTACCTTTGTTCCCTTCGCTGGTATTGAGGTTATAGTTATCGACTGCGACAACAGCTTAGTAATCCTCTTAGTGAGATAAAGTCCAAGTCCTGATGCCTTCTTATCCTTTCTGCCATTATATCCCGTATAGCCACGCTCAAATATTCTCGGAAGATCTTCAGGTGCTATCCCTATTCCCGTATCCTCTATAGTTAAGGTTACCTTGTTGTCATCCTTTACGGCAGATATACTTACAGCTCCCTTTTCAGTGTATTTCAAAGCATTTGATATGAGCTGCTTTAACACAAAGACAAACCATTTTTCATCAGTTACTATCTCTAACTCATCGGGAACATTTATCTGTACCTGCAAATTCTTGGTGATAAATATTCTGGCAAAATACTTTACAGCCTGATTTACCATGCTCTTAAGGTTGTACGGCTTTAAGACCAAATCATTTACATTGCCCTCAAGTCTCACGAACTGCAGCATTGTGTCCACATAATTCTCTATCTCAAACAATCTTGCCATAAGCTCTGTATGCACTGGCTCTGGCACTGTACCCGCTGTTAGCTGCAAGGCTGTGAGAGGTGTCTTAATCTGGTGCGTCCACATAGCCACATATTCGGTTGTCTCCTCTCTTGCCTCCCTGATGTCCTGTAGCTTCTTATTTTTCTGCTTAAGCATACTTGACAACAATTCCTGATAGTCCCTCTCAATAAGCTCTGTCCAAACAGGAAGATTATCTGTTGTCACATCTATATTGTTCATAGCATTTACTAATACATTATGCTTACGCCTGTATAAGTTAAAATCTATTGCTGCATATATCACCGCACATAACACACAAATCAGTGCAGGATACCATATAACCTTAAGTGGTATATCCATAAGGTAAAACACAACTAAAAATATAGTCACTGCAATCGCAAATGCAATTACAGAACGCCGTTTTGACCTTATATACTCTAAGACCAGTCTCATATCGTATAACCCTGACCTTTCTTAGTCTTTACAAAATCCAAAAGACCTATGTCGCTTAATTTCTTTCTAATTCTTGTAACATTTACAGTCAAAGTATTATCATCTATGAAGCTTTCGCTGTCCCACAGCCTCATCATTATAGTATCACGGCTTACAATACTTCCCGCATTTTCCATAAGCATGGCAAATATCTGCAGTTCATTCTTAGAAAGCTCCGTCTGTTTTCCATTATAATTGACCGTTGAGTCAAGAAGATTAAGAATCACTCCATCATGCTCAATTATGTTCATCTGTCCTGTGTATGAGTAGCTTCTTCTTATAACTGCTCCAACCTTTGCATTTAAAACTGCGAGGTCAAATGGCTTTGCGATAAAATCATCTCCACCCATATCCATAGCCATTACTATATTCATGTTATCACTCGCAGATGAAATAAACACAATCGGCACCTTAAACAGCTTCCTTATCTCCTTGCACCAATAAAAGCCATTATAATATGGAAGCATTATATCAAGCAAAATCAAATCAGGCGAGAATCGTGAGACCTCGCCTATTATATCCTGAAAATCCTCTGCCACGCGGACATTATATGCCCACTGTGACAGATATTCACTTACTTTCTCCGCAATCGTGCGGTCATCCTCTACAATTAAAATATTGTATCGCTGCTGCATTACTCTTCCTCATTGCCAGCTTCATCAGTAGCGGCAATCTCTATACCAAGCTCAAGAAGCTGCTTTTCGTCAACTACATTAGGAGCTTCACTCATAAGGCATGATGCATCCTTAACCTTAGGGAATGCGATTACGTCACGGATAGAATCCTCTTTAGCCATAAGCATTACAAGTCTGTCAAGACCATATGCAAGACCAGCGTGAGGTGGTACTCCATACTTAAATGCGTTAAGAAGGAAGCCGAACTGGTCGTAAGCTCTCTCCATTGTAAATCCAAGTGCCGCAAACATCTTCTCCTGTACATCGTCCTGATGTATACGGACTGAACCGCCACCTATCTCTGTACCATTTAATACTATATCGTATGCCTTTGCACGAACTCTGCCCGGATCAGACTCAATATACTGAAGATCCTCCTCCATAGGCATTGTAAATGGATGGTGCATTGCCTGATATCTTCCAAGCTCCTCGTTCCACTCAAGAAGTGGGAACTCTGTTATCCATACAAATCTGTATTCATCCTTCTTGAGAAGTCCAAGCTGACCGGCAATCTCAAGACGAAGTGCGCCAAGAATATCATATACAAGCTTGCTCTTGTCAGCAGCAAAGAGAAGTAAATCTCCCGGCTTACCCTCCATTCTGTCGATTAAGGCTGTCATCTCCTCATCCTTCATGAATTTAGCAAATGACGACTTAATGCTTCCGTCCTCAGCAAGAGCAATATATGCAAGGCCCTTTGCACCATATCCCTTTGCAAAGTCAACCAATGCATCTATCTTCTTACGAGGCATAGTGCCCTGTCCGTTGGCATTGATACCACGGACACTTCCGCCATTTTCTATAGCACTCTTAAATACAACAAACTCTGAATCCTTGACAACGTCTGTTACGTCCTTTAATTCCATACCAAATCTAAGGTCCGGCTTGTCAGAACCAAAACGCTCCATTGCTTCCTTATATGTCATTCTCTGAATAGGAAGCTTAACTTCAACTCCAAGAACCTCCTTGAATAAGTTGGCAAGAAGTCTCTCATTTACATCTATTACATCATCAACATCTACAAATGAAAGCTCCATATCAATCTGGGTAAATTCAGGCTGTCTGTCAGCACGTAAATCCTCATCACGGTAACATCTGGCTATCTGGAAGTATCTGTCATAGCCTGAGCACATAAGAAGCTGCTTGTATATCTGTGGTGACTGTGGAAGTGCATAGAACTCACCCGGGTGTACACGGCTTGGAACAAGGTAATCTCTTGCTCCCTCAGGTGTTGACTTACAAAGTGTAGGTGTCTCTATCTCGATAAAGCCTTCCTTAGCCATAAATGCTCTGGTAAGTGTTGTTATCTGGCTTCTCATCATTATATTTTTCTGGAGGTCAGGGCGACGAAGATCAAGGTAACGATACTTAAGTCTTAAATCCTCCTTAGTCTTGCTGTTCTCCTCAATAGGGAATGGAGGTGTATCTGCCTCTGCGAGTATACGGATATCATTTGCGATAACCTCGATATCTCCTGTTGCAAGGTTCTCATTTACTGCACCGCCACGCTTGGCAACTGTACCTGTAATTGCAACAACGAACTCAGAACGAAGCTTCTCTGCCTTTGCAAAGCTCTCTGCTCCACAGTTTGACTCCTCGAATATTACCTGTAATATTCCGCTTCTATCTCGTAAATCTACGAAGATAATGCCTCCCTTATTACGACTTTTCTGCACCCAGCCCATAACGGTCACGGTGTTTCCGACCATCGTATTATTAACCTCTGTACATCTGTGACTTCTGTGAAGTCCCTGCATTGATTCTGCCATTTCCATAGCCTCCTGTATCTATCTTACTTACGAACAATCCTGTCCGTATTATTATTGATTTCTTATCTATTTCGCAAAGAATTAACCCTCGAAGGAATCTGCATAGAATTCCTCAAACTGTGTATAACCCTCAGCAGTCATCTGCTCCTTCTGGAACTTCTTGTTCTTCTTCATAATAGCTATATTGACAAGTGAACCTTCCTCTCTTGCCTTCTTAGCCTTATCAAGAATTATAAGAAGCTTGTCGGCTGGCATATTCTTATCTATCAGATAAGCAACCTTATTACCTGCGCCCGGAATCTCGAAGTTACGCTCCAACAACAGCATAATAATCCTCTCAAAGCCTATAGAAAATCCACATGCCGGTGTCGCCTGTCCGGTGAACTTGCCTATCATCTCATCATAACGTCCACCGCCACCTACTGAACCGCCAAACTCATCCATTGATATCTCAAAGATTGGACCTGTGTAGTAAGACATACCTCTTACAAGAGTAGGATCAAATGCCATCTTAAACTCAGCACTCTTTGTACTCTCAACGCTGTCAATTATGGTCTTCAAATTCTCTGCCACATCACCAGGAAGGAAGTCACCAAGTGTATCCTTTAAATACTGCACACCACTTACATCTGATGTAACCTTCTCAAACAAATCAAGGTACTTGTCAACGGAAGCTGGCTCATAGCCCTCCTTGATAAGCTCCTCCTTTACACCATCTAAACCTATCTTATCCATCTTGTCAAGGATAATAAATACTGTGTCATAATCTTCCTCTGAAAAACCACTGTAGGCTGCCATTGCCTTAAGTATTCTTCTGTCATTTATACGGATTGTAAAATTCTTGAAATCAAGCTTGCCAAGCAGTGTAGTTGTAGCAAGTATAAGCTCTATCTCAGCTAAGATGGTAGGCTCGCCAAGTATATCTATATCACACTGCATGAACTGTCTGTATCTTCCTCTCTGAGGACGGTCAGCTCTCCATACGTTACCCATCTGAAGTGCCTTAAATGGACTAGGAAGGTCATTAGCATTATTAGAATAATAACGTGAAAGAGGTACAGTAAGGTCATAACGCAATCCTCCATCTACAAGGTCTAGCTCCTCCTTTGCCTCATCTAGCTTAAGCTTCTCACCACGCTTTAAAATCTTAAATATAAGCTTCTCGTTCTCTCCACCCTGCTTACTGTTAAGATTCTCAATATGCTCAACGCAAGGTGTCTCAACAGAGTTAAAACCAAAGGTCTTATATGTTTCCTTGATAAGTGCTATACAATAATCACGGATTGCCATCTCCTTTGGTAATATGTCCTTCATACCGGTTACCGGTTTTTTCTTCATTGCCATCTATATGTCCTCCTCTTAATCATTAACACATGATATACATTACTTTATATTCTCTTTTCTGGCAATCATCTCATCGAAACGATTCATGTAATCATCAACAGACTTGCAGTTTTCAACACGCTCAACACGGTTCTCTGCATGGTACACAAGCTTAGTAGAGCTGCCAGCACCCGCTGCTATAATATCAGTCATTTCTTCCATAATCAAGATATTATATAGACATTCCGTGTCCGGCTTTGCATATCCTACATTCTCAAGGTTACCTCCGATATTCTTCTGACGGTACAGATAATAAGGCTCCATCCCAAGAAGTGTGGCTGTCTCTGCCACCATCTCATGCATCGCATCCATGTCCTGATTAATGCTTGTGCCATACTCATCCATCTGCTGCCTCAGGTTAGCAGCACGCTTAATAGCAAGTGAATGAACAGTTATACTCTCTGGATTAAGCACCTTAACCTCATCTAAGGTATGTCTCATACTGTCAAGATTCTCACCCGGAAGGCCCGCTATCAAATCCATATTGATATTGTCAAAGCCTGCCATTCTAGCCATCCGAAATGCCTCTATAGTCTGGGCAGAGGTATGTGCTCGTCCGATGGTTTTAAGAGTCTCATCGTTCATGGTCTGCGGATTGATGCTTATCCTGCTAACGCCATGCTTCTTCATAACATCAAGCTTCTCCACAGTTATGCTGTCCGGTCTGCCTGCCTCAACGGTAAATTCCTTAAGTCCGGCACTTACAGCTTCATCATCAAGTGAAAATGCATTTACTATATGTCCTAACAACTTATCGAGCAGCTCATGTGATATAGAGGTCGGTGTTCCTCCACCTACATATATAGCCACAAGTCGTTTATCCTTATATCTATCAGCTATATAATCAAGCTCCTCGCACAACTTATCTATATAAGTTATCGCCTTTTCCTTATAAATACCTATCGGATATGAGGTAAACGAGCAGTACAGACATCTGCTTGGACAAAATGGGATTCCCACATACAGGCAGTAATCTCCATCCATATCTATATCCTTAACAAGACAAAGCTCCTTCTCGGCAACCTTTGTTGCAAGCTCTGCCTTATTTCTGCTTACATCATACACATCAAGATAATAATCAACAACCCTGTCATGTATATTCTCATTATCATCTGTCTCATTATCATCTGTCTCATTATCAACAAGCTTAGCCATCGCTATCTTAGTCGGTCTAACTCCTGTAAGGTCTCCCCAGGGAAGTCTCCTGTCTGCCAGCTGACCTAGCAGCCTGTAAGCTGCCATCTTAAGGATGTTCCTGAACACCTTCTTATTGCGGTAATCCTCGTCTATCTTTGCACGATAACCACATGACGATATGAACAGCTTG
>Ga0129311_1001415_pt1 | contig 17056 bp, 17 predicted proteins | sample Go1ome_FD_94435 | JGI IMG/M metagenome (GOLD analysis project Ga0129311, IMG submission 94435) | Western lowland gorrila individual fecal microbial communities from Wisconsin, USA - Go1022B metagenome | ecosystem: Host-associated > Mammals > Digestive system > Large intestine > Fecal | place... | reverse complement strand
TTTATTCGTGTATTTAAATGATTTAACAGTATATTATCAACTTACTAATGACGAAGATGTTCTTTTCCTTTTAAAGAATGTTGATCAGCTAGACAATAAAGCGATTGAACATGACTTTATTGCGAAATTCTTGCAGGTAGCTGAAAAGTATGATCTTCATGATAACCTTATGCAGAGTCTTCTTACACATTTGCTTGCTATGCACGAAAATGCATTTTCACTCTCACTAGAACGTGTAGCAGAAGTCAATGACACATTGAAGGCACTTGTTATGAGAGATCTTACTTATTTCTATGATCTTTTTCATTCATCATTTGATGATCTAGAAGGATTAAATAGAGAAATATTTTTCCACTTCTCTCATTCTAAACCAATTATCAATAAAGAGATTTATGAAGTCTTTAGTGAATTACAAAGTAATCTAGCAAAAAGCACATCAGTTGAAGATTTCTATAACATCCTCTATAATCATTATCACAAGTATGGTGTTGGTAAATACGGTTTAAATAAGGCTTTTAGATATGTAGATGGAAATATCGTTTCTATTAATCATATAGAAGATAACACACTTGAACAGCTGATTGGCTATGAACGTCAAAAAGAGCGTTTGATTGCGAATACAGAAGCATTTATTAAAGGAAAGAAAGCAAATAATGTCTTATTATATGGTGATAATGGGACTGGTAAATCATCAAGTATTAAAGCTATTTTAAATCGTTATTATAAAGATGGTTTAAGAATGGTTGAAGTGTATAAACATCAATTCGTTCATCTTCCAGAAATTATTGGAGAACTACAGAACCGTAATTATAAGTTTATTATCTTTATGGATGATCTCTCTTTTGAAGAATATGAAACAGAATATAAGTACCTAAAAGCAGTTATCGAAGGTGGACTAGAAAAGAAACCTGATAATGTACTTATTTATGCCACAAGTAACCGTAGACATCTCATCAAGGAAACTTGGGGTGAAAGAGATGATTCTGAAATCAATGTGAACGATGCAAAACAGGAAAAATTATCACTTGTTGCTCGTTTTGGTGTTCAGATTCTTTATGTTCATCCAGATAAGCAGCACTATCTTGATATAGTAGATGGACTCGCAGATCAGTATCATTTAAACATTGATCGTGATGAACTCCATCGTTTAGCTATGGAATGGGAATTAAGAAACGGAGGCTATTCTGGGCGTGTAGCTAAACAGTTTATACATATGATGCTTGGAAAATAAGATGAAACCCTTAAAACTATCTGATTTAAAATCTGTTTTACCTTTTCTAGATAAAGCAGATTATGAAGGTTATAACTCAAATTTTGTGACAATGATGATGTGGAATCATGAATATCATATTGAATATGAAATTCATGATCACTTCTGCATCATGTTACATAACTTTAAAGGTCATCGCTTTTTTGCGATGCCTTTTGCATCTCATGAATACTATAAAGAAGCCATTGAATACATGATGGATTATGCAAAAGAGCATGATTTTCCTTTCATGATTGATTGTGCAGTACCATCTTTTGTAGAGGAATTAAAAAAAGTATGTCCTGGACAGTTTGTGTATGAGCATACAAGAGACTTAGATGATTATGTCTATGATAAAGAGAAATTAATCAGCTTATCAGGCAAGAAAATGCAGAAGATGAGAAACAATTACCATAACTTCATCTCACAATATCCTGATTATGAATATCGTACACTAAATGCAGATGAAGATATGCCAATGATTTTTAATGATCTTCTTAAATGGGAGAGGGGAGAGAACGAACAGAGTGAATCCCTTACTTCTGAAGTATATGGAATCATGTATCTTCTCTCTACGCAAGATCAGCTGCCTATTAAGATTGGTGGTATTTTCATCAATAATGAATTAAAAGCATTTATGATTGGTTCTCCTTTAAAACATGAAACAATACAGATTCATATTGAAAAGGCAGATAAAACTATTAGAGGACTTTATGTCACTTTAAGAAAAGAATTCCTAGAACATGAATGTGCCAATTTTAAATATGTCAATAGAGAAGAAGATATGGGAATAGAAAATCTTCGTATTTCTAAAGAACGTATGCATCCATGTAAGATGGTTGAAAAGAGTCGTATCTATATCAATGACGCAATTGTTGAACAGGCAAATGATGAAGATACTGAAACTATTAAAGAAATCTGGATGGATCGTTTTGAAGATGAAGATGAAGTGTCTACTGAATTCTATTTCAAATATCGATATAAGAAAGAGAATACTTATGTGGTACGCTTTAAAGATCAAATCATCTCTGCTTTACAGATTGTTCCTTTTAAAGTAAAAGATTATGAAGACAGCTATTTTATTCTAGGTGTTTCTACTCGAAGAGATTATGAAGGACAGGGATTCATGAAATTATTAATGAATCATGTATTAGAAATATATAAAGACAAGCGTATTTATCTTCAGGCTTATCATCCTGAAATCTACATACCTTTTGGATTTAAGGAGTCTCATAGACATATTCTTTATAAGCTTGATAAAGCAAAATATGCACTTCCTAGTAGTATTTGCCTGTCACAGGATATAAGTCATCTCTATGATGATTATAATCTCTATGTAGGAGATTTTGGCCGTTATTTAGTACGAGATGAAGACTATTTCAACAATTATTTAAGAAAAAGATGTGCTGCATTCAACGATTCTGTTGTAACATTTAAAAATGAGTATGGACAACAGGGATATATGATTTATAATGATAGGGGGAAGTTTGTCTATATTTCAGAATTTATATACAATAAAGAATATTTAGATGACATCCTTAAAACGATTTCTGTTTATTTCTATAAAGACATTCGCATCGAAACAGATTGCATGGCGTCTATTCATGGTGAAAAAACAGATATGATCACAATGATGTGTAATCAGGAGGATGATATGCCTCTTGAGAAGCGCTATATCAATGAAATCTATTAAACAGGAGGCTATTATGATCAAGAATCATGATGAATTACATGAAGAGTGTGGAGTGGTTGCTATATGGGGAGATGACAATGCTGCCCAATTAACTTATTATGGTCTACATTCTTTACAACATCGTGGACAGGAGGCTGCAGGTATTGTTGTCCGCAATAACAAAAGAAAGCTTAACATCCATAAGGGTGAAGGCTTAGTCAGTGAAGTATTTGATAAAGAAAAGATTGAAAAATTATCTGGTAATGCAGCTATTGGACATGTCCGCTATTCAACTGCAGGTGGGGGAGGAATCATGAATGTTCAGCCATTCTTATTCCGTACTCTCGATGGTATGATGGGTATTGCCCATAATGGTAATATTGTAAATGCTAACTTATTAAAGAAAGAACTTGAAGAAAACGGTTCAATCTTTAATTCAACAAGTGATACAGAGGTTCTTGGTCATTTAATCAAAAGAGAAACAGGACGATTTGTAGATCGTATCTGTAAGTCATTAGAAAAGATTGATGGAGCATTCGCATTTGTTATTCTTGTAGAAGATGCTCTTTATGTTGCTAGAGATAGATATGGTTTAAGACCATTATCTATGGGAAGACTTCCAAGTGGAGGTTATATGTTCTCATCAGAAACATGTGCTTTAGATATTGCTGGAGCAGAATATGTAAGAGATGTAGAACCTGGTGAAATCATCCGTGTTAAAGATGGTATTATTAAATCTAAGAAGTATACTGAAACATTACCAATCTGCAATAAGCTTTGTGCAATGGAGTATATTTACTTCTCTAGACCTGATAGTAATCTAGATGGTATTAATGTTCATACAGCACGTAAGACTTGTGGTAAGACTTTATTTGAAGAAGCACCAGTTGAAGCAGATTTAGTAATTGGTGTACCTGATAGTTCTATTTCAGCTGCTATTGGTTATTCTGAAGCATCTGGTATTCCTTATGAAATGGGGCTTATCAAGAATAAATATGTAGGTAGAACATTTATCCAGCCTACACAGGAAATGCGTGAACGTGGTGTAAGAATGAAGCTTTCAGCTGTATCTTCAATCGTTAAAGGTAAGAGAGTTATCATGATTGATGACTCAATCGTAAGAGGTACAACCTCTAAGCGTATTGTAAAGCTATTAAAAGAGGCTGGAGCTACAGAAGTACATGTAAGAATTGCTTCTCCAGCTATTAAGTTCCCATGTTTCTATGGTGTAGATATTTCTACTTTGGAAGAATTAATCTCACATCGTATGAATGTTGAAGAATTATGTCAATTCATTGAAGCTGATTCATTAGCATTCATTTCAATGGAAGGATTAAAGAAATCAGTCAAGCATGATATGGATGGAACTGGTGATTTATGTATGTCTTGCTTTAGTGGTAACTATACAACTAAATTATATGATTCTATTGATCGTGCTAATAAGGACGAAAAATAGTACTACAGAAACTCCCTTCATTGGGAGTTTCTTTACTCTATATATTACTTCGCATAATATATATTATGTAATATTTTAGTTATGATTGATACATTTGAATTGTAAATTGAGTGTGTTATAATAAGAGTAAATAATTAGAGTATCAAAGGAGGATCTCCATTATGAAAAAGACTACAACTGCAGCAACTAAGAAAACAACTACTCAGACTGCTGCTGAAACTAAGAAAGAAACTACAGTTAAAACTGCTGAACCTAAAAAAACTACAGTTAAAAAGACTACTGCAGTAAAGGCAGCTGAGCCAAAGAAAACGGCAGCTAAAAAAACAGTTGCCACAAAGAAAACAACTAAGACTAAAACTACTTATAAGCCAGTAAAGATGAATATTCAAGTGCAATATAACTATCATGATGTATCATTAGCTGATATTGAAGATATGGTTGTCAATCATCTTGTAGAAGCTGGTTATAAAAAGACTTCAATTTTGACTTTGGATATCTATTATAAAGCTGAAACAAGTGAAGTGTTCTATATTGCAAAGACTAAAGATAAAGAAACTATCAAAAACGAAGAACCTTTATATATTTAGTATATGGCTCCCCTTTCAAATGAAAGGGGAGTTTTCTTGTAAACTCCCCTCCTCTATAAAAAAAGAAGCAATAAAGCTCCTTTTTCTATATAAACAACTTACCTATGAATAGTGCTTCTAATAATATATTTACAACTATTAGATAAATATATAATACCTTCTTGTATTTCTTATAATTATTGAATAATGATACAGCTGCACAAATAACAAGCAAAGATGCCATTACTAAATACATAGTTTCAATAATTATATTCCCTTTCGCAAGTGTCATACCAAATACATAAAGTATAACAGCCATCAGGCTTGCTGCAAGAGATACAATAATTACTTTTTTCTGATTTTCCATTAAGCATCCCTTTCAAGTTCTTTTAGTAAAGACTCTCCAATACCTGGATTTTCAACATTAAAGTTATCTGCAATAGTAGCACCAATTACAGCATAACTTTCTAATAATCCAAGATTTTTTGGTTTATGAAGTGATTTGCTGTAGATGAGTAGTGGAACATGTTCTCTTGTATGATCTGTTCCTTTCCAAGTAGGATCATTACCATGATCTGCTGTAATCATGATTAAATCATCATCATTAATTGCAGCCATTAAGTCAGATAATTGTGCATCGAATTCTTCAATAGCATCTCCATAGCCAATCGCATTTCTACGATGTCCATAAACTGCATCAAAGTCTACAAGATTGACGAAAATCAATCCATGATGTTCTTTTTCTGCAAGTGCAATTGTTTTTTCCATACCATCTTTATTAGATACCGTATGAATACCTTCAGTAATACCTTCATCTACAAAGATATCAGGAATCTTACCAACACCTACAACATCAAGTCCTGCATCTTTTAAACTATTAAGAACTGTTTTGCCAAATGGCTTTAATGCATAATCATGTCTATTAGGTGTACGTTTGAATTCGCCTTTTTTATGTCCAACAAAAGGTCTAGCGATAACACGCCCTACCTTCCATCTTTCATCCATGAGTAGGTCTCTTGCAATATGACATGCTTCATATAATTCTTCTAGCGGAATAATTTCTTCATTGGCTGCAATCTGAAATACTGAATCAGCTGAAGTATATACAATCCAGTCTCCTGTCTCTAACTGCTTTTCTCCTAGATCATCTAGAATCTTCGTACCACTTTCAGCATAATTACCTAAACATTTTCTACCTGTCTTTTCTTCAAAAAGCTTAATGAACTCATCAGGAAATCCAGTATCTGTAAATGTCTTAAAAGGCTGAGTGACTTTAAGTCCCATCATTTCCCAATGACCTGTCATTGTATCCTTACCATTAGATACTTCCTTTAATGTAGCAGTGGTACCTAATGGATGAGGAATAGGATGAATACCTTTAAAATCACCTAAATTACCTAAACCTAGACCTTCCATGTTAATAACATTTAAGCCATTTTTTGCTTCACAGATATGACCAATAGTATTCGCACCTTCATCACCAAATAAAGCAGCATCTTCCGCATTTCCAATACCCATTGAATCACATACAATCACAAATATTCTTTTGTATAGTTCCTTACTCATCTTTTTTCCTCCTTGCATTGCCTGGATGAAATCTATTATAGTCATCCAGTATCTGCTTATGTGTAACATGTGTATATATTGTTGTTGTAGAAATATCCTGATGTCCAAGCATCACCTGGATAGATCTTAAATCACAATGGTTTTCTAATAAAGTAGTCGCAAACGTATGTCTTAACATATGGGGTGTAAAATGATCTCTCACCCCTGCTTCTAATACAAGTTTTTGGAGAATGTTATAGAAATTTTCTCTTGTCATACGACGACCATCATTCATCATAAAAAGCCATTGATTATTTTTCTTATTAAAGAAAGAGCGTTCATTTTGCATATAGCTATAGACATAAGAACATGTTTCCTTATCTAAAGGAATCAATCGTTCTTTATTCCCTTTACCTACAACACGAACGTTTGAAACGGATTGATTGATATCATTTGTTTCTAGATGAACAAGTTCGCTTATTCTCATGCCTGTATTAATAAGAAGAAGTATCATAGCTTTATTTCTTTTGCCTGCTGGAGTGCTGTCATCAATACTCTTAATAACCTTGATGATTTCTTCTAGACTTAATACCTTAGGAAGTTTCTTATCTGTTTTAGGCAGATCATATTGCGTCATGATATCTTTCATGCCCCTTGTTCTAGATAAGAACTCATTATACTGTCTTAAAGAGACGATTTTTCTTCTAATAGAAGTTACCTTATATCCATCATCCTTTAATTCGCAGAAATAAGCGTCTATATGAGACAAATCGAACTTTTTTATATCATAATCAATATATTCATAAAAAGCTCTTATATCTCTCATATAACCCTGTACAGTATTATCACTCAAACCTCTTTCAAATAATAAATAACTTTTAAAATCTTTTAAATCATATTCTTGCACGTGCTACACCTCTCGTCTATTATAACAACTTTTCTTAACTGTTTCCATCATGACGCTTACTATCTGGACGATAGTCTTTTGCCTTGATCAGATGTGCACTTGTCATTTTATTTATATTTTCAATAAGGCTGTCAATTGGATCTGTTTGATTATTCTTTGTATCAAATATATTCATCTGCTGGATAATAGCATCTTTTCTTTTTACATTATTCAATGTGACCCCAATAAGTCTTAATGGCTCATGAGTATAATGCTTAGTAAAAAGCATCATAACATAACTGTATATCTTTTCATAATCATTAATATAGTCCTGTATCAGCATTTGTCTTGTCACACTATGAAAACGCGTATATTTTAATGTGATTACAATACAATTAGAATACATATCATGCTTTGAAGCACGTTCAGACACTGTTAAACATACTTTCTTGAATTCTTCTTTTAAGCTGTCTTCATCACTTATATCACTCTCAAAAGTTGTAGAGTGGCCAATTGATTTCATATCTGTATCTTCATAAATGACAGGTGATAAATCTCTGCCATTAGCACGATTATAATAAATTAATGTGTTCTTTCCTAGAAACTGCCTTATAGTCTGATAATTATCATAATTTGCGATATCTCCAATTGTCTTGATCCCGACTTCTTCTAGTTTAGGTGCTGTCTTTTTACCAATACCATACATATCCCCTACTTTAACAGGCCAGAGAACCTCTTTAAGATTTCTTTGAGTAATAATAGTAATTCCTAAAGGTTTCTTCATATCAGAAGCCATTTTAGAAAGAAACTTATTAGGAGAAATACCAATAGAACAAGGAAGAGATAAAGTAGATAAAATCTTATCCTGTATCTCTTTTGCGACAATATAGGGCTGAGCATGTGTCATTGAGAAATAATCACTCATATCTACATAACATTCATCAATACTCGCTATCTCTACTTTTTTACTGTAAGTATAAACGATATCAAAGAATTTCTGTGACAGGTCATGATAAAGATTAAAATGTGGTTCTACTACAATTAAATCTGGACATTTCTCTTTAGCCATAAATAAGGGCATAGCAGAACTAATACCAAATTGTCTTGCTTCATAAGAAGCAGTTGATACAACACTTCTTTTAGAATTATGGCTAATAACAATTGGTTTTCCCCTTAATTCTGGATGCTGAGAAATTTCACAATTGGCATAAAAAGCATTCATATCAATATGAAATATAATACGCATATTCACCCTCCTAAAAAAAGAGCATATAAGTTATATGCTCATCCCTGTAATAATCTTTTAGCATTCTCAATTGCTTCTAGAGTAATCACATCTCCTGAAAGCATCTTGGCTATTTCTTCTATTCTTTCGTCTTCATCTAATACAGCAAGTGATGAATAAGTTTCTTCATCCTGCGTTTGTTTCTTGATTGCATAATGATGATCAGCATGAATAGCAACCTGTGGTAAATGAGTAATACATAATACCTGGTTGTTTGAAGCGATAGAATGCATTTTCTGACCGATTGCATCCGCAACCTTACCACTAACACCTGTATCAATTTCATCAAAGACAAGAGTATTGATATCAGTCTTAGACATCGTGATTGTTTTAATTGCCAGCATTAAACGAGATATTTCACCACCACTTGCAGTTTCATTTAATGGTGTAAATGCCTGTCCCTTGTTCATAGAAACCACAAATGTAATATCATCTTTTCCCGTATCATTAAGGTTACATTCCTTAATATCTACCTTTAACTTCGCATTTGGCAAGTAGAGATCTTGTAATTCCTTTTCTAATGCGTCTACAAATATGTTGCCTTGTTCTTCTCTTAATGCAGTCAGCTTTTCAGCTACTTGATAAGCCAGCTTGTAAGACTGATTTTTCTGTTTATTTAAATCTGCAAGAACATCTTCACGATTAAGTGAAGCATCCAGCTTTTCTTTTAATTCTGTCTGAGCTTGATAAATATCATCACATGAATAGCCATATTTTCTTTGTAGACGATGAATAGTAAATAGTTCTTCCTGTAATTCATTAAAACGATATTCATCAAAATCAATTGAATCAAATGCTGTTTCAATACGATCTACAATATCCTGCATACTATAATACTCATTATAAAATTCATCATATAATGAAGAAAATGTTTCACTATCACTCATATGACCCAGAGCACCTAATGCATCATTGATCTGACTTAATGCGCCTTGACGTTCTGACATTGCTTCATTAAAAGCAGTCATATAACCATGCATAGATTCATAATTCTTCATCATCCTGAGTTCATCTTCAAGACTATCGATTATTTCATCTGTGTATTCAAAATCTTTCAATTCATCATACTGTTTCTGATAATATTCAATTCTCTCGTCACTTAAATCTTCCTGTTCAAGTTTCTTGATTTTCTGTGATATTTTCTTATATTCAAAATAATACTTTTGATATTCAGACAAAAGTGCATCATCCTGATGATTCATAAATGACTGCAATATCTTTAGATGATTTTTCACATTAAAGATTTCCTGTGTCTGATATTGAGAATGAATATCTAATAAGCAGGGTGCTATCTGTTTTAAAGCACTGTTTGTAACAGTGCGGTAATTGATTTTAATTGTTGAACGTCCATTATCCATTATTTCTTTTGTGATAATTAAATCATCATCACATGCTATATTGAGTTCATCTAAGATGCGCTCAATATGATCATTCATATCAAAAACACCTTCAATAACTGCTTTCTTACAGCCTTTTCTTACAAGTGAAGAAGATGCTCTTGATCCACATAACTGTTCAAGTGCATTGATAATAATAGATTTACCTGCACCTGTTTCACCAGTCAAGGCTGTCATGCCTTCTTCAAAGTCTACTTGTGTTTGATCAATAATGACAAAAGAAGAGATAAAAAGACTTTTCAACATTTAAAATCACCTGCTTTCATTAAAATGTTTATGTGCTTCAGTGACAACGTCATCAATACAATAATCACTATTTTCTTGATGATCATTCACAAAATAACCAAGGAATTCGATATTCCCTTCCCCACCAGTTATTGGAGAGAAGGTTAATCCTTTCAATGAGAAGCCATTATCATTTGCATAGCCAATAACTTCTTTAATAACTCTTTTATGGACCTTTGGATCTTTTACAATACCATGTTTTCCAACATCATCTTTTCCTGCTTCAAACTGAGGCTTGATTAAAGAAACAATCACACCATCTGGTGCAATCACATTCTTTAATGCATTGAACATATGTCTTAAAGAAATAAAAGAGACATCAATAGAGGCAAATGTAGGCATACCATATTTGAAATCTTCTAACTGGGCATAACGGAAATTATATTGTTCCATTACTTCTACACGCTCATCATTACGAAGTTTCCATACCAACTGATTTGTTCCTACATCCACTGCATAAACCTTTTGAGCACCATGCTGTAAAGCACAGTCTGTAAAACCACCAGTAGATGATCCAATATCAATCATGATAACATCTGTGAGGTCTAAATGATAAAGATCAATAGCTTTTTCGAGTTTTAAACCACCACGAGATACATATCTTAATTTTTCACCCTTAACAAAGAGTTTTGTATCCACGGGAATCTTCGTTCCAGGTTTATCAATATAATCATTTTCATCTCTTACAATGCCTGCCATAATAGCTCTTTGTGCCTGATTTCTAGACTCAAATAAGCCCTGCTGGACGCATAATATATCAATTCTTTCTTTTTTCATGTTCTATTTCCTCAATTTTATTTTTCAAATCATTCAACGAAATATGTTCCTGTTTATATAGGGATTCGTTATCTCCAAAAGTGACATAATGATCATCAATTCCAATAAATGACATATCAACATTTATATGATTCTTTTCATAATATAAACTCATAATACTACCCAAAGAACCACTCATAAGATCAGTTTCATAAACAATAATTGGTTTATCACTCATTTTATTTAACATATCTTCATCTATTGGTTTGATAAATCTTGCATTAATAATATTAATAGGAAGATGATCTGTCTCAGCCTTTTCTAAGACAGCAAGTACATTATCACCATATGTAACAACATTGACAGCTGCATCTTCTACTTCTTTAATTAGTTCCCATTCACCTAATTTTATAGTCTCATCAGTATGCTGGTGTGTATCAATAACTTTATTTTTTGAATAACGCATCACATAGGGATGATCTTTATTTTGATATGCAGTATTAATCATTTTTTGTGCTTCTTCTTCATCCTTAGGTGCCATAATAACAACACCAGGAATAGGTGCAATAATGCCAATATCAAAAACACCATGATGTGTTGCACCATCACCACCTACTAAACCTGCACGATCAATACCGATAAGACATGGAAGATTCATTCTTGCTATATCATGATTCAGCTGATCATATGCACGTTGGAAGAAGGAAGAATAAACACTTAAGAATGGGAATTCTCCACCCTGAGAAAGACCTGCTGCAAGAGTCATTGCATGTTCTTCTGCAATACCAACATCAAATGAGCGGTCTGGATGATTTTTAAAGATACTCTGTAAACAGCTTCCTGTAATCATAGCAGGAGTAATGACACATATATCATCATGTTTATTCATTAAGTACTCGACATGATCACTCACAGATTGACTCCATGAATGTCTTTCTTGATCTAATACAGGCTGAATACCTTTGCTTATATCAAAAGGACCTACACTGTGATAGACACCTGAACAATCCTTTTCTGCAGGTTCATACCCTTTTCCTTTCTTCGTTAAAACATGAAGGACAACACTATGATCCAAGTTTTTTACCGTTTCCAAAGCACGAATCAACTCTTCCATATTATGTCCATCAACAGGACCTATATAATCTAAATCAAACTGGGAAAACGGCGTATCCAGTAAGATTTTTCTCTTCACTTTATCTTTAACTCTTTTTGTCATATCAAAGATTTTCTGACCAACAGCAGATTGTGAAAGAATCTCAGTATAATTACTTTTTGCCTGATTATACTTATATGACATCCTTACATCTGATAAGAAGTTTGATAAACCTCCTACGTTACGAGAAATAGACATATTATTATCATTTAATATGATAATGACCTTAGTATCGATTCCACCAAGAAAATTCAAAGCTTCTAGAGATTCTCCACTCATTAATGCAGCATCTCCAATAATACTTATTACTTCAAATTGTTCTTTTTTAAGATCACGCGCAATAGCTAAGCCTGTTGCACCAGATATAGTGGTAGAAGAATGACCTGCTTCCCAGGGATCATAAATACTTTCATGACGATTCTGGAAGCCACACATTCCTCCATATTTCTTTAGCTTAGTAAACATAGGTGCACGACCAGTCAAGATTTTATGTACATAAGCCTGGTGTCCGACATCAAAAAGAAATTTATCCTCTGGAGAATCAAATACATAATGAAGGGCAACAGTAAGTTCCACTATACCTAAATTACTGGAAAAGTGACCTCCTGTTTGTGAAATATTTTCGATTAGAAAATCCCTTATATCCTGTGATAACTGATTCAGTTCTTCGATATTCAATTGTTTCAAGAATCGAGGATTCTCAATCTTTTTAATTTCCATTTAATTCACTCTTTTCATAATAATCTGGAATAATTCAATCATCAATCCATGATTAAGCTGTAAACCATAAACATCAGTCAAACATTCTTCAAATAATTCTTCTACACGTTTTTGAGAAGTCTCTAAACCAAGTAATGAAACATATGTAGACTTATGATTTGCGATATCACTACCGACTTTTTTACCTAATGTTTCAGTTGTACTTGTCACATCTAGAATATCATCCTGAATCTGAAATGCAAGACCAAGCTTAAAGCCGATATTTTCTAACTGATCAGCATCTTCCTTGTTCGCAATCAATCCTGCAATCTTCATAGGAACTGAAATAAGTGCGCCTGTCTTATCATGATGAATAGCCTGTAATTCATCAAGTGATGCTGTATGTGCTTCAAAATACATATCCTGCTGCTGACCATAAATCATACCACCTAGTCCAGAAGCCTGATATAAATAACGTAACACTTCTACTTTAAGTGCGTCATCTAATTCCATTCTTAAAATCACATTCATTGATTCATTTAATAAAGCATCGCCTGCAAGAATTGCAGTTGCCTCATCAAATTGTTTATGACATGTTGGTTTACCACGTCTTAAATCATCATTATCCATTCCAGGAAGATCATCATGAATCAGAGAATATGTATGAATCATTTCAATAGCACATGCAATATCAATATATTTATGATAATCAACACTATAAGCACGTAAAGTCTGAATAAAAAGAAGAGGTCTTAATCTTTTTCCACCTGCCATTACTGAATATGTCATGGCTTCCTTTACTGCGCCTGGACGATAGGAAGATAAGATTTCTTTTAATCTTACATTTACTTCTTCAATAATATTATTCATCATCATCACCTAGATAATCTTTTAATTGATTTTCCTCAAATATTTTAGTTACTTCCTGATCAACATCTTTTAACTTCTGATCACAAAAAGCGGCAAGTGACACACCTTCTTTATAAAGATCAAGGCTTTCATCTAGAGATGCTTCATTATTTTCTAATAAATCAATAATTTCATCTAAACGTGTCATTGCTTCCTCATATGTCTTTTCTGCCATCAATATCACCTACTTCACTATTGCTTCTTTTTCACCATCTACATAAACAAGTGTAACAGTATCATTTTGTGATAGTTCATTAACACTCTTGATGATATGATCATCTTTTTTAGAGATAATATAACCTCTCTGCATTGTTTTCAGAGGACTGAGTAAATCAAGTTTTTCAACTGAATAAGAAAAAGAAGCTTTTTTATTCTTTAAATAATTTATAAACTGAGATTTCAGTAATTCTTGATCATTACTGATGTTTTTTATCTCAATCAATTGTTTTTGTTTCATCAACGTATTGAGTTGAATTAGTTTTTTATGCATTTCATAACGAGATTGCTGTTTAATCCTAATTTTATAATTATTCAATCTAAGTTGAATATTATCTAATTTCATGAACTTAGTTTCGAATATTCTAGAAGGATCAGTAAAAACATAGGAATGCTGATACTTTTCTAATTTCTGTCTTTCTAGATAAATAGTTTTTCTCATCACATTTGATAATCTCACTATTTTATTCTCAAGATGGTTCAAAAGTTCTTTCTGTGAAGGAACAGCAGCTACTGCAGCCGCTGTAGGAGTAGGTGCACGTAAATCACTGACATAATCTACCAAAGTATAATCTGTTTCATGTCCAACACCAGTAATAATAGGTGTCTTTAAATCATAAATACAACGTGCTAATGCTTCTTCATTAAAGTTCCATAAATCTTCAATAGAACCTCCACCTCTTACAAGAAGAATTGTAGAATAGCCTATCTCATCCACCATTTTCAATGTATCAACAATCACCTGATAAGCATCTCTGCCTTGCACAGGCACTGGATAAATATCTCTTTCTATTAATGGATAACGCTGATGAAGTGTACGTAACACATCCTGTAAAGCTGCTCCCTGTTTAGCTGAAAGAATAGCCAGACGTTCAGGCATAAGTGGAATCTCCTTCTTATGTATAGCATTAAAGAGACCTTCTCTTTCTAAGGCCTGCTTTAACTCATTAAAACGAAGATAGAGATTGCCTAAGCCATCTTCCTGCATACTTCTGACATAAAGCTGATATCTTCCTGCTCTTTCAAATACAGAAACCTGTGCTGTAATAAATACCTTCATTCCATCTTTTAATCTAAAATTTAAATAACGTGCCTGTGATGCAAACATAATAGCACTGATAGATGATTCCGTTTGATCATCCTTTAAAGTAAAGTACATATGACCTGAAGGATGTGGACGATAATTAGATATCTCGCCACGAATATATACAGTCTGAAGCTGCATGTCATTATCTAATTTTGCTTTAATATAGCGATTTAAAGCATGTACGCTTACGTATTGTCGTTCCATTATTCAATTGCAGTTAAAACACCATTAATGAATTTATAAGAATCTTCATCACAATACTGTTTAGCATTAATAACAGCTTCATTAATAACAATGCTCTTATCTAATTCTGATTCTAATAGTTCGCATGTTGCAACAAGAAGAATAGCCTGTTCCATCTTATTTAAGCGTTCAAAAGACCATCCTTTCTTTAACTTAGTATTTAATAAAGCTTCATAAGAACCTTTGTTTTCCATAACTGTATCAATCAACCAGTAACAGAACTGTTCTGCTGATCTACCTTCAATTAATGCTTCATCAGCATGAACATATTCTTTAAGTTCTTCCTTAGATGCATCAACTGTTAACCATTGATATACTGCAATAACTGCTTTTTCTCTAGCGATTTGTCTAATTGTTTTTTCCATTTTTAAAGGACCTCCATAATACTCATTTATTTTAACACATCGACTCTTTTTATAAAAGATTTTACATCTCTTTGCCTGTTCAAAAAAAATAAAAGCAAGTCAGACTTGCTTTTAGAAATCAATAGCTTCTACTACAACATCAACACTCTTAACTGTTACAGCAGCCATTTCTTTAATTCCAGAAGCAATCTTCTTCTGTAATTCTTTTGTCTTGGCTGTAATGTTTGTACCATATTTAATACGAACATGAACTGTGATATATACTTCATTATCTTTAATAGTACAGTTCACAAGATTCTTAGTACCTGTAACAGAAAAACCTTTTGAAGTATCAAGATTAATATCCTTATCTTCAGCAGCAACCTGCTTAGTAATAATATCAAAAACCTGAACACTCATCATAATATCGCCATTAATTGGGCTTCCCTTATATGTATAATATTCATTACGTGCCATAAAATTACCTCTTCTTTCTTTACCTTATATTTTATAAGAAAACAGGGATAATTACAAGTGTTGATATAACACTCAATAAAAAAGGAAGAGATCATGCTCTTCCTGTATATTTTCCTTCAACTGTATTAACAACAACAACTTCGCCTTCTTCAATAAATAGAGGCACTTTAATCTGATAACCTGTTTCAATAGTAGCAAACTTAGTTGCGCCTGTTGCAGTATCACCTTTAACTGCTGCTTCAGTTTCAATAACCTTAAATGGTACATTGACTGGTAAAGCAACACCAAGGATTTCACCTTCATAGCTTGTTACTTCTACATTATCAGAAGGTTTCATGAAGTTGATTTCCCATTCCAAACGGTCTGCAGGAATTTCAACCTGGTCATATGTTTCATTATCCATGAATACTAACATACCACCATTGTCATATAAATACTGCATTTTGCTCTTTTCTACCTGAGCCTTCTTTACCTTTGCGTTACTACCAAATGTCATTTCAGTAGTAGTTCCTGTTCTCATGTTCTTCATCTTAACACGAATGTTAGCTGCAGCACGTGCTGTCTTGTTGTGGCTATAATCTAAACAAACATATAGATTGCCATCATATTCAAATGTTACTCCTGGTCTTAAATCAGTTGCATTAATCATAACTTTGCTTCATCCTTTCTAATCGGACATCATTATAGCAAAATTTCCCTAAAAAGTAAAGTATCCTTGAATTAATGCCCATATGTACACGCATGCATATGTAAACTATCCATATTTATTTTAGCCTGCATTGTATAATGATATGACTTCGTTGTGATCTCACAATCAATAATATAATCAGT
>Ga0129311_1001413_pt1 | contig 17066 bp, 18 predicted proteins | sample Go1ome_FD_94435 | JGI IMG/M metagenome (GOLD analysis project Ga0129311, IMG submission 94435) | Western lowland gorrila individual fecal microbial communities from Wisconsin, USA - Go1022B metagenome | ecosystem: Host-associated > Mammals > Digestive system > Large intestine > Fecal | place... | reverse complement strand
TTTGCCCCAAGATAAAGTTTGGAAAACGCAGGAATACTTTGTGTATTTCAAGTTTTTCAAACTGCAAGATTGGGGCAAAAGATCCGCTGCTGTCCGCAGACGCAATTGTGCGGTGTTGCCTTAGAATGCGGGGATGTAGCCGTTGTCAGCAACGATCTGACGGCCGGCATCGGAGAAGATGTAGTCCACGAAAGCCTGCTCGGCAGCGTCCAGAGGACGGTTGGTGACAAACAGAACGGGACGCTGGATGGTGTAGGAACCATTCAGGATGTTCTCCTCGGTGGGAGCAGCGCCGTTGAACTTGATGGCAACCAGATCTTCCTTGTTCTGGTTGTAAACGCCGTATCCGGCGTAGCCGATGGCATAGTCATTCTCCACGATCTTGGCAGCCAGAGCGCCCATGGAGGGAGACTGGATGGCCTTCTCGGAGATGGGAGTGCCCTGCATGACGCACTTCTCAAAGACCTCGGCAGCGCCGCCGGTCAGGTCACGGATGACAACAACGATCTCCTTGTGCTCCAGGGAGGAATCCAGCTCATCCCAGTAAGCAATCTCGCCGGAGAAGATCTTGCGGACGGTCTCGGTGTCCAGATCCTCCAGAACGGTGCTGGCGGGGTTGTTCTTGTTGACGGACAGGGTCAGAGCGTCATAGGCAACCATGTACTCGGTGTAGCCGGCGCCCAGCTTTTCCTTCTCGCTGTCCTTGACAGCACGGGCCAGCATACCGAAGTCGGCAGTGCCGTCCAGAACGCTCTTGGGGCCGTCGCCGGAGCCGCCGGAGGTGACAGGAATCTCGATTTCCTCAGCGGGGAAAGCGGGGTTGACCTTGTCCCAGGTGCCGTACTCGGTGGCAAAAGCCTCACCGGCAGAAGCGATGATGGGAGCCAGAGAGGAAGAACCGGCAAAAGCGATGGTGGTGTCGATCTCCACGGGGGTCGCTTCTTCGGTGGCCTCAGCAGCTTCGGGAGCCACACACAGTTCGGGGAACTTTTCGCTCCAAGCCTTGAAGCCGCCCTCCAGGGTGTAAACCTTGCTCATGTCGTAGCCGATGGCAGACAGAGCGTTGGTGGTAGCCTGAGCGTAGCGCTTGCCGGAGTAGCAAACCAGGATGATGTTCTTGTCCAGGCCCTGGGTAGCCTTGGTCATGGTAGCCTTGCCGGCCTCAGCGTCGCCTTCCTTGGCGGCATCCATGTCCCAAGCCTGGGCACCGGGAATGGTGGTCTTGCTGGAATCTTCGGTCTTACGCAGATCGAAGAAGACATAGCCGCTGTCCTCCAGCTTTTCCTTGGCATCTTCGGGGGTGATGTACTGCATGGCAACGTCAGCGGTGGCAGCCTCGGTAGCAGCAGGGGCAGAGCTGCCGCAGGCAGCCAGACCCAGCACCATGACCATAACCAGCAGCAGAGAAATGATTTTCTTCATGAGGGATCCTCCTATATTTATTATATTGCGGATACAATGCCCGCAATTCGTTCACATGATACCACTCCCCCCGGAAAGTGTCAACCGATCCCGGGGTTCTATCAGTCTTTTGTATAAATGCCCTTTAATTATTGAAAAACAGAATAGTTTCAGAAGCCGGGCAGACTTCCTTTTCCGGACTTTATCGAGTAGAATAAACTGGCTGCGATAAAGGGCAGCGCCCTTCTTTATAATAATAGAACGATACCCAATGATTGCGAATTCCTATTTGACATTTCCATAGATTCAGCCACACAATAACGGTGTATGTGAAAGGAGACGGTATGAAAAAACAAATAAACCGGCTGCTGGCTTTGTGCGCCCTGGGGTTTGGCTGCTGGTATCTGGGAACGCAGATCACCCCGGCCAGGATCCAGACCTGGCTCAGCGGCTGGGGCAGCTGGGCGGCTGTGGGCTACATCGGCCTGTTTACGGTGCTTCCCGCCTTTTTCTTCCCGGTGGCTGTGCTGGCCCTGGCCGGCGGTGTGCTGTTCGGCCTGTGGTGGGGCAGTCTTTACACCTTCCTGGGGGCAATTCTGAACTGCTCGCTGATGTTCTGGATGGCACGAAATCTGGGACGGGCACAGATCGAGGCCCTCATTGCCAAAAAGCTCTCCCCCATCTGGCAGGAAAAGATCCGCTCCCTGGAGGGCCGCACCGGTTTTCTGGTGCTGATCCTGCTGCGGCTGATCCCGGCAGTGCCCTATAACCTGATCAACTACGCCTTCGGTCTGACCGCCATGCCCTTCCGAACCTACCTGGCGGCTTCCGCCATCGGCATCATCCCCGGCACCCTGGCCTTCATCAACATCGGTGACAAGGCGCTGGATATCACCAGCCCGGATTTCTGGATCGCCCTGGGTCTGCTGGGGGCCCTGCTTCTTGCAACCGCCCTTCTGGGCAAAGCCATATTCCCCAAAGAAAAAAAGGAGAACAAATGTAATGAATAAGAAAAAACCCAATCTGACCCGCCGGGTCATCCTGCTGGCAGCCTGCGTCTGCTGCATCGTCTATCTGCTGGTTCCCGGTGTCAACCAGTGGGTCAATCACATGGCCTCCGTAGTGGGCAGTGCCAATGTGGATGCCGTCATCGAATACATCCGCTCCTACGGCAACTACGCCATGGCATTTTCCTTCTTCCTCATGGTGCTCACCGCCATCATCGCTCCCCTGCCCGCCTTTATGATCACCCTGTCCAACGCCGCCATTTTCGGCTGGTGGCAGGGCGCCCTGCTGTCCTGGTCCAGCGCCATGGTGGGTGCGGCGATTTGCTTCTTCCTGGCCCGGGGCCTGGGCCGGGACGTGGTGGAAAAGCTGGCCGGCAAGGGTGCCCTGGCCAGTGTGGAAAGCTACTTTGAAAAGTACGGCACCAAGACCATTCTGGTGTGCCGTCTGTTGCCCTTCGTGTCCTTCGATGCCGTCAGCTACTTTGCCGGTCTGACCCCCATGGCCTTCCTGCCCTTCTTCATCGCCACCGGCGTAGGCCAGACCCCCGCCACCATTGTCTACTCCTATGTGGGCGGTATGCTCTCCAGCGGCGCACAAATCATGGTCACGGGCCTGCTGTGCCTGTTCGCCATTGCCATTCTGGTCACCATCATCAAGCAGGTCTACACCGAGCGCCAGAAAAAGCAGGCTGCCAATGGCTAAAGCATCCTATCTGGGCATGGCTCTGCACCAGAGCCTGTCCTTTGCCCCGGGAATGCTGCGGATTCCCAAAACCCAGGGGATTTTCTGGCCCGGCTGCGCCCTGCTGAACCTGGATGGGGCAATCCTGGAGAAAACACTGGAAATTCTACGCCGGGAGGAGCCGGAAATCCGGCTGGCCTGCGGCTGCTGCGGTCAGCCCACGGTATTTCTCTTCCCCAAAAAGGCTGCGGTTCGCCAGGATAAATTGGTAAAAACCCTGAAAAAGCAAGGCGTTCAGCGGATCTACACCGCCTGTCCCAACTGCACCTTGCAGCTGGGGCAGCTGGAGGGCTTCACCATTGTGCCCATCTGGCCGGTTTTGGCAAAGCACCTGACGAAAGCGGATGTTGCCGCACCGGAAGGCAGCTTTATCTGGCATGATCCCTGCCCCACCCGGCAGGAGCCGGAACAGCAGGCTGCCGCCAGAGCCCTGCTGGCCCTGTGCGGCTGTGACTGCTGCCAGCCGGAACACACCGGCTGCCAAACCCGGTGCTGCGGCAATTTCCACATGCTTTCCGCCACAAACCCGGAAAAAAGCGCCAAAATGCGCCGCTTCTGTCTGGAAGAATTTCCCCGGGAGCGAACCATTACCAGCAGCTGTGAGGGCTGCCTGGGTGCTTTCCGCTCCGAGGGCCGGAACACCCGCCACCTGCTGGAACTGCTCTTTGGCCAAAGCCAGCACCGAGGCTGGGGGAATCGTTTTTCCACCACCCGAAAGGTATAGAGTATCGCAAAAAGGAGACTGCCGCGGCAGTCTCCTTTTCATTATCTCAAAATCGCCTCACGGAGTTTGCCGTCGGAAGTCGGCAAATAAAGTAAAATCACTTTCTGTCGGGGTATTGCTTGCCCTCAATGGTTTCTTTCCTTATGACAATCCTCAGGAAACTCTGAATAAATCGTCTGCGGCTGAGCGGCGAATCTTTTGTTCCCAGTCTGCGGTTTGAAAAATGGGAAATATAGCGCAGCCGTTGCCTGCGCAAGCTGGCTTACGGATGCGGCATACTCCTTGCGAGTACATACAGTATTCCCTCATTTTCCAAACCTTGCCTGGAAGCAAAATCTTTCGCCGTCAGCTCTTGTCGATTTCATCAGAACTTCCCTAAAATTCGTTCTTTAGCAAACTGCGGAATATGCCATAAATGAATCCCAGCAGGAATCTTAACATTTAACCTTCTCCTTTGGCCACTGCATTGCAAACTTCCCGATAGTGCGTGGTCAAAACCAATTCACCACGTTCATTATTGGCAATGCCAGCCCACGCAAGTACGGCTGCCAGTACAAACACCGGGTCATAGACGGATTTCCCGCTCTCAGCATGTGCATACCGATAGCCAATGACACCAACGACCGTTGTTTCATCACACTCAGGTTCACCAAGTTTATGGTTTCGCCCATTCCCTTTTTTCGCCCGTCCCCCTTGTGAAATGAGAAGATCAACAATGATATCAAACACTTCCAGCCGATATGGCGGATTGATTGGGAGCTTATCACTGAGAAAAGATACGCCATCCGGAGCGATACGGATTTCGCAGGGAAGCCCCCGGGCCGTATGGACAATCACCCTGCCATTGTTTTCTATCAGTTTTCTCTTAATAATGTCCGATGCCTTTGTACTATTCTCTTGAACGTGCCAGGTTATCATATCAACACCCCTCGTATCCTCAACTGTTTTTGTATCTTGGCGGTTATCTTCAAGCAAATTCAACGCTGTAAGCAAATCATCCAGCTTCTTTTTTGCGGTGGGATAAGAAATTCCCAACTCGCTTTGCACGGAACTCATATTTCCCCGTTGTCTTAGAAAGGCACAAAGGAAACGCATTTGTTCCGCATTTAATAAATCAAAGGGACTTAACGCAAAATCATTTCGCAGTTCCATTCCGCAGCCTGCACAATGCAATGATGTGATTCTTAGTTTCGAGCCGCACGCAGGGCATTCTGAAATTATTTTTTGCATAGTCATCAACTCCTTGCACGATTATTATAGCGCAAGAAGTCACGATTGTCAATATAGAGTTTAATATTTTTATGTCTATTTCATTTTAGGGGTTAAGATTCATTTCATCTATTTATTATAGATGCTTATACAAAACGATGAAATTCCCCTGGCAAATGCTCTCTTGGCAGAAAATACTTATCAGGCCGTTCATTGCGCAAAAAGGAGACTGCCGCGGCAGTCTCCTTTTCATTATCCCTTCTGTCACCGGATATCCCGATATCGGCGGGCGATTTCCTGAATGTCCACCCCGGAGCGGTAGAGGCAGCGCAGATAGAACATCTGCCACATCACCAGGGGCGGGAAGCGGGTTTCGTACCGGCGGCCGGAGGTGACGATCTTTCCCGGCAGCTGGGTAATGGGGATGCCCAGACGGCCCATCCGGCGGGAAAACTCATAGTCCTCCATAATGGGAATATCCGGAAAGCCCCCCACGGTATCAAAGGCTTCCTTTGTCACCCAGATTCCCTGATCTCCAAAGGCAATGCCCTTCCGGGCCCGGCGGTTGGAAAAATAGGTGTTGCAGCCCATAAAGGGGCCGTCATAGTCAAAGGCAATGGTAAAGCAGCCCCATGGCTTTCCTGCTTCCACCGCCTGGGTGATCTGCTGCCAGCCGTCTTTCGGCAGGCGACTGTCGCAGTGGACAAACCACAGAACCTCCCCCTCTGCCTGACCGGCGGCGTAATTCATCTGATTGGCCCGGCCCTTGGGGCAGAGCAGCAGGGTGAATTTCTCCGGGATCCGCGCCTGGGTGCCGTCGGTGCTGCCTCCATCGGCAAAGAGCACCTGCACATCCTCCGGGATCTGCTCCAGCTGGGCAAGCATGGCATCCATGGTTTTGCGCTCGTTGTAAATGGGCAGGATCATGGTTTTTTTCATGCCAGAAAATCCTTTTGCACATAGTTTTCCAGAATATTTTCCAAAAATGCCGGTTCCATGTAGGCTTGCAGCTTTCGGAAGGTGTCCTCATTGCGCAGGGCCCGGCCCGGCTGGCAGTATTCCCGGTAGGCCATGGCGCACCAGGTCACCCCCCGCAGGCAGGTGACGGTGAAAAACAAGGGCAGCCGCCGCTGCAAGCCGGTGCAGTCCATCCGCCCGTCCACCGCCTGAATGTAGCGCTGGGTGAACTGCCGCACCTGCTGGGGGGTGAGGATCACATCGGTTTTCCAGAAGGTGGTGGTGGGGGCGAGAAAATGCCCCAGATCCTGGGCGGCCTCGGAAAGCAGGGGCTTCTCCCAGTCCACCAGGCTGCTGGTTCCGGCAGGGTCAATGCGGAAGTTTCCGGAGTTCAGCTCGGTGTTTACCATGCACGAAGGCACGTCCGCCGGTTCTGCCAGAGGCAGTTTTCCGATCCGGGCAACCAGACGGCGCAGCAGGTCAGCCGCCTTTGGGTCTGCTTCCGGCCAGTCAAAATAATGCTGCACCATTTCCAGGCACTCCTGATAGATGGCCAGGGCCGGGGCGGCGGGACGGATCAGCGGACAGTTTTCCGGAACCGGAACGCTGTGAATGTCCGCCAGGATCTTTGCGGCAATGTCCATATCCGTACCATAGTCCAGGGCTCTGCCGGGCAGCCACTGCATCACCAGAAGATTATGCTCCCGGCTGCAAAACAGGGGCTTGGGAGTCCGGCCGCTGGGTGCCAAAGCCTGCAAGGCCGCAAATTCATAGCCGATCTGATCGGCCAGGTGCATCTGGCTGCCCCGGTTGATCCGCAGCACCCACCGCACCCCGGTAACCGGGTTGGTAAACACATAGTTTACGTTGTACTCGCCCTGTCCCAGCAGGGAAAATGCCAGCTCCGTTCCCGGTGCAAGACCCAAAGGTGCCAGAAATTCGGCACTTTTTAAGTAAGAACGGAAGGGTTCTTGGGTGATCACAGGGAAATTCCCTCCTTTGCCAGCTGGATCAGGCACCGGCCGGTATAGCTGTCCGGGTCTGCCACCCATGCCAGCTGCTGCAAATCCTCCGGGGTATCCACATCATTACAGGGAAGGGCCGTCTCCACCGTCAGAGATGCCGCCTGGGCAGCCTCCACCGTGCGCTGATACACCGTATCCCCACCGTAGCCCTCGATTTGAAAGACGGACTTCCGGGGCTGCTTCATACCGATGAGATAGTAGCCCCCGTCCATGGTGGGGCCCAGGGCAATATCTGCATTGTCCAGAGCGGCAAAGCCGCTGGCCAGATGGTTTTCCGTCATCAGGGGCAGATCCGAGCCGGTGAGAATCACCCGGTCATACCCCAATTCCAGCACACTGCGGATTGCCCGGTACATCCGGGTTCCCAAATCGCTGCCCTTCTGCGCCAGAAACCGGGCATGGGGGAACACGGCTTTCAGATCCTCCCACTGGGGATCGGGGGCGTAGGCCACAAAGAGATCCGCATCAATTTTACAATAGATCTTCCCCAAGTCCCGCAAAAATGCCCAGCTGAGCCGGACGCACTGCTCCGGGGTCAGCAGGGGCATCAGCCGGGTCTTGGTCTGTCCCGGCCGGGGAACCCGGGTAAAGCAAATCACTGCCTGCTTCATTTTGCATCACCCTTTCGGAAGCTGAGCCAGCCGTCGTACATCTCCCGGCGGTAGGCTGCCAGATCGATCACCTGGGGCAGATTCATTAGGCAGGTGTCCGGGGCCTGCCGGGTCACCCCCAGCCAGCCGCTGCGCAGGGTGTTTTCCGTCACAAAGCAGTGGGTTGGGGCATCCTGGTACAGCTCCGGATGCAGGGCGTACACCGATGCCACCACATCCCAGCAGTAGGAGGCCGCCGCACCATCCCGCAGAGCCTTCTGATCAAAGCGGTAGCCGCAGGTCTGGGCAATGTACCGCCCTGCCTGGCCGCCGCTGCACAGCTTTTCCATAAATTCCTCTTTGGGCAGGTAGGAGGGCTCCAGGGTGTTGTTGCCGGTGAGGATGGAAATATTTCTGCCATTGCGCAGAACGCAGGCCGCCGCCTGGGCATTGACGGAGAAATTCAGCTCCTCCAAATGGCGGGCATGATAAAAAACCGGGGCAGTGTAGCCGCCCATAAGAATGATTTCCTTTACCTTCTCAAAAACCGTGTTGTCCAGCAGCCAGGCCCCGTAGAGGTTGGTCAGGGAGCCGATGCCCATCAGGGTGATCTGGCCGGGGTTGGCGCAGATGGTCTGTACCAAAAACCGGGCGGCATCGGATCTGGGATCCTCCCCGAGGTTGGCTCCCTTGTGCAAGGGGATATCCCGGCGGCCAATGTCACTGAGCAAATGGGTGGTGGAAGCAAACACTTCATCCGCCGTACCGTTGCCGAAGGTGCAGGTAATGCCCAGCACCTGGCATTCCTCCGGCCGTCCCAGCAGGTATAATAACGCCAGCGCATCGTCCATGGGCTTTCCCGGAAGCCCAACGGTACTGTCGCAGTCAAACAGGATCTTTTTCATGCAAACGCTCCTTGTTGTCTTTATGCCTCTATCATACCTGTTTCCCATCCCAGGTGCAAGAGTGGCGGGAAATTTATTTGCTTTTGAAATAAATTTCCCAAAGAAATTTTGTTTTTCAATACGCACTGTCCTGCGGTTGACGAAGAATGGAAACTATAGTAGAATACACTGGCTTTATTATGGCTTATGGAGAGGAGAATTCCAATGAAACGTATGATCGCGCTGGTTCTGGCCATGGTCATGGCGCTGAGCCTGTTCGGCTGCGGCAAGGCCGCCAAGGAACCGGATCTGACCACCGCCTCCTGGGAGGAGATCACCGCTGCCGCCAAGGGCACCACCGTCACCTTCTACGGCTGGGGCGGCGATGAGAACCGGAACAACTGGCTCAACACCACCGTTGCCGACTATGTCAAGCAGAACTATGACATCACTCTGGAAGTGGTGGGCATGAACATTGATGACATTCTGGCAAAGCTCTCCGGCGAAAAGCAGGCCGGCAGTGCCAAGGGCAGCATCGACATGATCTGGATCAACGGCGAGAACTTCTACTCCGCCAAGGAAAACGGTCTGCTCTACGGGCCCTTCACCGGCAAGCTGCCCAATATGGAAGCCTACATCGACCAGGCTGACCCTGAGACCCTGAACGACTTCTGTATGCCCATCGAGGGCTACGAAGCCCCCTATGCCAAGGCACAGATGGTTTTCTATGCCGATACCGCCGTCACCCCCGACCTGCCCGCCTCCGCTGAGGAGCTGATGGCCTTCTGCAAGGCCAACCCCGGCAAGGTCACATACGCCGCACTGCCTGACTTCACCGCCAGCGCTTTCGTGCGCAACATCATTTATGAACTCTGCGGCTGGGAGCAGTTCCAGACCATGGAGGCTGACCGGGACACCGTGAAGGCCGCCATGGAACCCGCTCTGGACTACCTGCGCCAGCTGAATCCCTACCTGTGGAACGAAGGCAAGACCTTCCCCGATTCTAACAAGGCTGTGGATGCCATGTTCGCTGACGGCGAGCTGGTGATGGGCATGAGCTACGGCCCCTTCACCGTTGCCACCGGCATTGACAAGGGCACCTACACCAAGACCACCCAGACCTTCGTCTTTGACAAAGGCACCATCGGCAACACCAACTACATGGGTATCGGCTTCAACTCCCCCAACAAGGCCGGTGCCATGGTGGTCATCAACGCCATTATCAGCGGCGAGATCCAGCTGACCCAGTACGCCACCCTGCGGGATCTGCCCGTTGTGGCCACTGACAAGCTGTCTGCCCAGGAGCTGGCTGCCTTTGATGCCGTGGATCTGGGCCAGGGCGTTCTGACCCAGGCCGAGCTGCTGGCACACCGCCTGCCCGAAATGCCCGCAAGCCTGGTTCCCATCATTGAGGACATCTGGCTTACCGACGTTGTCGGCAAGTAAGGGAACATTCAAGGATACCATAAGCGGTACGGCACTGCCGTACCGCTTTTTTGGAGGCTGGTTATGAAACGAAAATGGACACCTTTTTTCCTGCTGCTTCCCTTTCTGGGGATCATTGGGGTGATTCTGGTCTCTGTGGGAAATGTGCTGGTGCAGAGTCTGGGGTATATCCCCGCCTTTGGCCTGACCCGGCTCACCCTGGACTACTACCGGCAGATTTTTGCCCGGGAGGATTTTGTCAGCGCTTTGCAGGTGAGTCTGCGGCTGGCTCTGTGGTCGGCAAGCCTTGCCTGTGTGCTGGGGGTCATCATCGCCACGGCCCTGGTGCGGCTGAAAAAAGCCGGAGGCGGCGTATTGTCCGTGATCCGGCTGCCCATCCTCACCCCCCATGCGGTGGTTGCCGTGTTTATGGTGCAGCTGCTGGGACAGACCGGCCTGCTGGCCCGGGTCTGCTACAGCCTGGGCTGGATCCAGGATTTCAGCCAGTTTCCCCAGCTGCTGTACACCGCCGGGCAGGAGGGCACCATTCTTGCCTACCTGTGGAAGGAAGCCCCCTTTGTTGCCTACTTTGTGCTGGCCTTTCTTTCTGGCATCAGCGACACTTTGGGACAGGCAGCGGAAAATCTGGGGGCATCCCCTCTGCGGGCCTTTTTCCTGGTGACCTTGCCCCTGAGCCTGCCGGTAATCGGCAAGGCCTTTCTCATTCTCTTCATCTTTGCTTTTGGCGGCTATGAGCTGCCCCTGCTGCTGGGCTCCACCCTGCCCAAGGCCCTGCCGGTGCAGGCCTATCTTTCTTACATGGAGCCGAATCTGCGAGCCCGTCCGGCGGCCATGGCCATGAACGGTGTGATCCTGGCTTTGAGTCTGGGTATGGCTCTGGCCTACTGGGCAGCCATGCACGCACTGGCAAAGAAGGTAGGAGGGATCCGATGAAAGGGAACTTTTTGTTTAAGTTTCTGTTGGCACTGGTGCTGCTTCTGATCCTGGTGCCTGCGGGGCAGATCCTTTTGTGGAGCGTGGCAGAGCGGTGGCCCTGGCCGGGGCTGCTGCCGGAAAGCTACTCCCTGCGCACCGTCAAGGAGCTGCTCTTTGGCTCGGCAAAGCTGCCGGGGCTTCTGGGCAGCAGCATCACCCTGGCCCTGACCGTCGGTGTCCTGGGAACGGTGGTGGGGCTGCTCACCGCCCGGGCCACCCAGCTGTATGATTTCCCGGGGAAGGAGCTGGTGAGCTTCGGGGCTTTCCTGCCCCTGCTGGTTCCGGGGACGGTGTTCGCCATGGGCATACAAATTACCCTGATCCGTCTGGGACTGTCGGATACTGTGGCCGGTGTGGTGCTGGTGCATCTTATTGCCGCTATCCCCTACTGCATCACCATTTTGACCGATGTGACCCGGGCGGTGGGCAGCAGTCTGGAGCAGCAGGCCATGGTGCTGGGGGCATCCCCTCTGCGCGCCTTCCTCCACGGCTCCCTGCCCAGTCTGATGCCGGGGATCCTGTCCTCGGTGAGTATGGGCTTTATCCTGTCCTACAGCCAGTATTTCACCACCCTGATGGCCGGGGGCGGCCGGGTCAAGACCCTGGCACTGGTACTGGTGCCCTACATTCAAAGCGGCGACCGGGCGCTGGCCAGTATCTACTGCGTGGCGTTTGTCGGTTCGGCACTGCTGGTATTTTTCCTGTTTGAAGGGATCCTGCACACCGTCAGCGAAAGGAGCAGAGGAAAATGAAGCTGGAAATTGAAAATTTGAAGGTATCCTACGATGCCGATGTGGTTCTGCCCGGCCTGTCCCTGACGGTGCAGGAAGGGGAATTTCTGTCCCTGCTGGGTCCCTCCGGCTGCGGCAAATCCACCCTTTTGAAAGCCATTGCCGGGATCCTGCCCCCCAGCGGTGGCTGTATCCGTCTGGGCGGTGTGGATATCACCTGGCAAAGTGTCCATAAGCGGGGAACGGTGGTGGTATTCCAGGATGTGCGGCTGTTCCCCCACATGACCGTTCTGGACAATGTGGCCTTTCCCCTGAAAATGCAGGGAGTGGATAAAAAAAGCCGCCGTCTGGCAGCGGCAGCGTATCTTGACCGGGTGCAGATGGGTGGGTTTTCCCACCGGCTTCCCGGAGAGCTGTCCGGGGGACAGCAGCAGCGGGTGGCTCTGGCCCGGGCGCTGGCGGCAAAGCCCCGGCTTCTCTTGCTGGATGAGCCTTTTTCCGCTCTGGACGAAAATCTCCGGGAGGATATGCGCACTCTGGTGACCCAACTCCACCGGGAGTATGCCATGACCACCATTCTGGTGACCCATGACCGGGAGGAGGCTCTGAGTATGTCCGGCCGGGTGGCGATGATGTTCGGCGGCAGGATCCACCAGGTGGACACCCCCCAGAGGGTCTACCACCAGCCCGCCACCAGACAGACGGCAGACTATTTTGGCGACTGCATCTATCTGCCCGGCAGAGTGGAAGCAGGGGTTTTCCGCTCCGGCTCCCTTGCGCTGGAGGTTCCGGTCTCAGATGGGGATTTTGATTTGCTGCTGCGGCCGGATCAGCTGGAAATCGGCACAGGCCCCTGTTCCTTCCGGGTGGAAGGGTGCAGCTTCCGGGGGCGGGACACCCTGGTGACCTTCCGGGATGAGCAGGGCAATCTGTGGAAAAAGCCCTTCCCCGGCACCCCGGCCTGGGCCCCGGGACAGACCCTGCCCGGCTTCATCCGTGTCAGCTGTCCTGTGCTGTTTCCCAGACTTTCCCAAGAAAAAGATTGACAAATCCCCTTCCGTTTGCTATGATACTTCTACTCTTTGCACTGCATACCAACTACAGTACAAACTGATCAAGCCAGGGCCGAGGCCCGGAGCCGGGTCACGGAAGTGACAGTGGAATCACACATCCACGGGACAGTACGTTACGACGACTGGCCGTGGGTGTTTTTTATTCACCTGCGGGGGGCAAGTGCCATAGAGTTACTTATAGGGCAACACCGCACAATTGCATCTGCGGACATCAGCAGATCTTTTGTCCCAATATTGCAGTTTGAAAAACTTGAAAGATAGCGCAGCCGTTGCCAGCGCAGCTGGCTTACGGATGCGGCACACCCCCTGCGGGTGCACAAAGTATTCCTGCGTTTTCCAAACTTTATCTTGGGACAAAATCTCTCGCTGCTGTCTCTTGCTGAATTATGCGGTGCCGCCGTAGCTGTTTTTTGGAGGTAACTGTTATGGAAAAACAAATGTATGATCCTTTTGAGAAAACCGCCGTCCGGGTCTCCATGGTCAGCATCATCGGAAACGCCATTCTTTCCGCCCTGAAGCTGCTGGCCGGTATCGCTGCCAATTCCGGTGCAATGATCAGTGACGCGGTACATTCGGCATCGGATGTCCTCAGCAGCATCATCGTCATCATCGGCGTGAAGCTCTCTGCCAAGGATTCTGACCAAAGCCACCCCTATGGTCACGAGCGGTTCGAGTGCGTGGCCGCTGTGGTGCTGGCGGTGATTTTGGCGGTGACCGGCCTGTTCATCGGCCAGAGTGCCCTGGCAAAAATCACCTCTCGCTCCCCCCAGAGCATCGCTGTTCCTGGGGTGCTGGCCATGATTGCCGCCATTGTCTCCATTGCCAGCAAGGAGGCCATGTACTGGTACACCCGGCACTATGCCAAGGCGCTGGACTCCGGAGCCCTCATGGCCGATGCCTGGCACCACCGCAGCGATGCCCTGTCCTCTGTGGGTGCCCTCATCGGCATCGCCGCCGCCAGAAAGGGCTATCCCATTCTGGATCCCATTGCCAGCCTGGTGATCTGCCTGTTCATCCTCAAGGCCGCATACGATATTTTCAAGGATGCCATTGTAAAAATGGTGGATCACGCCTGTGATGCGGATGTGGAGCAGCAGATCCGCCAGTGTGCCGCCGCCCAGCCCGGTGTGCTGGGGGTGGATCTGATCCAGACCCGGATCTTCGGCAACAGGATCTATGTGGATCTGGAGATCTCTGCCGACGGCAATATCACCCTATGGGAAAGCCACGCCATTGCCGAGGCCGTCCACGCCGCCATTGAGGAAAGCTTTGATAAGGTCAAGCACATTATGGTTCATGTCAACCCCGCCCAGAACCCATAAGGCCCCAGGCCGAATCTGACCGCAGAGAAGATTTCCTCTCCATCCCCAATTGGACAGGAACAGCGCCCCGGTATTCTCGCTGGATGAGAATACCGGGGTGCTTTGCCCAAAGAGCAAAAAAGGCTGCCCCAAAGGGGGCAGCCCGAAATGTTGGAACCGTTCCTGAGGTGGATGCTTAGGGACGCAGGCCCATGCCGCCTTCCAGGGTGATGGTCTCGCCGCTCATATACTTGAAGTCGGGAGAAGCCAGCTGCACGCAGACACGGCCGATCTCCAGCTCGGCATCGCCCAGATGGCCCATGGGGGGCATGTGGACGTTCTTCTCGTAAGCATCGGGGTAGGCATTCTTGAACTTCTCCAGCTGAGCCGTCCAAGCCAGGGGGCAGACCACGTTGACGTTGATGCCGTCCTTGCCCCACTCGTTGGCAGCCACACGGGACATACCGCGGATGCCCTCCTTGGCAGCGGCATAAGCGCACTGGCCCACATTGCCGAACAGACCGGCGCCGGAGGCGAAGTTGATGATGGAGCCCTTGGACTTAGCCAGGTAGGGATGACAAGCCTGCATATAATAGAAGGCAGCGTACAGGCCGGAGTAAATGGCCAGATCGAACTGCTCGGTGGTATGGTCAGCCAGAGGCACGCCAGAGGCAGAGGCCTGGGCGTTGTTGATCAGAACGTCGATGCCGCCGAAGGTATCCACAGCCTGCTTCACCACATTTTCCACAATGGCCTTGTTGTCGGCGCCTGCACAGACATCCGCCTGAACACACAGAACCTTCACACCGTACTTTTCTTCCAGCTCCTGCTTGGCACCTTCCAGCTTGCTGACATTACGGCCGGTGATCACCAGGTTTGCGCCCTCCTTGGCGTAAGCGGTGGCAATGCCATAGCCGATGGAACCGCATCTGCCGTCGCTGAGGACGCTGCGGCCTGCTCCAGTGATAAGAACGGTTTTACCTGTAAAGTTTCCCATTGTAATCAACCCTTTCGTATGGAATGCGGGGCGGCCGGGAGACCTCCCTCGCTTCATGGCAAAGTATACCATATATTTTTCCAAATGTCACGAACAATTTGTGAAAATTTAATAAGTAATTTGGGAACGGTATAGGCAATTTAACGAAAGATCCTATCTATGACTCGTTGGATGCTCAAAATGCAGGTTTTTTCTTGACAGTATCCCCCCAGGCGCATATACTGAATCCCAAAGAGATCACCGGGGAAAGGCCCGGGCAGGGAGGAATTTCAAATGACGGCACAATCTGTAGGCATCATCGGCGGCGCAGACGGCCCCACCGCAATTTTCATCACCGGAAGTCTGCCTGTGTGGCAAATTCTGGGTGCAGCTGCCGCAATCCTGATTTTGGGGATCCTGGTATACAAAAAGAAGGGGAGAAATCACCATGACCATCCGGAAAAATGAGATCCCCATTCTGGAATTCGACAGCGATCCGGCCAGCGTGATCCTGCCCACCCATGAACAGCTGGGTCTGACATTGCCCTGCAAATGCGTATTTGCCTTTCTGGGGGATGTTGTGGAGGATTTTGCCCGGAAAAACGGCGCGCGGAAGGTTTCGGAATTCGTAAGCGCCACCAAGTATTACCCGATCTATGTCCTGGATTATGCGGGGGAGGAGATCACCCTCTGCCAGGCCCCGGTGGGCGCCGCCCCGGCTGCCCAGATTTTGGACTGGCTGATTGGCTACGGCGTGAAGAAGATCATTTCCGCAGGCTCCTGCGGCTGTCTGGAGCCCTTCCCTGAGGGAGAATTCCTGATCCCCTGTCAGGCCCTGCGGGATGAGGGCACCTCCTACCACTATGCACCCCCATCCCGGTTTATGCCCATCCATCCCCAGGTCAGAAGGGCCATTGAAAAAACCATGCAGTCCCTCGGTCTTCCCTATCGGGAGGTGATCACCTGGTCCACCGACGGCTTTTTCCGGGAAACCAAGGAAAAGGTTGCCTACCGCAAAGCCGAAGGCTGCGCCGTGGTGGAAATGGAGTGCGCAGCCCTGGCCGCCTGCGCTGCCTTTCGCGGTGCGCTATGGGGAATGATCCTCTACACAGCGGACACCCTTGCCAACATAGATGCCCACGACATGCGCTCCTGGGGCATCCACACCCGGGAATACGCCCTTGCACTGTGCCTGCAAGCCCTCCAAAACCTATAACCCCCGCCCCTGCCGCCCCGGCAGGGGCGGGAACAGGCAAATGAAAAAAAGCGAAAAAACCTATTGACAAAATCCGCAAATGTGCTATAATACAGAAGCTGTCTGATACAGCGAACCAAATATGGGGGTATAGCTCAGCTGGGAGAGCGCTTGAATGGCATTCAAGAGGTCAGCGGTTCGATCCCGCTTATCTCCACCACCAATGGCGCAAGCCGATGAAAGCACCTGATATTTTGTCAGGTGCTTTTCTTTTTTGTAAGGCACTGCTTTTTCCATGAAACATGGGGAAGCAGTGCCTTTTTTGTTATACAAGAGCATAGCAAACATAAGAAATGTGCCATTTCCTCGCCCCTGTGGGCAACCGGAAATGATGTGCAAAAACTTCATGGACTGGTATTTGCACATTATTGTGGTGCGGTACTCGTGCAGGAAGTATTATGCTCCATAGTAAAACTGATTCAAGTCGAAGCGGAAAGAAATATGCAGTTTGCAATTTGCGAATATTTTATTTTTGTAAGTTCGCTCAAAACAATTTCGTCTGCCCGATTCCGAATAACGGCAGCATATAAACATCAACCCTCTATCACACATTGTAACACCTACACTACATATACACCACATTTTAATTGTTTATTGCCTTTATATTCGGACTGTGCTATCATAAAAGAAATGATTTCGTATTCAATTAGGGTCTATCTGAAAACCGTCAACACGCCCAAGCAGCGGGTCTTTTCCGCCTGCTGTGCGCCATTTTTCCTTGCAATACACAAAGTATTCCTGCGAAAAAATGACTTCATCAGGCGAAAACC
>Ga0129311_1001411_pt1 | contig 17069 bp, 11 predicted proteins | sample Go1ome_FD_94435 | JGI IMG/M metagenome (GOLD analysis project Ga0129311, IMG submission 94435) | Western lowland gorrila individual fecal microbial communities from Wisconsin, USA - Go1022B metagenome | ecosystem: Host-associated > Mammals > Digestive system > Large intestine > Fecal | place... | reverse complement strand
CTCTGTCGTAGCTGTCACAATACACTACGGCTACTCTTGATTTTTCAGACATTTGCATCCACCGCTGTTAATTCATATCCACCATTCGTATTAATTATCCGAATACACGCTCTTTGTTCGTTATATACATGCCCTGTTAAAGTACCTTAGAGCCAATGCCTACAATTCTTCACGCATCCAGACATACTGATCTGCTATGCAATACTTAAGCGCTGCGATCATTTTTTTGTCATCCAGTGGCTTTGACAGATGCATGTTGATCCCTGCCATCTTGCTTTTTATAACATCCTCTGCAAAGGAATTTGCCGACAATGCGATAATAGGAATACTCCATGCGTCCGGTCTCTTCAGATTTCTTATTGTCCTTGCAGCGTCCAGTCCGTTTAATCTCGGCATCATGATATCCATGTAAATAACTCCGAAATATCCCGATTCTGATCTCTCGAATACTTCCACGGCATCCTGACCGTCAACCGCACATGTAACTTCGATTCCGTGACTTTCAAGCATGCATTTGGCAATTTCTCTGTTAAGCTCATTATCTTCTGCAACAAGCGCTCTTACTCCTTCGACAGAAACTTTATTAACTATGTTTTCAGGTTTGCCCTTGAACATATCAACGTCTTCCCGATCACTTATCTTAAACGGAAGCTTTATGATTGCCGTTGTTCCTACACCTTGCTCACTCTGAAGCTCTATGCTTCCTCCCATTCTTTCCGCAAGCATCTTGGCAATTGCCAATCCGAGACCGGTTCCTTCATATTCGGAGCGGCTGGATTTATTTTCCTGAGAAAACATATCAAAGGCATGCTTTAAAAATTCCTTACTCATGCCTATACCCTGATCCTCGCAGCTAAAGGTAAATTCTACGACCCCATCCTTTGGTTCGGATTCTTCAACCCATACGGTTATCGTACTGTCCGAAGGACTGAATTTTATCGCATTATCGGCGATTCCGGACATTATCCTTCCGAGGTACATGGGATTTCCCAGCACTATAGGGTGCTTTATGTCTGCTTTATTCCAGTCAACCACATACCTTATTCCATTTTCATTGGCTTTGCGATCATATATCTTATTAAGCTCACAAAGTGCCTCGACTATATTAAAGCTCATATCACAGAGCTTAAGCTCACCGCTCTGAAGCTTATTCATATCAAGCACGTCATTTACCAATGACACAAGGTAGTTAAGTGCCTCCAATGCCTTGTCTCTGAATTTCTGCTGTGTGTCCTTGTCGTCTGCACACTGATCCGCAAGCTTGATCATGCCTATGACACCGTTAAGCGGAGTACGTATATCATGGCTCATGGTTGCCAGAAAGCGTGTCTTCACCTCTGCTTCCCTCTTGGCAGCCTCCGCTTCAAAATACAGATTTTCCTCTCTCTTCTTGGTATCACTGATACTGCGGATCGTACAGAGCACATTGGCAACATTGCCTGACTCATCACGTTTTTTGACTATGAATCTAAGGCAATGCCAGTTGCCGTCACACATGCGGTACTCGGTATAGATATACTCCTCGTCCTTTAATCTATCAGCGAGTGTCGATACATCCATAAAACTGCGAACCAATTCACGGTACTCCGGTGCCACCAGCGTATCGCATATACGGTACAATCCTTCGGATGCGCAGCCTTCATTTCCGGTTATTCTGTGTGTCTGCTCTTCCTCATTGTATATTTCTTCGAAATGGTCCTCCTTGATATCAATACGGTATATTGAACAATAGCTCTTGCTGATGGCGGCAATTATCTCATATCTTAGGTTAGCCGAGTCCAGTGCCTGCTTTATCTTCTCCTGATCTGCCTTTTCCTTTATGACGGCATCTTTCAGTTTATTGTTCTTGGAATGAACACTTGCGCTTAATAATGCCAATACGATCATGGTAAGCACCACTATGCTTATAATGACCATAGCTATATCGGGATGCAGCTGCACCAGAGTTCTGAGTGTTATATCTGCAGCCTTATATGAGGTATAGCCCGAAGCTATATCCTCTATCGTTTTATCCGGCATCGAATAGATGGCCTTGGTAAGTATGCCTGCAAGTGCTCTGTTTATCTCCTGTGTAACAACTATATTACACTGAAATGACGGATGATTAAGCAGTGTGCATATCATCATACCGCTCGTATCGTCATGTACAAACTCCTGTGCCACATAGTAATACACAAATGCCGCATCCGCTTTTCCGTCCTTGACAGCCTGCATGGCATCCTGTCTGCTCGGATATATTATTTTTTCGGCATCCGGAACATAATAATCCTCGATTCCTACAGAAGCACCCGGAGCTATCGTTGCTACCTTCCTGATCTCTCCCGTAAAATCACGGCGAGACAGCTTAGCTGATATAACGTTCATATATGGAGCGGTAACTCCTAAATGTCTCTCCTCTACCAATTTTTCATCACCAACAGGATTATCTATCAAGAGATCATACAGATCTTCGTTTTGCTTGATTGCTGCATAATCTTCCCCTGAATCGCATATTACGAATTCATACGAAATACCTGTATACTCCGCAAGTTTGCGAAAATAGTCAGGAAGTATACCCTTCATCTCACCGTCTTCAACAAAGGAATAAGGTCTTCTCTCCGGATCACACAAAGCTCTCAGAGGCTTATCCTTTGAGCTGTACTGAGAGATTATCTCCTTTTCCTTATCGGTGAAATCAAGTTTTCTGATCTCATCTGTAGTGTAATAGCGATTAAACAGACCGGTAGCCCAGTCGCCTTCTGCATCATTGACCTGCTCGATTGCATAATTGATTTCATCAAGAAGCTTTGTGTTGCCTTTTTTTACAATGGAATAGACTTTTTTGCCTTCAAAGGTTTCAATAACACGTTCTCCGCTTGTGGCCCTCATAGAACTTGATACCAAAGCATCTACACTGCCGGACTGTAATGCGGTCTCCATATCGGATATTTGATTAAAATAAACCTCCTTATATGTAAAGCCCTTTTCTTCGGCAAAATGATCAAAATCCTTCTTATCGGCATCGCTGTTAAGAAAGCCGACTTTAAGTCCGTCATATGTGCTGTAGTCATACAATATCACCGAGGTATTGTCACTTCGTACCGTGAGCATACACTCATTTTTTCCTATAGGTCTTGAGAAATCAAATTTTTCTTCTCTTTCCGTCGTCCTGCGAGCAGAGGTGAGCATATCTATCTCACCGTCCTCAAGCATATTAAGCATCTCCTGCCAGCTCTTGTCATAGCCTACATACTCATAGTCAACATCCCAGTATCTTGCCATAAGACGAAGTAAATCATAGCCGTATCCGCTCTTGTTGCCTTCGGCATCAATCATGTGATAACCGTCCATGGCAAAGAAGCCTACCTTGACTGTTTCTCTCTCGCCCGGATCATACGCTGCAAATGCAGATATCGTAAAAAAGCAAACAAAGCAGGCAATCATAAGAATGCCTGCTGTAATGCGCTGTGAAAGTAAGCGTAGTCTGATCATATATAAGTATATCCTTTAATTTTTGTATGCTGTCACAGTCTTAAATATTTAGCTTTCTGAATATTACTTCAGCCTATTGACCGCATATCTGTATATATCATTTTGTTATTTATAAATGATATTTTACCATTATTTCTATACATTATACAGTCCGAAACCACGCCTTCTTAATGATACTTTTTTGTCAAGATTACACTATCTTCTGCAAGGTATGGATCAATTCATCAATTACTATAGGCTTTGATAAGAATCCGTCCATACCGTATTCTGCCGCCTGCTTTCTGTCTTCGTCAAATACATTGGCAGCTACATATGTTCATTCCTTGCAGACATCGATCCAGCCGACTGCTCCCGCAACCGCCTCAAGCTCCGGGATCGTGAGCTTAACGGCACTGTGATCATTGCCTGCTGCCGGATATACCGTATCGAACTTTTTCAATGATTCGTCAAGATATACGTCAACGCCTTCCTCGATCCCGAATGGACATACACCTCCCGGAGCGTGTCCGATATAGTGCTCAACTTCCTCAAAAGGTATCATCCTTGCCTTGGTATGAAATGTCTCCTTATACTTGTGATTATCTATACGTGCGGTTCCTTCCGCCAGTATGAGTATCGCCTTATCTCCCTCCAAAAACGAGAGTGTCTTGGCTATCATGCCCGGCTCCACGCCAAGAGCCTCTGCCGCAAGCTGAACCGTGGCACTTGAATCATCCAGCTCGATAATATGATCTGCGTATCCCTTTTCATCCAGATACTTTTTTGCTTTTTCAAACGACATTGCTTTTCCTCGAAAAATAACTTTTATAGATGCATTCAGTCTATATAAACTGATAATTTTAGATATTATATACCAGAATTATGTCATTGAAATATCATTCTTTTGATGTTTCTCTATACATCGAAAAAATCTTTTCAATCCTATTGATATTTGTTATAATCCCCCCATGAAGAAAAAAGGATTTACACTTGCAGAAATATTAATAGTTGTTGCCATCATTGCCGTGTTGGTTGCTATTTCTATACCAATTTTTAGAACTCAGCTTCATAAAGCTGAAGTTGCAGCGGACTATGAGAATGTTCGTTCTTATTTTTCTCAGTTGCAATACTATTATCTTGAGACCGGAAATATTAATGACACTTTTCTCAACGATGATTATTTTCACCCGATTACTACATTTGAATTATCCGGACAAACCATAAAGCTCAAAGCTGGATTTATACTTGTTCGAGAAGATGGAACAAAGGGCTACAACATTCTCTACATGTGCAATCAAGGTCACCCAGACTGTCAGCTTGTGCTACCGGTAAGCTGATATCATCTATAAATTTGCCTTTCCATGCTAAGCCAATTATGATATCCCTAAAAATCTGTAGCCGATATAATTGGGTATTCCCATATGGATGCTTTATACTATCCTACCGTGAGCTCTATTAATACTTGCCGAAATCGATAGTCGTTACTACCTCGTCAAAGCTCTTGATCTTGCTTTGCGGTGATACATGCGTTCCTACCATCTTCTCCATCCATATCATGTTGTACCAACGGTCAAATTTGTAGCCGCATTTCTTAAATTCACCCACAAGTCTGTAGCCGAGATGCTCATGAAAATCTGCACTATTCCTTGTAAGATATTCGTCTTCTACTTCCGGATATCCTATGCAGGCATACATATTCAATATGCCCATCTGCTTACATATATCCTCAAGAGCAAAGTACAGTCGCTTTCCCAGTCCCTTCTTTTGTACATTTTTATCGAGATATATAGTGGTCTCTACCGCCCAATCATAAGCGGCACGAGCCTTGAACGCTCCTACATAGGAATATCCGAGTATCCTACCCTCCTGTTCCGCAACTATATATGGATAGCGTTTAAGAGTATTCTTTATGCGCTTTTCAAATTCCTCTATAGTCGGCACTTCACACTCAAAACTTATTACCGTCTTCTCAACGTAAGGAGCATATATCTTAAGCAGCTGCTCCGCATCCGATACCTCTGCCGGGCGTATGATTATCTTTGTGTTATCTTTTTCTGTCATAATTAGTTTAAATTAGTTTATGATAATTTAGTTTATGATAATTTTGTTTATATTACGCATTCCTGTAGCAAAAAGTCAAGCATCTCTGTTTTCATGTATAAGTAAAGAGCCTATAGCTTGGTGGATTCCTTCGCAATAGACTCTCGATCTTAACAATTTCTGTTCGCATTTAAATAGGTTTAATTATCCTTATTACAAAGCATTCTTTTAAAATCTTCCGTCATAAGCTTTTGATCTTTGGGCGAATAATAAAAATGTCCGGAACTATTCAGCATTTTGACACTCACCTGCGGATTGTTCTCAAATAGCTTGCCGCACTTTACCGACACCATCTCATCATAAGCGGACAGATATATATGCGATTTAGTAGATAAGTTTCCAAGCATTTTCCGTGTTTTTCTGATTTCTGAAAATAACTCAAGATATCTCGGTATCCACATGAAATATTTAAAAACATTCTTTTCTATCCTGATACTGCATGCCTTCTGCGCAGCCAGATACCATACATCCTCAGGCTTTATATTGCCTGTATATACTTTCTGCATTGTCCTCAACAAGCGAAATGTGATATGCAGCTTTAGCGGAACATTAATGAGGAACAATTCGTCTATCGGTCTTTGTATAGCTTCCTGTATCGCAAATAAAGTTCCCATGGAATGAGCTACTATTATAATACTGTCACAGCTTACAGACAATTCGTCGAGAGCCTCGCTTACCTGCTGTTTCCATTCGGACATTGATGCCCTTGAAAGATCCCTTACGCTTCCTCCGTGCCCCTTTAATAATAGATTGCGTACCAAATACTCCTTGGGCACGAGCGGTAAAAACAGCCTGAAATGCTCCGGAGTTCCAAGTATCCCGTGTATAAATAATATTCCTGTTTTGCCCTGCTCGTGCATTCTAAGATCACCAAAATTCCGCAGATAAATTTGTGATAGTTCTATTTTTCAATTAATTTCGGCAGTTATTTTTATCAGCCGATTTTAATTGAATTTAATCGTTTGTTTTCCAGTGCCCATACCGTTTTCCGCCAACACGTTCTAGACGACCGGAATCTTTAAGAGCATTCATATATCTCACTAATGTTCTCCTTGCAATTCCGGCATCCGCTGACAATTGATCAAGAGTAATATCCGGATTATTGTATATTATCTCAATTATTTTTAGTGCCATAGTGTCATCCAAAGTGCCATCAGTCTTGGCACTTTGGACATTTGGCACTTTGGGCTGATCTATAAGCGCACTCCTGAGCGCTGGGAAATACACTCTGATTCCGGTTCCAAGTATCTCATATCTGGGAAGCTCTGCTCCAAGCGCTATGCACTCATCACAGATTTTCTTAATCCCTTGTCCCCAGGTTTCTATATATCCAGCTCTGTAAAAAACATTGGCAATGTCAGGATTATACGGAATGGAATCATGTGGTTGCATCAGAGTCTCCGCAGTCCATCCCTCAGGAAGAATACAGCGGTTGCTTATAATAATCTGCTCCTCCTCGATCCTTATCTGTATTGGAGTTCCGTACATATAACAATTATGAGCGATGGCGTTGTAAATCGCTTCGCGTATAGCATTCCGTGCAAAAGGATAAGTCTCTACACGACGATCATGTTCATATGTAATTTTCGCCTTCAGATATTTAAGATAAATCAGATCCACGATCTTATCTGCCGTAGATATAAGTGAACCTTCAAGATCATCGTGATACTCCACAGTTCCATTCTCAAATTTGCCAACTTTAACATAACTACCGACCTGCACAATACTCGGATCTCCGTAGAACAACAGCACGGCTGAACGTTTCAACTTACCATTTGACAATAGTTTCAACTTAGACAGAAGTTCCTCATTTGAAATATTGAGCTCAGCCTCAGTCATTCGCTTACTACGAAGCGCCTCTATCCTGAAAATCTTAAAACTTTCCGCATCCAGATCGTCAACGGTAATTCCGTCGACCGTTACATCTTCCCACCTGACACCGGTCTTTTTCGTGATAAATTCCGTCAAAGCGATTCCTGTCAACTGCTGCTTGGTTGCACCGCTCCGGTAATGAAACTCACCATGATAACTGATGGGAAATGAACTCGGATCAACCTTTATTTCAAGATAATCTTTCCCATCCTTCGTATGCTTATTCACATCCGCAACAATACCCAGTCCCGCTTGGATCTTATTAGGAATATCTTCCATCAGCTTTTTAGCATCCTTCACGCCGACAACATTACCGGCATCATCGATACCAATATAAATGATGCCGCCCTGAGCATTGGCAAAGCCGCAAAGCCACTTCAAGTATTCATCACGCCAGGATTCTTTATATTCGATGTTTTGACTTTCTGCCATAAACATAACCTCCGGTTTCTATATCGACTCCCGGTTTATTACCAGGGACTTTGAACATCTTAGACAATGCTGTCTTTCTGTTATGAGCTGCTCGTGCATCTTAATACCACCAAACTTCTGCAAATACATCTATGATATTTCTATTCATATTACGTTACGCATTCACAAAGCGATAAGTCAAGTTCTCTGTTTTTGTATAAAATTAAAAAACCTATAGCCACAAATATCGCCAGAGGCCGTTGTACTTTTATTCTCCTGAAAGCTTTAACCCGAGTCCATGTATTTTTCTAATAATTTCTTCCCAGCCTCTAATACCAAGATTTCTAACCTTAAGAAAATCCTCTCGGGATTTTTTTGTTAATTCTCCTACTGTGTTTATGCCTGCTCGTCGCAAGCAACCATATGTTCTAACTGAGAATTCTAATTCCTCTATAGGCGTATTAAGCATTAACTGCTCAACTTGTTGCGTCTTAAACACAGCACTCTTCCGAATTGCTTTCACCGTAGTCTTAGGTATTTTAATATTTGGTTTATCAATTTCTTGATATTCAATATCATCAACATTTTCTATGCTGGTGATTATCTCATTTCTGCTTTCTATTTCCAAGGTTTCCATCTGCGATAAATACATAAAAACCTTAGCCACGAAAAATGCACTTGGATCCTCGCCATCCTTATACAGAAATAGCAATTCATCTGCTACAGTTGCAGTCGTGCAATGTTCAAAATGGTCCACTACAGATTCTATAATTTGCTTTTCGTTATGCTTCTTAGGATCCAATTTAAAATACGGAATAAAGCTCCGTCTTTTATCTCTAACCTTCCACGCAAAAGAGCTGTAATTAGAAGGAATTAAGTGAAGCTTATTTATATCTACAAATGAAGCAAACTGCTTATATGTACCAAGCTTATAATCCTTTGTGGTTCCAATCGAAACAGTCTTGAAGCCTTTATCTCTTTGAAGAATATTTGCAATGTAGACCAAATCTCCAAGCGCAATGTTATAAAGATTATGCTCATTCATCATACGGGCACAAACATCTACAACCTGTAGGGCTTCATTACCATGAAATACTTCCTTTATTGCCGATGTATCATAGTGTGCATCATCATCTATGCCAGATAATTTGTAGAGCTCTCTACCAAAGGATACAGCATGATTTCCAAGAAAGCTATTAAATCCACTACTAACAGAATACTTACAATCTAAATACTGCCAGTCATTTTGTATTTCAAATTTTTCCTTTTTCTCATAGTGTTCCTGGCGATTGTCGATGGTAAGACTCATTGGTTTTATGTCTTGGAGCTTATATTGCTTGTCAGCGTCATTCACATCAAATGCCATGCATCCAAGGCAAGTACTATGGCCTCTTATCAGCTCATAGGCCGATACTACAACATATTCTCTATAACCATCTGTCTGATACTGAATTATGTATTTTCTTTCATCATCCTGTAAATCCAAAAGATGACCATAGTTCGTTAGGTTAATCTGTAAATCTTTTGCCTTAACACCAACAAACAGTGTCGACCAATCCTGAATTTCAATTTCCTTTGAAATCGGAGGCATTACAATGGTACACTCTGTTCGTTTTCCTGGTGGAGTTATCTTACAGAGATTCTTAACCATAGGAACTACCATCTTGCCAATTACTGCTTCCGCAACATCCGTGTTACTTCCTGGATTAGTAGTCCATTCAATTATATGGCTCGCACTGGCATCCGGATTATCGTCTTCTGTTTCCTCATCCAATATATCATCAAGATTATAGGTCCATATGGCATTATCCATATATCCACCCTGTCTTGTAAAGCATTCATTTTTGCCTTTTAATCGAACCGCGCCAAGACGATATCCATAAAAAATAAGTGCACCTGAAGAAAAAACCTCTGGATCATTACTTCCCTCTTGTAACATCTTGTCAGCATAGTCTTGTTGTTCATGACGAAGCATTTCTTCCGTTAATTCCATATACCATGAAGAAGCTCCGTCACTTTTCAAAAGGGAAAATGCTTGGTCGAATCTTCTCAGGTACTCCTGAATTAATTCTTCATCCATTTACATCTCTCCTGATTCATTAAAATATTCAGAAAGCTGAACCTTTGCTTTCTCAACCTCTGTTCTCAATCGCTTAAGGTTTGTTGCTGTGATTGTACAATTATTTTTGGATTCAAATCTTGATTTTATCTCCTCCACAATTGCATCATCTATGCTTTTACCTCCACAGCTTACAGCACCACTTACACCAAGCACAGTAAACAAGCAATCCTTATATTCATGACTTTCTGCATATGCTTCATTCTTTACATCCAGGACAGCCACATCCGCAGTACCACCACCGAAGTCAAATACTAACACATTTTTAATATTAGTTGTATCCAATCCCTGAACATGTGAATAGTATAAATACGCAGCGGTAGGCTCATCAATCAACGTAACATTTTCTATGCCTGCCATCTTAGCTGCATTATATGTATCCTGACATGCATCAAAATCAAAGGCTGCTGGAACTGTTACAACTGCACTTCTTAAATCCATGTCACCGAAAGTAGCCTTTGCCGTTTCCCAAACCTTGCTTAATAAAATAGCTGAAAGATCACTTACGGAAAGACCCTTTCCATCAACAGAAACAACATATTTATTTCTGTTTGCAATTTTGAAGCTTCCGCATACATTCTCAGAGTCATCCGCATTTCCTAATGCATCGCAGGCCTTGGTATTTGCAATTTCAGGATTCTCTAAGCCGCTTTTAAAGTAAACAACGGACGGGAAACAGTATTCCGAATACTGAACTGGAGCTTCCGGATTAACAAGATGCATAAGCTCAGCTTCACCCGTTCTATTTGTATAAGTCAACTCTGTTGTAGTTGTTCCTAGATCAATGCCTATGCATGGCTGCATATTTTTCCTGACCTCATCAACAACTATTTCAATTCCCAACTGCTTTCTCTTCTCCATAATGTCCTTTTCAGACATCATTTGGCGATCAACCTGAATAATCGACTTTTCATCTTTATGCTTTGGATCATAAGCAGTAAGCTCAATAAGACGATTTTCCGTAACTGTAATCTCAACTACGACCTGAGATGCATCCTTTGATAGCTTAAGATTTCTCTGCTTAAGCTTTCGGTCAATCTTATCTGAATTGCCTAAAAGGGTTACAAGATTTATCGAAACCTCCGATTGTCCTTCTGCAACTTCAAAGGTATAAACCTGTCTAGCTGGAAGTGCTTGATTATGATTCAAAAGTAGCTTAACGCTTCTTCGTCCACCATCATCCACAATAAGCCCCAGCGAATTTCCTAAGGTTCTTACATCTCTTTTTACCTTCGGATAATTAAAAATTTCACGCTGATATAAGGATGCACCATATGAAATAGCTAACATTAAATTCTTTGGAATGATACGAGGTTCAATTCCGATAGCATCATATATCTTTGAATACACACTCGGTAACTGAGATGATCCACCAGCCAGGATTACCAGATCGATATCTTCCTTATCGAGGTTTGCTTTATCCAGAGCATCCCAGATCGGCTCAATTGCTCTATCAATAACCGGATCACTTATTCTCTGCAAATCCTCCAGTGACAAATCCTCAATAAGATTTTTTCTTCCGCTGGCATATGGAATTTTAATTGTAACTGTATCTTTAGCCATAATTATTCTCCCTTCTCAACCGGTGCTTTGATATAAACATCATCACCAATTTTCCATCCATAGCCACTGACAATGACCTGTTCGCCATTTGCAATTTTTGCGTCTGTTGAGATATGCATTGATGCATCATAAGCTACTTTTTGATCAATTACACCTATTTTCTTTATTCCAAGATTTTCAAGAACCGAATCGATATTGTGTAGCGTATCTGCATATAATTCTATGCTTTCTGTCCCAAGCTTTCCTGTGTCCTTAAGTTCAAGATAGAACATTGTAAGATAAAAGAACTGTTCATTAATTCCGGTTACAAGTTCCCTCATAATATCAAATCTTGCAGTCTCTTCCTTTTGAGATGCCATTTCTCTTAAGCGCAGCAGTTCATTATTCTTAAGACTAAAATCGGACTGTAATGCAGCATGTGCGGTTTGAAGGCTTCCAAGCTGTGCAACTGTTTCTGCTAATTCATCCTGCATTCGATCATAATTCGCTTCCATATCTTTGATTCTTCGCTCATTATCAGCGGTGATTCTTTCGTTCATATTGAGCTGAATCTGGTATTTCTCAATGTAAGAAGTAAGCTGTTGCTTGCATCTATCAAAATCACTAAGTCTCTGTCTCAAGTCAGCGATACTTGCATCCTTCTCCTGAATGATTGCAAATTGCTTTTTATGGCGTTCATCATGACTCTCGTTATCTTTGGCACGTTCTTCCTCAAGAATCTTTACCTCACCCTCAAGCTCTGATTTATTGGCTAACAGTGCTGGTTGAGCAACGTAAGCATCAAACAATACCTTGAGCATTTTGTTTTTTATCAAAGCATCCATGACAGCTCTCTTATAGCTTTCATTGTTCTCAATCTGTGAATATGCCCAATTTCTTAATTCTTCTCTGATTGGTTCAAAGTCAACCTTAAAGCTGTCTACGATTTGTGATGCATCTAATACAAGAATCGCCATAAACCAATCGCCAAATCTTTTATAATCCTTAACCTGGAGGAAAAGCTCCAACATCGCTTGAATCTCTTCATTCCTTAGAGGGGCTTTCTTTGTTGATCCCTTCGCTGTTTTATTCACTTCGCTGCCATACATTGCAGCTTTAGGCGATAATGATAATTCCGAATAGTCTTCTACCGGAAAGGTTTTATTAACTGTCACAAGAATTGGGTACAGTTCTATCATGTTTGCTCTTGACTCTCTAAAAAGCTTAAGTGATTTTGAATTAACTAATACGCTTTTAATGTCACGCTTCCATGAGCTTTTATCCTCATAGAGTTTCTTTAACGCATCTACATAAATCTTCAGGTACTCTGTTCCACCCTTTGAAATAGCTTCACACATTGCATCAAAGGTCTGCTGAAAACACTTCTTCTGTTCTTCAAAGTGTTTCATGTCCTGTCGTAATTCATCCTCTTTTTTCTTGATTTCGGCTTCTGAAAGTTCGTCCCTCTCTTTATCAGTCAATTTTGTTTTAGGATTCTGAACACAGTATTCAACATATCCAATCGCTACAGTGTAAAACTGATTAAAATCAGGGGCTGAAATGTTTTGTAATTTTTTCTCTTCAGACATTTTCGCTTACTCCTTCCATAAACCATTCGTACATATCAAAAATCCTATCTGTTCTATTAGCTTGTAAATCTCTGCACATAATGTCATTGGCAAATCTGCTTTTACAGGTATTCTCCAAAGACCGGACATCTGAAGCAGAGCCCGCTCCCCTATGTACAAAGGAAATAACTTTGGGTGATACATAGTCAATCAAATCAAACATACCTTTCAGATCAACATGCGTAGATAATGAAAGTCGCTGTGTCTGATGATATTTGTCGATATATGTACTATCTGCTTCTGTATCATCATCGAGATAACCATTCGCTATAATATTATACCTTACATACTGATTATCCCAATATTTTGCTATTTTATAGGAAGCACTTCCCTTACTCATTGAGCCTGAGCTTGCAATGACAATTGCATTACCTTCAGGGTATGAGGTTCCGTCAAACTCTTCAAACAAACCGATTATTTCTTCATATCGATCATTCATAAACGGAACAATCTGTGTAGTTGCTGGTATTGCCATTCCTGCAATATAAAGAGGAACATTCTCTGGAATTTCACCAGAAAGCTTCATCTCTCCTACTAAACATACAAGCTCCTGACTTCTTCCCACCGATGCCGCTGGCATCAATATTGCACTGTTGCTATCAACACCTTTAACTATTGCCTTCTTTAAGCTCTCGTATTGATGGTTCCAATCGATTCTTGGTTTCTTCAGATACGTAGCTTCCGTAATTAGATACTCAACATTTTGTGGTAAGGAATTCAAATCAAAATTGCTAGTAAGAACCTGATTATAATTACAGTAATCTCCAGAATAAAGGATTGTCTTCCCATCAATTACCAGTTCAATCATTGCAGCGCCTATTATATGGCCGGCAGGATGTAATCTAACTCTAATATCCTTACTCAGCTGAATCCATTCTTCATATCCAACCGATGTCATTGCATTCAATGTGTCGAGCATAACATCCTTTTCTATTGTTACATTTTCTATTTCAAACTCATCTACAATACCATTTTTCACCTTAGCCATATCAGAATATAAATATTTCAAGAACACCTTAGTAGGCGCCGTTGATATAATATTCGCTTCCGGCCACATAGCGTGTGCTTTGGGAGCACCGCCACTATGATCAATATGAGCATGTGAAATAATAATAGAATCTATTTCCTTATCCCACAAATCCAAAAATGGATATGCGTCATCACCGTACTTTTGGCTATTTATGCCGCAATCGAGCATGATGTTGTAACCATTGTATGAAATAACAAAGCAACTGGCACCTATCTCATGCTCGCCTCCCAATGGAGTAATCTGAATATTGTTATCAAAAGGAAATTCCTCAATATATCTTTTGGAAAAATAATTCCCTATATCTTCATTATGTCTGTGTACTGCTTTTTTATATAAATCGCCGTCCGAAACAAAGATTCTTCGTTTCATCCATGCGTAATCATTTTTAAATGCATATTCCTTGATCAAAGAGGAATCCTTATGCATTTTAACCATGCTCTTGAGTATTTTCTCTTTTGCCTGATTATCGTCAATGCCATAGCAGTAATGTATCGCTGAAAGTGGTGTTAATTCTCTCAATAGTGAATAGCTTTTTTGTGACAACACGCCTCTATGATTAATAGAATCATTTAATTCAATAAGAGCCTGAACCAATGGATACTGAGAGAACAGCTTTATTTCATCAAACTCTCGAAGTAGAAGATTTGGATTTTCCTTTTCATAGTGTGAATAATAAAAAAGTATTTTCTCCAACGTACCAATAAACCCTATCTGCTCATATCTCTTGACGAGATAATCAACCCCCAGTTTATCATTCTTAAGCAAATTCAGAATAATCTGGCAGCCGTGTTTATCATTTGAACGTTCTTTAACAGTATTTAAAACTTTATCAGCTTCTGAGAAATTACCATTCAAGAGCTGCTGTAACGCATTTAATACTTCTTCAGAAATCCTACCCTCAATTCTGTCCTTTGAACCTGTTTGCAGAAAATAATAATAAAACAGTTCCTCCAGATCTCTGGATTGATCAAAATGCATCTGATTTATATATTCTATAAATGACTCAGTTTCGGAGCCTTCGTAGATGAGCATTTTCATGTAAATCAAACATTCTTTTATTGTAAGTCTCCCCTCTGAAATTTGGTCATCAAACAAGTATGACAGATATTTTCCGGATATAATTTTATCCATAGAGACTTCACTTATATCCAGGTTTTGCTTGATGCATACAGGTGAATCAATATTATCTATATGTATTTCCGAATATAACCTTGCCTGTAAAATACTTTGAATATCGTATTCATACATGTCATTCCTAGTCCAAAAAGAATAAGAATTCCCCATATTATCATTCAATCGAATTTCTCTTGCATCTTCCCTAAAAGAATAAAGCTTAAGAGAATATACTTGTTTAACAGTTTGCTCATTATCACGGACTCTTCTGTTGTTAAGATATACAAATTCGTGAATGCCTCCGTGCGAAGTAAGTATATGACCAATAAGGTTCTTTCTGGTCATAAATCCACTTCTACAGAACGGACATAATACTTTATATTCTATTTTGGATGTAGCCCGAGTATAACTTGTCTGAACACTTAGCAATGTCCTTGAATTGCGATAATACATTCGCTCATCATATATTTCCAAGTTATCCTCATGATATTTTGCAAATCCCATAAAGTCACCTTGTCATCTCTGAAATATAGACCAAATTGTTTTAATTTCCTTAACGTTCAAAATAAACAGTAGGAAAAACAGCCTATTTTCTATTAATTTCGGCAGTTATTTTTATCAGCCGATTTTAATTTGATTATGCTAGTATCAAGCAAAATCCTCATTTATTAGCTTCCTCTCTTCGCATATTAGTAATCCATTCTGCAATATCTTCTTCTTTTACAAATCCAACTTCTTCAGCATAGCCCTGCATCTGTTCCTGCAATCGCATCATTGCATAAACTGCAGAATTAACCACTCGTACCGTATTACCTTCTACTATAAATGTCACCCTATCTCCGGATTCAACTCCAAGAACTTGACGTATTTCCTTAGGTATAGTGACTTGTCCTTTGGACATTACTTTTGCATCATTTATTTTTGTAATACTCATAAAAGATTCCTCCGTATCTAAGTAGGAAAGTAGGAATTTCCTACTTAGATTTTACTATATACAGCTCACATTCTCAATCCATTTAAATGTTGTAGCCATATCCTTTTTTATCCTTCCCGCTTTTGCAGGCTTTTATTCAAGAGTTCACCTTTGGGCGAAGTTTCATAATAAAGTCAAAAAGCCTGCAAATATCTGAAACTAATCAGATATTTGCAAGCTCAATAAAATTCCTATTCAATATAGTAAACCTATCTATTGATGTTAAAATCACTCATCTCATCATTGACGCATTAATCAACTTCAATATGCATCAATCAAGCTGCAAAATCCTTGCGCAGCTTTTTAAGCTTTGCTGAACAGGCACACGGTCTCAACATTTTTCGTCCATGGGAACTGATCTACAGCTGTTGCGCGTATCAGCCTGTAGCCTGCCTGCTGGAGCATGGCCATGTCGCGGGCAAGGCTCTCCGGCTTACAGCTTACATAGATCATATTCTCAACATTATAATCTATGATCTTCCTGAGTGCCTTAGGATTGACTCCGTCTCTCGGAGGATCGAGTATGATCGCATCAGGTGCCTCAAGACCGTCCAAAGCCTTGAGCACATCATCCGCAATAAAGCTGCAGTTAGTAAGTCCGTTGGCAGCAGCATTCTGCTTAGCCGCCTCAACTGCCTCGGCGATTATCTCAACGCCTGTTACCTTGGATACACAAGGCGCAAGCATCTGGGCTATGGTTCCTGTACCGGAGTACAGATCAAAGAGCGTCATGTCGCTCTTAAGCTCATCCGCAATATACTCTCTTACCTTTGAGTACAAGACCTCCGCTCCCTTGGAATTGGTCTGGAAAAATGAGAACGGTGATATCTT
>Ga0129311_1001410_pt1 | contig 17076 bp, 19 predicted proteins | sample Go1ome_FD_94435 | JGI IMG/M metagenome (GOLD analysis project Ga0129311, IMG submission 94435) | Western lowland gorrila individual fecal microbial communities from Wisconsin, USA - Go1022B metagenome | ecosystem: Host-associated > Mammals > Digestive system > Large intestine > Fecal | place... | reverse complement strand
GTATTGGGCTGGCGGGCATCAGTCCGTCAGCCCATTTTTTCTGCATTCTTTGATGATCTGAAATGTTATGTTCTCTCCCCTTATGCGGGGGGAGAGAGCATAACCAAGTCTTCCAAGAGTTTCAGAACACATTAGATCGAAGAAAATGATGTAACAGTCAATGGAGAAGAACAAACTGCTGGTATTCATGATCGATGCGCTGTGCGAAACAGATGTGGCGTATATGCGCACGCTCAAGAACTTTGGGTGGATTCTTGAAAATGGCGCACTGGTTCGGGAGATGCTGCCTGTCTATCCGTCGTTTACCTATCCCTGCCATGTATCGATTATGACGGGGTGCTATCCGAATAAGCATGGCATTCCGCACAATGAGCATGTCAAAGCAGGCGTGCATCCGGTGCCGTGGTATAGCAAACGGAGCATGGTCAAAAAGAAGTTCTTCGCGGAATATGCAAAGGAACATGGCTACAGCACCTGCTTGATTAACTGGCCGGTTTCTGAAGGCGCGGATGTGGATATCAATCTGCCGATGTGCCTGCCGCCGAGATATCGGGGCGATAATCCGCGCATGTTCTATGAAGAATCGACTTCCAAAGATGTGCTTGACCGCTATTTCTGGAAATATGGTTATCTGCTTTGCGGATGCAACAAGGTCCTGAATAGCAGCTATGACGATTTTACGAACGCGGTATCACCGGATATCATTCGGGATTACGGACAGCCCGATGTCATGTTTGTAAAGATGTGCGATCTGGATACGGTTCGTCATAAGATGGGTGTAGATAATGATTCCGCAAAGCTGCAATTGCAGAAGCATGATTGTGAATTGGGTGTGTTGATGGAAAGCATTCGTCGATATGGCGATTTTGAGCATACCAATTTCATCATCATGGGCGACCATGGACAGACTGATGTCGAACGCGTTTTGAATTTCAATCGCGTTTTGCAGGAAAAAGGCTTGCAAAAGCTGGATGAAAACGGACACTTGGAGTCTTTTGACGCATACTGCCATTCGACAGGCGGATGCGGCTGGATCGAATTGGGCAATCCTGCTGATGAGGAGCTTCGTCAAAGAGTCTATCAGGTGCTTCTGGAAGCGAAGGACAGCGGCAAGTATGGCTTGGGATATGTCTTCACAAAAGAGGAAGCTGATGAGCGTTTCCATTTGACGGGACCGTTTGACTTCATCATTGAAGGCGAAGAACCGCTTTCGTTTGGCTACGATCCTGCTGCACCGCTGTTTACAAAAGCCGCACCCGGAGATTACAAAACCGCACCGGGAACGCACGGAGGACTGCCGTGGCGCGATCATCGGACGACATTCTTTGCCTGTGGTCCTGCCTTCAAAAAAGGTGCGGTTATCGAACAGGCGTGCCTTGTAGATGAAGCACCGACGATGGCAAAAATCCTCGGATTTGAAATGGAAGATATCGACGGAAAGTGTCTGGATGATATTTTGCGGTAAAACCTGTGCTTCATGCCCATGAGTATGCATGGGATGAACATAAAACAGCGGGCTAAGCCCGCCTGCACATCCGGCAAGGTGAATAAAACGTTAGAGTTTTGATCACTCGGTCGGTTCTTGTACGGTTTTCTATAAGTAAAAAATCAAAAGTGTAAGGGAGATATGACCTATGCGCGTTGTACTCGATCATATCACAAAAAAGTTTGGCGATTTTACTGCGGTCAGCGAGTTTAGCGCCGTGCTTGAAGACGGCGAACTTGTTTCGCTGCTGGGACCTTCCGGTTGCGGAAAAAGCACGCTGCTGAATATGCTTTCGGGCATTTTGCCTGTCAGCGGCGGAAAGATTTTCTTTGACGATCAGGATGTTACGGCGATGCCGCCTGAAAAGCGCGGTATCGGTCTGGTTTTCCAGAACTATGCGCTGTATCCGCATATGACGGTTATGGGCAATATTTGCTTCCCGCTGGAGACACAGAAGGTGCCGAAGGCGGAGCGTATCGAGCGTGCCAATGAGATTGCGAGACTGGTTCATGTCGATATGCTGATGAACCGTAAGCCTTCTGAGCTTTCCGGCGGACAGCAGCAGCGCGTTGCAATTGCCCGTGCGCTGGTCAAGAATCCGCGTCTGCTGCTTCTGGATGAACCGCTCTCTAACCTCGATGCTCGTCTGCGTCTTGAAATGCGTGAGGAGATTCGTCGTATTCAGCAGCGTACCGGCGTAACGACCATTTTTGTTACGCACGATCAGGAAGAAGCGCTTTCCATTTCGGATCGTATTGTGCTGATGCGTTCCGGCGTTCTTCAGCAGAATGATTTGCCGCAGCGACTGTACAACGAGCCTGCCAACCAGTTTGTTGCAGACTTCCTCGGCAACCCGCCGATCAACAATATTCCGGGTACGATTCAGAATGGTCTGTTTGTGACGGAAGATGGAATAGCAGAAGCAAAGCTGCCGATGCTGGAAGGCGTCGAAAATGGAAGAAAAGTGAATCTCTCTGTTCGTTCTGAGAGCTTTGTGCTTGATGCAAACGGTCCGATCGCATGCGATGTGACGCGTATGTATCAGATGGGCAAGGAAGAAATGGCGTATCTGCGCATGGGCGGACATGATTTCCGTGCGTATATTGATGCGGATGCCGGACTTAAAGCCGGGGATCATGTGCGCCTGGGACTCAAGAAGCGCGGCGTTTTCCTCTTTGATCGCGAAACGGGGGAGAGAATTCGATGAAAAAGAAGCAGACTGCGGATCGGGAGCTTGGAAATCGCAGCTTTTTATCGAAAATTGAGCCGTATCTTTATCTGCTCCCGTTTGCGATCGGTATTGCGGTCTTTACGCTCTATCCGGTCATCAACGTTGTGCTGATGTCCTTTAAAGAGGGATACAGCCATTTGAGCCGCAATTTTGACCAGTGGGGATTGGCGAACTATCAGACCGTTATCAACGATCCCAAGTTTGCTCAGGCAATCGGCAACACGCTGAAGTATGTTCTGTTGGTTGTTCCGATTTCGACGTGTATTGCCGTTGTGGTTGCGTATCTGCTCAATCAGAAACTGCGCTGTTCTGCGCTGTTCCAGACGGCGTATTTCCTGCCGATGGTCACCTCGATTACGGCTGTTGGCTTGGCATGGAAGTTGATGTACAACAAGAACTTCGGTATCATCAACTATTTGCTGTCTTTTATTGGTGTTGACAAAATCCCGTGGCTCGAGAATGCGGCGTGGAGCATCCCCGCACTGGTTATTTTCGGTGTATGGAATATCCTTCCGTTTACGATTATTCTGCTCCTTTCCGGTCTGCAGAATATCGATCCGCAGTATTATACTGCAGCGCGTGTGGACGGATCGAAGGGGCTGCGCATTTTCCTGCGTATCACGGTGCCTCTGCTTGCGCCGACGATCTTTCTGGTATGCATCGTCAATACGATTTCCTGTTTTAAGGTCTTCTCCGAACTGTATCCGCTGTTTAATGGCAAACCTGGTCCGTTCAATAACTTGTATACAGTTGTCTACTACATTCGCTATGCAATGATGGAAAGCCGCAAGTACGGAATTGCTGCTGCTGCTGCGTTGATTCTGTTCCTGTTTATCTTTGCATTTACAATGGTTCAGCTGTTGCTGCAAAAGAAAGCGAAGAAGAGGTGAGAGAATGGACACGCGTAAGATTTCCCGCTTTTTTGTGTATTTCTTTTTGACGCTCGGCGCATTGATTATGCTGCTCCCGTTTTTCTGGATGTTCTCGTCTGCGTTTAAGACGACTCAGGAGATCAATCGCTTCCCGCCGCAGTGGCTTCCCAGCCGACTGAGTCTGGATAACTTTAAGCGTGCGTTTGAAATGGCGCCGTTTGCCCGCTACTTTATGAACTCTGTGATTGTTATGGTCTGTTCGGTTTCGATCACGACATTCACAACGATTCTGGCGGCTTTTGCATTTTCCAGACTGCGCTTTCCGGGGCGTAACGTCATCTTTTCGCTGCTCCTTTCGCTGATGATGATCCCGTTTGAAATGCTCATCATCACGAACTATACGACGGTCGTGAATTTGAAAATTTATGATACGCTGTATGCGCTGATTCTTCCGTTTACCAGTTCGATCTTCTATACATACATTCTGAAGAATTTCTTTGATTCGATTTCAGATAGCTTGTATTGGTCGGCTCGAATCGACGGATCAAGCAATTGGCGTTTCCTTTGGAAGGTCATGGTTCCGATGGCACGTCCGTCCTTGATGACGATCATCCTGCTCAACGGATTGGCGAGCTGGAATTCGTTCATGTGGCCGATGTATGTCGTTGTCAGCAAGGAAAACCGTACGCTTCCATGGGGACTTCAAGTTTTTACGACGGAAGCTGGTTCTTATCCTGAACTGCTGATGGCTGCATCTACGGTTGTTGTTTTCCCGGTTGTTATTTTGTTCTTATTTGCCCGCAAGTACATCGTGCGCGGTGTTGCCCGCGGCGGCTTGAAGGGATAAAGAAAGAGTATCAGTTCCAGTCATAAAAGCTCTCACGGCGGATCTGTTTCAGTCTGTCGGAGAGCTTTTGTGTATTTCGGGAATTGCAAATAACCGTGTTAAGAAATCTGAATTTTGCGAGTCAATGGGAGCCGATTGTGCAAAGGAAAATAGAAATTGCTACTTAAAAGACAAACGCCTATTATAAATGGGACATAAACTATACGAAACGAGCTGCAGATTTTTTGCATCGTTATTAAATAAACAAAAATGCAGACGATGTGCAATTGGCTGCCTTTCAAAATAAATTCTGATAGGTTGCATAGAGAAAAAGTGGATTGACTGTAAAAGTTGACAATGATATAATATAGACAGATGTGTTTGAACGCGTGAAATGAAATGCCTGATTGCAAAATGGAGGCGTGAATGAGCGACTGGAGCATGCTGATTTGGCTTACACAGCTTGGGTTGAGTGTGGTGTTGCCCTTGGGGGGAATGACCGGCTTGGCGATATGGTTGTGCGGGAAATTTCAGCTTGGGCGTTGGGTGGTTCTGATCGGCATTTTGCTTGGGTTTATTCTTGCGGTATCCGGTTTCAGGAATACTTTAAAACAAATGGAATATATGGAAAAGCGCAGGAAAGATTCCCATTCTCAAAAAGGCAAAAAACAGTGACAGGAGGGGCGTATGGAAACCCGGAAAATCGTTTTGCACGAAACAGGGATTATTGCAATCGGTGAGTGCATAGGTGTAGCGGCTATGTTTGCCATCTTTGCATTGCTGGGGCGCTTTGATCGCTCGGTCGTATTGGGGGGATTGATCGGTGCTGTATTGACAATCCTGAATTTCTTTTTGATGGCGGTAAATGCCAACAGCGCAGCGGACAAAGCGGTCAATCAAGATGTAAAAAGCGGCAAAGCCATGCTTCAGCTTTCGTATGCTGGCAGACTTGCCATGATTTTCGTCATCCTCTTTGCATGCGTAAAAAGCAGTCTGTGCAATGTATTTGCGATTGTGATTCCGCTTCTTTTTGTAAGACCTACGATTACGATAGCTGAGTTTTTCAGAAAGTCAGGTGATTAAAAGTGTCCAGTTTGAATGTTTCTGGCGCATTTGTCTACTTTGTGATCCCGATTCTAGGCGGCATACCGATTACGCAGACAACGGTGTCCTCGCTGATCGTTACGATTATCCTGATAGTGCTGAGCATACGGCTTGGAAAGAATCTGCAAAAGCGTCCGACGGGCGTACAGGTTCTGGTTGAAAAAGGCGTATCCATGCTCTATGGCATGGTTGCCGAAACAATGGGTGAGCACAACCTGTATTGGACGCCTTTTATTGGAACGATTTTTCTGAGCAGCATTTTGGGCAGCTTGATCGGTATGACCGGTTTCCTGCGTTCGATGACGGCGGATTTGAGCTGTACGCTGGTTTGGGCTGTTCTTGTATCGGTGTTGATTTGGTATAACAATATTAAAAACAACGGCTTTATCGGATGGCTCAAAGGTTTTACGGAACCGATTGTTGTAATGACTCCGATGAATATTATCGGTGAAATTGCGCAGCCGGTATCCATGGCATTCCGTCATTTCGGTAACGTTGCGGGCGGCGGCGTAATCACCAGCATTTTGTATCTGGCGCTGTCCCTGCTCTCTAACGCGGTGCTGGGGCTGATTGCGGCAAACGGTGTGTTGATTCCGATTGTCTTGATGGCTGTCGGTGTCGGATTGATTGTATGGAGCAAGAAAAAGACACATAAAAAGTGGTCGATGGTTCTTGGAATCGTCAGCTCTGTGCTGGGCGTTTTCGGACTCTTGCAGGCGATGGGCGTACTGGAAGGTGTGCCGGTGCTGAGCTTCGGTATTCCGGCAGTGCTGTCTTGCTACTTCGATATTTTCTCTGGCTTTGTTCAGGCGTATGTTTTCTCTCTGCTTACTATGGTTTACATTGGAAATGCCTGCCCGCCTCCGGAAGAAACCGGAGCGGTGCAGTAATATTTCGTATACATTATCAATTACAACTTAGGAGGAAATGTTCTATGGAAACTTTGGCACAAGCAATTATGGTCGCAGGTAAGGCAATCGGCGCAGGTCTGTGCATGGGCATCGGCGCTATCGGTCCTGGCGTCGGCGAAGGTAACGCCGTCAGCAAGACGGTTGAAGGCATGGCGCGTAATCCGGAGATGGCGGGTACGCTGCGTTCCACGATGATCATGGGTTGTGCTATTGCGGAGACCACGGGTATTTACTCGCTGTTGATCGCGTTCCTGATCCTGTTTGCCCTGTAATATTCATCCTTTCTGATTATCCCAAAAGAGAGGAGTGAATCAAATGGGACAGTTTGAGAGTTTCATTGGCGTCGATTTCTGGACGGCGCTGTTTGTACTGCTCAATACGTGCTCAATTTTTGTTGTGGCACGGAAATTCCTTTTCACACCGGTTCATAACATGATCGAATCCCGTCAGAAGGAGATCGATCAGCTGTATGCCGATGCGGAAAAGGCGAAAACGGATGCCCGTGAGCTTCGTTCCGAATATGAAGCAAAGATTTCCGGCGTTCGTCAGGAAGCCGATCGCGTGATTAAAACGGCGACCGAGAGCGCAAACGCTATGTCTGCGAATATCGTCGCGGATGCGCGTACGCAGGCTGAGCAGATCAAAAACAGAGCGCATAACGAAATTGAAATTGAACGCCGTCGAGCGTTTGAGGGCATGAAGGGTGAGCTTTCCGGCATTGCGATGGATATCGCCTCTCAGGTCATCGAACGCGAAGTGAACGAGAAAGATCACGAAGCGTTGATCAACGAGTTTATTAAGAATGTAGGTGAGGCGTCGTGACGGAACTTGGGCGAGCCTATGGCGGCGCATTGTTCTCACTGGCGCAGGACGAAGGAATCGAGAAAGAACTTCTTGAACAGCTGAATGGCGTATGTCATATTCTGAAGGATAACCCGATGTATATGCGTCTGATCAGGGACAAGTCTATTACAAAGGCGGAACGTCTTTCTTTGCTGGATCAAGCTTTTTCTGGACAGGTTCATTCGTATATGCTTAATTTCATGAAACTGCTCTGTGAAAGAGACGAATTTGGCGGCATATTTGATTGCCTGGAAGATTACCATCATCGCTATAACGAGAAATATGGTATTGTTCCGGCAAAGGTTGTAGCTGCTGAACCGCTTCAGGAAGCACAGCTGGTTAGATTGAAAGAGGCGCTGGAACGCAAAACAGGAAAACATGTCGAGCTTACTGTTCAGATTGATTCGACTGTGGTTGGCGGATTGCGTGTTGAAATGGCAGGCAAATGCTATGACAATACGCTGGAAAGCCGCATGGATCATTTGAGAAGAGCTTTGACAGCGAAATTCTGATATCTTGATTTTACAGAAAGAAAGCCGGTGAACCCATGGATCTGAAACCCGAAGAGATTTCAAAAATCATTAAGGCCCAGATCAAACAGTATGACCAGAAGCTCAAACAGGACGAAACCGGTACGATCATCTTGGTTGGCGACGGTATCGCCAGAGCAAATGGACTGGATCGCTGTATGGCGAATGAGTTGGTCGAGTTTGAAAATGGCGAATATGGTATGGCGCTGAACCTGGAAGAGGACTCCGTTTCCATTGTTATTCTGGGCAGCGATGTCGGTCTGCACGAGGGCAGCACGGTTCGCAGAACGGGTCGTGTTGTGTCCGTACCGGTCGGCGAAGAGCTGATTGGCCGCGTCGTTAATTCGCTCGGACAGAGCGTTGATGGCAAGGGCGAGATTAAAACTAAACATTTCCGCCCGATTGAAAGCCCCGCGCCGGGAATCATTGAGCGTAAGAGCGTCAGCGTACCGCTTCAGACCGGTATCAAGGCTATTGACAGCATGATTCCGATCGGTCGTGGTCAGCGTGAATTGATTATCGGCGACCGTCAGACCGGTAAAACGGCGATTGCGACGGATACGATTATCAATCAGCGCGGGAAAGACGTCATTTGCATTTATGTTGCAATCGGTCAGAAAAACTCTACGGTTGCACAGCTGGTTGAGCAGCTGACCCGTGCAGGCGCGATGGATTACACCATTGTCGTCAGCGCAACGGCGTCCGAGCTGGCGCCGATGCAGTATATTGCGCCGTATACGGGCTGCACAATTGGCGAGTATTTCATGCAGCAGGGCAAGGATGTTCTGATTGTGTATGATGACTTGTCGAAGCACGCAGTTGCGTACCGTGCATTGTCGCTTCTGATTCGCCGTCCGCCGGGACGTGAAGCATATCCGGGCGACGTCTTCTATCTGCATAGCCGTCTGCTTGAACGTGCAGCACGCATGGCGCCGGAATACGGCGGCGGCAGTCTGACTGCGCTTCCGATTATTGAAACGCAGGCTGGCGACGTTTCCGCTTATATTCCGACGAACGTCATTTCGATTACGGATGGACAGATCTTCCTTGAAAGCGAACTGTTCCACTCCGGCATCATGCCGGCAGTCAACCCGGGCATCTCTGTTTCCCGTGTCGGCGGCAATGCGCAGATTAAGGCGATGAAGAAAGTCGCCGGCTCTTTGAAGCTGATTTACAGCCAGTATAGAGAGCTTCAGAGCTTTGCGCAGTTTGGCAGCGACTTGGATGCGGATACAAAGGCACGTCTGGCACAGGGTGAGCGCGTTGTTGAAGTTTTGAAACAGGGACGTAACCAGCCGGTTGACGTTGAAAAACAGGTGTGCATTCTGTATGCAGTCATCAATAACTATCTTGCTGATGTGCCTGTTGAAAAGGTTTCGCTGTATGAACAGGGACTCTACGCCAGACTGGATGCACAGCATGCGGATATCCTGAAGGTTATTCGTGATACAGGTAAATTTGAAAAGGACACGGAAGAAAAGCTTTGCGTTGCTCTGAAGCAGTATACCAAGGATTTTCTTGCTCAGTGAGTAAAGGAGGGAGTTTGGGATGGCTGGCGCTTCGATGAAGGACATCAAGCTGCGCATTAAAAGCGTAGAAAGCACCATGCAAATCACCAAGGCGATGGAACTTGTCGCTTCCTCCAAGCTCAGGAAGGCGAAAGAACGCCAGGAAAGGTGTCGTCCGTATTTTACGGGTCTTCATCAGACACTGGAGAATATCGAGAAGGCAACCAGCGATTTTTCCTCTCCGTATCAGCAGCAGCGTGATATTAAAAAGCGCTGTATGATCGTGATTGCGGGTGATCGTGGCTTGGCAGGCGGCTATAACAGCAATGTGTTTAAAGCTGCGGCGTCTTTGATCGAGAATCAAGATGTCTGCGTTTTGCCGATCGGCAAACGTACCGTCGAGTTTTTTACGCGCAATCAGGTTGAAATATTGACGACGGAGTTTGCGGAGGCGGCTGATGTATCGGTTGCGGATTGCTTTACAATCAGCAATTTGGTTACGAAAGGGTATCTGAGCGGTCAGTTTGACTCGGTATCCATCGTCTATACGCAGTTTGTTTCCATGCTGATGCAAACGCCTGTCTGTGAGAATCTCCTGCCGCTGAAGAAGACGGAGACGGATGCGGCTTCTGGCGTACATTCGCTTGTGCTTTATGAGCCGAGCCCGAGCGCCGTATATGATGCGATCGTTCCCAATTACATTGCCGGTATGATTTACGGAGCAATGTGTGAATCTGTTGCCAGTGAGCTTGGCGCTCGCAGAACGGCAATGGATGCGGCAAGCAAGAATGCGGCGGAAATGATTGATGATCTGAGCCTGCGTTATAACCGCGCACGTCAGGGCGCAATTACGCAGGAAATCACGGAGATTGTTGCGGGTGCCGAGCACTGATATAATTAAAAGGAGCAACGCTATGGCTAAAGGAAGCATCGGTACCGTTGTTCAGGTTATTGGACCGGTATTGGATATTCGATTTAAAGATGGCGAGCTGCCGCAGCTTCTAAACGCGATTGAAGTTGAAAATGGCGAGAAGAAGCTGACGGTTGAGGTTGCCCAGCATATTGGTGACGACGTTGTGCGCTGTATTGCGATGAGCAGTACGGACGGACTGATGCGCGGAGCCAAGGCTGTGGACAGCGGTTCGCCGATTACGGTTCCAGTCGGTGATAAGTGTCTGGGACGTATTTTCAACCTGCTTGGCGAGCCGGTCGATAACCAGCCGGCTCCGGAAGACGTCGAGCGCTGGGCAATCCATCGCGATCCGCCTTCGTATGATGAGCAGGAAACTTCAGCAGAAATTCTGGAAACCGGTATTAAAGTCGTTGACTTGATTGCGCCTTATGCAAAGGGCGGCAAGATTGGTCTGTTCGGCGGCGCTGGTGTTGGCAAAACGGTATTGATCATGGAACTGATCAATAACATTGCCAAACAGCACGGCGGTCTGTCCGTATTTACCGGCGTTGGCGAGCGTACCCGTGAAGGTAACGACTTGTATAACGAGATGAAAGAAAGCGGCGTTCTGAGCAAGACTGCCTTGGTCTATGGTCAGATGAATGAGCCGCCGGGAGCTCGTATGCGCGTAGCACTGTCCGGTTTGACGATGGCGGAGTATTTCCGCGATCGCGAGGGTCAGGACGTGCTGCTGTTCATCGATAACATTTTCCGTTTTACACAGGCTGGTTCGGAAGTTTCCGCTCTGCTGGGTCGTATGCCGAGCGCAGTTGGCTATCAGCCGACGCTGGCAACGGAAATGGGTGCTCTTCAGGAGCGCATTACGTCCACCAAGCATGGCTCGATCACGTCGGTTCAGGCGGTTTATGTTCCGGCTGACGACTTGACTGACCCTGCGCCGGCGACAACATTTGCGCACTTGGACGCAACTACGGTTCTTTCCCGTGCAATTTCTTCTCTGGGCATCTATCCTGCGGTTGATCCGCTTGAATCGACCAGTCGAATTCTGAGCCCGGATGTTGTTGGTGAAGAGCATTATCGTGTTGCCCGCGATGTGCAGCGCATTTTGCAGCGTTATAAGGAACTTCAGGATATTATCGCCATCATGGGTATGGACGAGCTGTCTGAAGAGGATAAGCTGACCGTTTCCCGTGCGCGTAAGATTCAGCGCTTCCTCTCTCAGCCGTTCAGCGTTGCTGAGCAGTTTACGGGTATGGAAGGCAAATACGTTCCGATCAAGGAAACCATTCGCGGCTTTAAGGAGATCATTGAGGGCAAACATGATGATCTGCCGGAAAGCGCATTCCTGTTTGTAGGCACTATTGATGAGGCTGTTGCCAAAGCAAAAAAGGGTGAGCAGGCATGAGTACGTTCCACCTGAAGATCAGCACGCCTGACGGTTTGCTGTTTGATGGCGACGTTGAGCGTTTGCGTGTGCGAATGATCGATGGCGATGTGTGCCTGTTGGCGCATCATATTGACTATGTATCGGCGGTGGGCGCTGGCGAGGCGTCAGTTGTTCTGGCAGATGGACAAAGCAGGCGTGCGGCTTGCATTGGCGGCATGCTTGCGATGATCGATAATGAGGCCAATTTGATCGCAACGACATTCGAATGGGCAGAGGACATTGATTTGGATCGCGCTCAGCGTGCAAAAGAAGTTGCTCAAGCCCGTATTAATGCGGCGAAGGACGATGCGCGTGAGCTGATGCTTGCGGAAGCAAAACTCCGGCGTGCATTGATTCGTATTGGGGTAAAGAGCTAGCAGTAAATCATATAAGCAGCGTTTGTTTAGATAAACGCTGCTTTTTTTAACGTATAGGAAATTGCATAAAATCGCCCGCGTGAGCAGGACTTTGATGTGCGGTGGACTTTGGCGGAAGTGAAGGCGTGCTCAGCCCGCTTTTTTATTTCGGAAGCAGACTGACCCCGCACGCGTGCATGACAATTTATCCAAATGGATGTTTTGATTACCCAAGCGATTTCACGCAGTTTCCTAAACGTAAAAAACAAAGCTCCATGCTGATGCTCGTTCCATCGGCATGGAGCTTTGTTGATTCGGCGAATGAATCAGGTTTTATTCTCCCGCTTTTTTCTTATCCCATAAACCATATTGTGCAGAGTTTTTTAATGCGGAAAGCATGTTGTCTTTCAAATGTGGATAAGTCTTACACATGGATGCAATCAGCAATTTGATTTCTTCTCGCTGCGAATGACCATCCATCGGGCAGGGATTCTTGACGACAGGCAGATTCAGCGTTTTACAGACATGGATGATGTGCTTTTCCGGTAAATAGACCATCGGTCGGATTACCGTAATATCCGAACCGGGAAGAAACGTATTGGGGTGAAATGTATGCAGTCGCCCTTCGAAAATCATGGACATCATCAGCGTTTCGATTGCGTCTTCGCGGTGATGGCCAAGTGCAACTTTATTGCATCCAAGCGAGCGTGCGGCATCGTTCAATGCGCCCCTACGCATTTTTGCGCAAAGAGAACAGGGGTTGGTTTCTTTGCGGATATCGAAAATAATCGGTGCAATCTGTGTGTCAATGACGGTATAAGGGACACCGATTTTTGCGCACCAGTCTTGGATGGGTGATACATCAAAGGGCTCAAGACCCATTTTAAGTGTAATTGCTTGCAAAGAAAAATCTTTGTTTTCAAATTTCTGATAAATGGATAATGCGTAGAGCAGAAGCAAACTATCCTTTCCGCCCGAGACACCAACTGCGATATGGTCGCCGGGTTGAATCATCCCAAAGTCAGTATCCGCTTTACGAATGGATCCGAGTACGTTTTTCATGGAAAACCTCCCGTCAATTAGCGGGGATAGTATAACAGCTCATGGAGAAGAAGTCAATGATCGAACCTAGAGGCAAAACATGCGCTAAACTACAACAAAAGATACGAGTTGGCAATCCCTTTTCGTATCTTTTTGTATTCTTTTTTCAGATCTTGGTCTGCCAGCTCCGTTTTTTGAAAATAGGCTTAAAAATGAAAAATGCCTGAATTGCAAGAACAAGTTGAGCCAGGAAACTTCTGAATAACAAGCCCTGTATTCTGAAAAAACGCTTAAATGGCGTGTTCAATCAGAATGCAAGGCTTTTATATGGCTAGAAGTTGTAGATTGAAAGTAAACGCTCACAATGCCGTCCGCATGTGATATCTTGAATGCTTTTAAGCGATTACTTGAGCAAAAAACGCAGCTTAGGTCTAAGTTTCTTGGCGTATACGATTGTCAGGGCAACCAGAAGTTTGTCGTACATGAGCAGACAGATATCGAGCAGCACGACGAACCCAATGAGCATCCAGATTCCCATCTCTGTGAATTCAGCGACGATTGCATCCAAATGCAGAATCCAACCCAGCACAGCATACATGGCGAAAACAGCAACGTTGAAGATAATAAGCTTGATGCAAATGCGCAGAGGTTTGCTTTTCAGTTTGTCCAAATTCCATTTGATGACAGGATAGTACCCCAGAAAGATATAAAAGAACGCTGCTTCTTTATCAACTCCGAGAATTAAAACGATGAGCGATGTTGCGATGTATGCGGTCAGTGCTGTTTTCTTTCCATATTCAAGAAAGATGGGCAGAAGAAGAACTCCGCTCATCAGGGGAGCACAGTATGTTGCGATTGGAATCAATCCGCCAGTGAGCATGAGTGCAATAGAAAGAGCGACCATCATCCCGCAGAAAGCGATTTTGCTGCTTTGGCGTCTGCTGTTGGTGCGATTTGAACCAGCCATAATTTTGTTTCCTCCAGCTCGTATTATTGAATACCATTATACCATACCTGAAGACTGCAAACAATTGACCGATGTAAAAGAGAAGCAGAACCTCCTCGCATATGAACGAATCCGAAATGTATGATCGTGCGTTTTGCGCATGAAATGGGGCTTTATAAAATGAGAACACAATTAAAAAAACTCCCTTTGCCAAAGCAAAGGGAGAACGGTTTTAAGCGAACATTACGCCTGCAGAGCCAGACGCTTTGCGAGCTGACGGATCTGCGGAATCATTGCAAGAACGATGCAGATGATTGCTTCCGGAACGAGGTACAGTCCGTTATAAACGGCGGCATAAACCAGAACATTCTGACCTTCCGGCGCATACATACCAAAGAAAATCACACCGGAAACGAATGCACAGATAAAACGTCCGAAGGTGCCCAGAAGGATGCCCGGGATGAGACCCCACTTATCGGAGAAGTTGGCCGCCAAGCCGGCAAGACCCAGCATTGCAAATGCCAGCGGGTAGTCAAGAAGCAGCTCGATCGGATGAACAAAATACGCGTCCTGAAGGAACTGAACAAGACCATAGGCTGCGCCAACGAGCATGCCCGGGCCTACGCCATAAGCATAGGCGAAGAGGAAGAGCGGCAGCATGCTTGCAGGCGTGATAGAACCGCCCTGCGGCATCTTATAAAGACGCACAAAGGAAAGAACGGTTGCCAGCGCAATGCAGAGCGCTGCATTAGCGAGCATACGGGCGGTCCAGCGCTTTTTGTCCTTGGTGATGGCAAAAAGAACGATACCGAAGATCAACAGTGCGGCGATTACGCCCCAAGTGACAGGCGTGATCTTTGCGAATTTGGAAAACATAGAAAAGCCCCCTTCTCATGGTTTGCTTGCAATTCGCTGACCGCAAAAAAGCCGCGTTCCTTATCCGATGGGCAAGGATTCGCGGCTTTCTATTGAAAACAAGCTTAGTCGCTTCCCTACGGTAGGATTAACTACACAGGTTCAAAGGGACAGACCATTTGGTCATCTCAGCAATATGCGCCCCCAGCGGTCTTTTGAATTGTCGTGGACATTATATATGTTTGAAGACTCTTTGTCAAGCCTTTTTCAGCATGTCCGGACGTCATCGTTCATATTATAGCCAAATTTTATGCATTCAGACCGCTGGCTGCTTCATCAAAAACAAAGCTTTAAGATCGTCGCCGTGAAGGAAAAAGGAAAATTACCGTAAGTCTTGCAAGCTCATATACGTGATAATTGCATAATATTCGGCTTTACATGAGCAACTTCAATAAAAAAACGATTCTGAAAGATTCGATCTGCCTGTTTTTTCATGAAAACTGAATTTCTACTTGAAAAATAAGTGTTTTCGGGATAAAATAAACAGGGATTTTTTGTAGAGAGAAGGATACGATGGCGAACATTGTTTTGATCGGCATGCCGGGCTGTGGAAAAAGCACGGTCGGCGTTTTGCTGGCGAAGGCGCTTGGAATGCGCTTTTTGGATACGGATGTCGTTTTTCAAGCACAGCAGAGCAAAAAGTTGCAGGAAATGATCAATGAGATCGGCATTGATGCCTTCTTGAATAGGGAAGAAGCGTGTGTTTGCGAAATCGAATGTGATCACACGGTTATCGCAACCGGCGGCAGCGTCGTATACGGGAAAAAGGCGATGCAACATCTGCATCAGAATGGTTTGGTCGTCTATATCCGGCTGCCTTATGAAGAAATCGAAAAGCGTCTTTCTAATCTGGCAACTCGCGGAGTCACGCTTCGGGAGGGTCAGACGCTTCGCGATCTGTATGACGAACGCATTCCGCTGTATGAAGCGGAGGCGGATGTGGTTTTTGATGCGAACCGAGGAGAGATAGAGCAGACGACGCGTGAATTGGCTGATGTGATCTCAGCTTGCTTGAGGAATAACGATGGCTGAGATTTGGGATCTGTACGATTCGCATGGAGATAAGACCGGAAAGACCATGGTTCGGGGCGAGAGCATTCCGGCAGGTTTGTACCACATCGGTGTTCATATCTGGCCGATCAACGATAAAGGCGAGTTTCTGATTCAGCGCCGCTCACTGACGGTGCAGTGGAAGCCCGGCATTTGGGCGGTGACCGGCGGCTCGGCAGTCAGCGGAGAAGACCCGCTGGCGGCTGCCCATCGTGAACTGAGGGAAGAATTGGGCTATGACGCACGAGCAGATGAAATGAAATTTATCGCCCGTCTGCGGCGTTCAAATTCCTTTTGCTATGTGTATGCGCTGAAACTCAGCATGCCCGAAAGCGCCTTTGTTTTGCAAAAAGAGGAAGTCAGTGCTGTTCGCTGGTGTTCATCTCAGCGCTTGATGCAGATGGTCAGCGAAGGCTCTATGTATAACTACGGTGACGCGTATTACCGAACGATCTTTGATTTTCAAAAGAGCTTTCAGCGCCGGTAAATGCTCGGTGCCAGAAAGACAGAACCGTCTGTTTTGAGGAGTATTCATGAAAAAACTGTATTTTTCCACTTTTATTCAGGGTCTTGAAAAGCCGATCGAGCTGATGCTTCACAAGGAAGGCGGCGTTGCGGTGGAGCGGATGCTCAATGGCGCAGCGCTGTATCGCAGCGTGCGTGAGCCGTCCCTTCCGTATATGCACCAGACGTTTCAGGTGCTGTTTCAGATGAAGCCGATGGCGAATGTCAATGACGCAGTTCGCCGCTTGTTGGCAACCGGCGGATGGCTTGACCGCTTCCCGTATGAAGAAACGCAGGGCAAAAAATTCCGCATCGTAACCGCACAGGATGATCATCTGGTCAGCGCCAATATGCGTTATGTCGATATGCTGGAAAAGGCGATTTGCGAACAGACGGGCATGCGCACCTATCGCGAACGCCCGGAGGTGGAACTGTGGGTGCTTTGCCGCCCGGAGGCAGCTTATTTCCTTTGGAGAATGGGCAAGCGTACGCAGAAGCAGGATGGGCAGCTTCGCCCGGATGTATGCACGGTTGCTGCGTTCCTTGCGCGTTGCGGTGCGAAGAATGCGACCATACTGGGCTGCACGGAAACGTCTCTCCCGCTGGCGGTTAAG
>Ga0129311_1001407_pt1 | contig 17088 bp, 14 predicted proteins | sample Go1ome_FD_94435 | JGI IMG/M metagenome (GOLD analysis project Ga0129311, IMG submission 94435) | Western lowland gorrila individual fecal microbial communities from Wisconsin, USA - Go1022B metagenome | ecosystem: Host-associated > Mammals > Digestive system > Large intestine > Fecal | place... | reverse complement strand
CTTGCATACAGGCTCAACGCCATCCTGCCGAAGTCGGTCTCGGTCCACTCGGTCGAACCCGTCGCGGAGGACTTCCACGCGAGGTTCGACGCCCGCCGCAGGGAGTACAGCTATTTCCTGCACAGGCGCAAGGACCCGTTCGTGGGCAGGTACTCGTATTTTTACGGCTATCCCCAGCTGGATTTCGAGGCTATGAACAAGGCCGCAGAGGCACTGCTCGGCAGGCACGACTTCGCCTGCTTCGAGAAGACAGGAGCGGACACGAAGACTTCGGTATGCACCGTGTTCGAGGCGTACTGGGCGCCCTACACCCCCGCGCTCAATGCGATTGCGGAGGGAGGCGCGCCAATGGCGGTCGCCGTCGAGCCGGACGGATACGTTCAGGACGGGGCCAGCGGACTCATGGCGGAACTTGCACCGGACGCAGACAAAGCAGAAGAACCGGTGTACTGGTATTTCAGAATCTCGGCGGACAGGTTCCTCAGGAATATGGTCCGTGCGGTAGTCGGAACGCTGCTCGAAATCGGACGCGGCAAGCGCACTCCGGAGAGTCTCGCCGAAATCGTAGGGCCTGTCCTCCCGGACGACACACCCGCAGCACCCGCCGAGGGCGCATCCAGACGTTCCCTCGCCGGCGAATCCGTCCCCGGCCACGCACTCTTCCTCAGCAAAATCGAATATTGAAATCCGCTCAAATCACCACTTCAGGCGGGTTATACAAAGAAAAACAGCCGCAGGCCAAGACTGACCCGCGGCTGCGATAAATATATGAAGATAATTATTTAATCTTCTTGTAGCCGTAGCGTGCCTCCTCGGCGAGATCAATTTCGATCTTCATAAGGCGGTTGTACTTGGCGATACGGTCGGTACGGCTGAGGGAACCGGTCTTGATCTGGCCGCTGTTGGTAGCGACTGCGATGTCAGCGATGGTGGTGTCCTCAGTCTCGCCGGAACGGTGCGAAGTAACGGTGGTGTAGCCGTTGCGGTGCGCCATCTCAATAGCGTCGAGAGTCTCGGTGAGAGAGCCGATCTGGTTGACCTTGATAAGGATGGAGTTGCCTGCGCCCATTGCGATACCTTTTTCGAGGTACTTCACGTTGGTGACGAAGAGGTCGTCGCCGACGAGCTGGCAGCGGTCACCGATAGCCTTGGTGAGCTTCACCCAGCCTTCCCAGTCCTCTTCGCTCAGACCGTCCTCGATGGAGTCGATAGGATACTTGGATATGAGCTGCTTGAGGTAGTTGATCTGCTGGTCGGTGGAAAGCTTGCGTCCGCGGGGATCCTTCTTCTTGCCGTCCTTGAGCTGCTTGTAGTCATAGTAGAACTTGCCGTCCTCGCCCTTGAAGCAGAACTCGGAAGCTGCGCAGTCCATAGCGATGGTGACGTCCTTTCCGGGAACATAGCCAGCCTTCTCGATAGCCTCGATGATGCAGTCAAGAGCGTCGTTGATGCCCTTGAGCGCGGGAGCGAAACCACCCTCGTCGCCGACTGCAGTGCTGAGTCCGCGGCCCTTCAGAACTTTCTGCAGAGCGTGGAAGACCTCGGCACCGATACGGACGGCCTCAGCCTCGGAGGTAGCGCCGACCGGACGGATCATGAACTCCTGGAACGCGATGGGAGCGTCGGAGTGGGCACCGCCGTTGATGATGTTCATCATAGGAACGGGGAGCACGTAGGCGTTGGTGCCGCCGATATAGCGGTACAGGGGAATGTCGAGATAGGCCGCAGCGGCTTTTGCGACTGCGAGAGAGACACCGAGGATGGCGTTTGCACCGAGATTGCTCTTGGTGGGGGTGCCGTCGAGCTCGATCATGGCCTTATCAATAGCCCTCTGCTCAAGAGCCGACATACCGATGATGGCGGGAGCGATCTTCTCGTTGATGTTGGCGACTGCCTTGAGGACGCCCTTTCCGCAATAGCGCTTGGGGTCACCGTCACGAAGTTCGAGAGCTTCGTTCTCACCGGTGGATGCTCCGGAGGGAACAGCGGCAGTACCGATAACACCGGACTCGAGGACAACTTCTGCCTCAATGGTGGGATTTCCTCTTGAATCGAGGATTTCCCTTCCTGTAACTTGGATAATTCTCATAATTGTTAAATGAATTTTACGGATTGTCAGTAAACGGGCGCAAATTTACGAAATTTATTTGAGATTTGCTCATATATGCACGCGCGCAAAATATCTACTTTGAAAAAGTCCGAAATTTAACTATCTTTGCAAATTGGGTTTGAACGCCCTGAAATTGGATTAATCAATAAAAATCAACGCAATAATTATGTTGTTCAACATTCTTCAGGCAGCCGAGGCAGTGAGTGCCGATACAGCCGCCGCAGTCGCAGAGGCAGCACCGCAGGTTGCAAACTATTCGATGATCGAGATGGCCGCGAAAGGCGGCTGGCTGATGATCGTGCTGCTCATCCTTTCGATACTCGCAATCTACATCTTCGGAAAGAAGTGGTATATGATCAGCCAGGCCGGCAAGATCGACAAGAACTTTATGAACGACATCCGCGACTACATCCACGAGGGGAAGATCAAGTCCGCGCTGGCACTCTGCGCCCACTATGACGCCCCCGTCGCAAGAATGGTCGAAGCCGGAATCACCCGTATCGGCAGGCCCCTCGGCGACATCCAGACCGCAATCGAGAACGTCGGCAACGCGGAGGTGGGACGCCTCGAAAAGAGTCTCCCCTACCTCGCCACCATCTCCGGCGGTGCACCTATGATCGGATTCCTCGGAACGGTTTCCGGTATGATCCGCGCGTTCTTCAATATGGCCCAGGCGCAGAACAACGTGGACATAGCACTGCTCTCGGGAGGCATCTACGAAGCTATGGTTACCACGGTCGGCGGTCTTATCGTCGGTATCCTCGCATACTTCGGCTACAACTTCCTGACGGCGAAGATCTCCTCCATCGTCTATTCTATGGAGAACGCCACCATCAAGTTCATGGATATGCTGAACGAACCTGCAGAGGCTGAATAAACGCACTTGCAATGGCACTTAAAAGAACTTTGAAGACAGACGCAGGTTTCTCGATGTCCAGTATGACGGATATCGTGTTCCTGCTGCTCATATTCTTCCTCGTGACCTCGACGCTGGTCAACCCGAACGCCCTGAAGCTGCTGCTTCCGAAGAGCACGGGACAGGTCGGGGCGAAGCCTGTCGCGACGGTCTCCATCAAGGACTGGGGCGACGAGCACTACACCTACCACGTCAACGGCAGCGAGACACCGACCGATGCGGCGGAGCTTGAAGACGTGCTCGTCAGCCTGCTGCAGACGGACGAGGAGCCCACTTTCTCGATTTACTCCGACGAGAGCGTCCCCATCAAGGAGATAGTCTCGGTTATGAACATAGCTAAACGCAACCACTACAAGGTTATACTGGCCACGCAGCCTGAATGACGATGAAAGAGTATCAGTTAAAACGGGAGAAGCAGAAAAAGCGTTCGCTGCTGTCGGGTATCGCGCTGACCGTGATGGCCCACGCGGCAGGAATCGCCGTCGTCTGCTGCACCGGGTTCAAATATCTGGACCCTCCGCTTCCTGATACCTCATTCGTGCTTGATTTCATAGAGGAGGAAGACCCGGTGCCGACTCCGGAACGCAGGGGACGGCAGCCGAAAGCCGATGAAATCGACCTGACAAAGCCCATCGAACTGGTGCAGCAGAGCCAGTCGCCGTACACCGCGCAGACGCAGAACCTCACTCCCGCGACGCAGCAGGACGACTTCGGGGACGTTGAAACGCCGGCAGTGGAGCAGGAGCCGAAACTCGACCCGCGCGCCGCTTTCCCGGGAATGTCCAAGAAAGACACTACGCTCACAGCCCCCCACGCCGCCGAGAACCCGTCAGCGGAATTCAAGGCGGGACAGCCCGACGGCAATGCTTCCAAGGCCCGCGAGGACGGTACGGCAAACGCAAGGGTCAAGGGCAGAAACACCATCGGAACTATGCCGCGCCCCTCATACTCGGCGCAGGAAAGCGGAACTGTGGTAGTCACGGTCTGGGTCAACCAGTACGGAGCCGTCGAGAAGGCGCATCCCGGTGCGGACGGCACAACCGTTACCGACAAGGCCCTCTGGAACGCGGCCCGAAATGCGGCCCTGAACACGAAATTCAATATGGATGCCGGTGCACCGGCTCTCCAGGAAGGAACAATTACCTATATATTCAAATTAAAATGATGACGTGAGTCATCGCAAGACAATGGACAACTTCAAAAAAGAAGACGGAGGCAAGTTCGCCTCCACAGGCAGAAGAGCCCGCATCGTAAGGTCTTCTGCAAGAAACGCAGAACCTGCCTACAGCAGCAGGAACACCCACACGTCTTACGGCGAGAGCCGCAGGGACTCAAACGATTCTGAACGCAGAAGCTACGGCGAGCGCAGGTCTTTCTCCGACCGGAAACCCTCATACGGAGAGGGCAGGAGCTACGGCGAAGGCCGCAGGTCCTCTTTCGGGGACAGAGGTTCACGCCCCGCTTACGGAGACCGCAAGCCTTCATTCGGAGGCAGGAAACCCTCATTCGGAGGCGGACGCGGCAGCTACGGAGACAGGCCCGAGCGTAATTTCAACGAAAGGAGCGAGCGTAACTATAACGAGAGACCCGAAAGGAACTACAACGAAAGAAGCTACGGCGAAGACCGCAAGTCCTCATTCGGCGAGAACGGATCGCGTCCAGCATACGGCGAGCGCAGGTCTTCTTTCGGGGGCAGGAAGCCCTCATTCGGCAGAAACCGCGGCGAACGCAGAGGTTATGGAGACGACCGCAGAGGCGGATTCTCACGCGGAGGCAGGTCCTTTGACGGCAACCGCGCACCGAGAAGAAACTTCAACGGCTTCAACAAATCCTCCGAAGAGGGAATCAACCGCATGATCAGCAGCAGGCCCCAGCTTGACGCCGAATTCGAGGGAAAGGCTGTTCCCGAAACCGTAAAGGAGGAAATCCGCCTCAACAAGTTCATCGCAAATTCCGGCGTATGCTCCCGCAGGGAGGCCGACACGATGATCCAGGCCGGAGTCGTAACCGTGAACGGAGAGGTCGTGACAGAACTCGGAACCAAGATCAACATCTTCAACGACGACGTCCGCTTCAACGGCGAGCGCCTCAGGGGCGAGGAGAAGGTCTACCTCGTGATGAACAAGCCCAAGGGCTACGTCACTACCGCGAGCGACCCCCACGCCGAGAAGACCGTTATGGACCTGCTCAAAGGCTGCGAAGCGAGGGTATATCCCGTCGGCAGGCTTGACAAGGCCACGACCGGAGTGCTGATGTTCACCAATGACGGCGAGCTGGCGGAAAGGCTGACCCACCCCTCTTACGACAAGAAGAAAATCTACCAGGTAATACTCGACAAGCCCCTTTCCGAGGAGGACAAGGACAAGATTCTTGAAGGCGTGGAGCTGAGCGACGGGCTTGAAAAGGCCGATTCGCTCGAATATATCGATGAAAACGACCGCCGCAAGCTCGGAATCGAAATCCATTCCGGCAAGAACCGCGTGGTCCGCAGGCTGTTCGAGTCCGTCGGATATGAGGTCCAGATGCTCGACCGCGTGTATTTCGCCGGACTCACCAAGAAAGGTCTGAAAAAGGGCGAGTGGAGATACCTCACCGAGGGCGAGACCAACATTCTCAAAATGGGAGCGTACCTGTAATGCACAAGGCGGGATTCGTTAACATAATTGGCAATCCGAATGTCGGGAAATCCACGCTGATGAATGCGATGGTGGGCGAAAAGCTCTCCATCGTGACTTCAAAGGCGCAGACCACCCGGCACCGGATTATGGGCATAGTGAACGGAGAAGACTGGCAGATAGTCTATTCCGACACCCCGGGCATCCTGAAGCCCAACTACCGCCTCCAGCAGAATATGATGAACTTCGTCAACGACGCGATCGGAGACGCGGACATCGTACTCTATGTGACCGACACTGTCGAAAACCCCGAGAAGAACGCCGATTACGTGGCGAAGCTCTCGCTCCTGCAGTGCCCCGTCGTGATAGTCATAAACAAAATCGACCTGAGCGACCAGGGTGCAGTCACGGCCCTGATGGCGCAGTGGAAGGAAAGAGTCCCCTCCGCCACCGTCATTCCCGCATCGGCGAAAGAGAAGTTCAACCTCGAAAGCATTTTCGAGGCTGTGCTGAAAGACCTGCCGGTATGTCCGCCCTGGTACGACAAGGACACTTTCACCGACAGGAACCTGCGTTTCTTCGCTTCGGAGATCATCCGGGAGAAAATACTCCTCAACTACAAGGAGGAGATTCCCTATTGCTGCCAGGTCGAAATCGAGGCGTTCAAGGAAGGCGCGGAAAGGTATGACATCAGCGCGGTCATCTACGTGATGCGCGATTCGCAGAAAGGCATCCTCATCGGCAAGAAAGGCGCTGCGCTGAAAAAGGTGGGAATACAGTCGAGAATCGATATGGAGGAATTCTTCCAGAAAAAGGTATTCCTGCAGTTGTTTGTAAAAGTTGATCCGGACTGGAGGGAGAGCCGCAAGGAACTCCGCAAGTTCGGGTATGAAGAATAAAGATAGAAGTATGGACGAAGAGAACGTGATGACAGAAGAGGAAATCCTCGATGACGACATTCCCGTCGAAGAAAGCGAGGGGCAGGAAGATTCCAACAGGTTTACCAGGCTGCTGGATTCCGACAGCCGGAAGTACAAGCTATCCGGCATGTTCAAGGACTGGTTCCTGGACTACTCCTCATACGTCATTCTGCAAAGGGCTGTCCCTCACATAGTTGACGGACTCAAGCCCGTGCAGAGAAGGGTTCTGCACGCCATGTTCCGCATGGACGACGGCGCCTTCACGAAGGTAGCGAACATCGTCGGACAGGCGATGCAGTACCACCCCCACGGCGATGCGTCCATCCTCGGCGCCCTCGTCCAGCTCGGACAGAAGGGGCTCACGGTCGAGTGCCAGGGAAACTGGGGAAACATCCTGACCGGCGACAGCAACGCCGCGCCCCGATACATCGAGGCGCGCCTGAGCAAGTTCGCGAAAGAGGTGGTCTTTGACCCCGACATCACGAACTGGATGAACTCCTACGACGGCCGCAACCAGGAGCCCACCGAACTGCCGGTGCGCTTCCCGCTGCTGCTCGCGCACGGTACGGAGGGCATCGCGGTCGGTATGGCCTCGAAGATACTCCCGCACAACTTCAACGAGCTGCTCGACGCGTCGGTAGCGATTCTGCAGGGCAAGCCCTACGAACTCTACCCAGACTTCCCCACAGGAGGCTACGCCGACTGCTCCAAGTATATGGCCGGCAAGAGGGGCGGCTCGGTGAAGGTCCGTGCCAAGATCGAGAAAATCGACAAGAACACCATAGCAATCACGGAACTGCCTTTCGGAAAGACGACCCATATGCTGATCGACTCCATCCTTAAGGCGAAGGCGAAAGGCAAGATCAAGATCAAGAAAATCGACGATATGACCACGGATCACGTCGATATCCTGATCCACCTGCCCAACGACGTTTCCCCGGACAAGACCATCGACGCGCTGTACGCATTCACGGACTGCGAATGCAACATCGCCCCGAACGCCTGCGTCATCGTGGAGAACAAGCCCCAGTTCCTGACTGTCAACGACATACTCGAATACGACACCTACCATACAAGAGACCTTCTGCTGCGGGAACAGCAGCTGAAACTGGACAATCTCGAAAAGAACTGGCACTACAATTCGCTCGAAAAGGTCTTCTTCGAAAACCGCATCTACAAGGTGCTCGAGCAGGATTTCACGTCCTGGGAGGCCCAGCTGCAGGAGGTTTTCAGCAGGATGAAGGAGTTCCAGCACCTATTCCACCGGGAAATCGTGATGGAGGACATCGAGAAATTGGTGGAGAAGCCTGTACGCAAGATCTCCAAGTTCGATGTCAAGGCCGTCGAGGACAAGCTCCTCGCAATCGAGGGCGAAATGGCCGTCGTAAAGGACAATATCGATAATATCACGCGCTTTACCATCGAGTGGTTCAACAGCCTGAAGAAGAAATACGGCAAGGACCACCCGCGCCGCACCGAACTCACAGGTTTCGAGAGCATTGCGGCGACCAAAGTCGTCAGCAACAACGCCAAGCTCTTCGTCAACAAGGCTGAGGGATTCGTAGGCATCGGGCTCAAGCGCGAGGACGGCGTGGAGTACATCTGCGACTGCTCCGACCTTTCGGAAGTCGTCGTCATACTCAAGGACGGCCGCTACCGCATCTCGAAAGTCAGCGACAAGGAATTCTTCGGCACGGACATCATCTACGCCGGAGTGTTCAACCGCGGCGACACCAGGACCATCTACAACGTCATCTACCGGGACGGACAGGGCGCAATCTCCTACGCAAAGAGGTTCGCCATCACCTCCGTCACGAGGGACAAGGAGTACGACATAACCCAGGGGACCCCCGGCTCGACCCTGCTATGGTTCACGGCGAACCACAACGGCGAGGCGGAAACCGTCAGAATCCAGCTGCGCCCCCGCCCGAACCTTAAGAAGTCGAGTCTCGAATACGATTTCTCGACTCTCGCGATCAAGGGCAAGGCTTCGAGGGGCAATCTCGTGACGAAGAACCCCATCCAGCGCATCACGATGAAGTCGAAAGGCGTATCGACCATATCCGGCAAGGAAATATGGTACGACGCAGACATCCAGAAGCTCAACGACGAAGGACGCGGACTGTTCCTCGGAGAGTTCGACACCGATGACAAGGTGCTCGCGGTATTCAAGAACGGAACGTACTACACGACTTCGTTCGATCCGGTGAACCGCTACCAGGGCGAGCTGCTGCTGATCGAGAAGTTCGACCCGGGCAAGACCTTCACCGCCCTGTACTGGGATGCCAAGGCCAAGTCTTTCTATGTCAAGCGCTTCTCTTTCGTTACGAGCGACAACAACCCGGTCTCGTTCATCGCGGAGGGTCAGAAGTCATACTTGGTGGACCTGAGCGGCGACCTGCACCCGCAGTATGAGGTTACCTGGAAACTCGAAGACAAGGATCCCGAACTGGTCGATGCCGAGGAGTGGATAGCCAAGAAAGGGCTGGCCGCGAAGGGCAAGAAAGTCGTGGACAGGGGCGAAGTCAAGAGCGTGCGTTTCGCCGAGCCTCTGCATAAGGAGGAGGACGATGCCGCAGAGGAAGTGCCTGAAAACGAGGACGGTGCCTCCGGAGATGAAATCACGGACGGGCAGACCTCGAATGCAGGAGAATTCACGGTGGAATTCCCTCACAGCGATGAGGGGCCCATCGAGATAGACCTTCCGGAAGTCTCCGCCGAACTCACGGACGAGCCCGTCGATCTGGAAATAGAAGAACCAACCCTGTTCTGATATGATTATCTTTATGACAGGGTTTATGGGCAGCGGCAAGAGTACGGTAGGACGTGCGCTTGCCGCTGCCGTCGGCTTCGGCTTCACGGACCTTGACAATTACATCGTCCGTATGACCGGCCGCACCATCACGCAGATTTTTCTTCACGGGGAAGGAAGTTTCCGCGACATCGAGGTCCGCGCCCTCCGGGAGGTTCTGGAGAAGATAGGCGGGAGGGACTGGGTCCTGTCCCTCGGAGGAGGGACCCTGACCAGGCCCGAGGCCCGCGACCTGGTTTTCGGCAACGGTGTGAGCATCTATCTGCGGGCAAGGATCGGGACGATTATCGAGCGGCTGAAAGGCGAGGTGGATTCGCGGCCGATGTTCAAGGACAGCGCCGCGGACGAACTTCTGCAGAGCCGTAGCGCAGTTTACGAGAAAGCCGACTACATCATCGACACCGACGGACTCTCCGTCGACGCCATTGTCCGCGAAATCCAGGATCTGGTGCAGGTCTGACAATCTTGTTGAGCGCCGGTGGACTACGGGAGGCTGCCGGGCTCTGCTAATCGCGCTCCGTCCCTCCGCGCGACCCTATACGGGTAAACTCTGACGCCCGGCACACTCCCTCCACCAACCCGGCGTTCTAAACCCACTCTTTCTAATTTACAGACGGTTAGTCCGTTGCTGAAAAGAGCAGGAGCAAGTGCTCCGCAGACCATGGCCGCCCGTGACCACGTGAAAGGGAGGGGCAACGAAAGGTCAATTTGTTTTTACATCAGACTTTTGCTAATTTTGTGGGTTATGCAGAAGGAGTGTAAATGGATACTGAAAGAGGCGTCCGACCGGGAGAAAGTCGACAGGCTTTCCGCCGAGGTCGGGATTGACCGCGTGCTCGCCGAGTTGCTCGTGCAGCGCGGAATCGAGACTTTCAGCGAAGCCCGCTCCTTCTTCCGCCCCTCCCTCGACAACCTCCACGACCCTTTCCTGATGAAAGATATGGACGCGGCTGTCGAAAGGGTGCACAAAGCCGTCGAAAGCGGAGAGAAGATCCTCATCTACGGCGACTATGACGTGGACGGAACCACAGCGGTGGCGCTTGTCTACTCGTTCCTGAAACGCTTCACCGACAAACTCGGATTCTACATCCCCGACCGCTTCGACGAGGGCTACGGCGTCTCCATCAAGGGCATAGACTGGGCCGCGAAGAACGGTTACTCCCTGATCATCACCTTAGACTGCGGCATCAAGGCCATAGACAAGGTGCAGCACGCTGCGGACAAGGGCATCGACGTCATCATCTGTGACCACCACCTTCCCGAGGACGAGCTTCCGGCGGCGGTCGCCGTACTTGACCCCAAACGGGAGGACTGCAGCTATCCTTTCGACGACCTGAGCGGCTGCGGCGTCGGTTTCAAGCTCGTGCAGGGCTACTCCGCCCGCTACGGCATCCCGTTCGAGACCCTCATCCCGCTGCTCGACCTGCTAGTAGTCAGCATAGCCTCGGACCTCGTGACAATAGTCGGAGAGAACCGCGTCCTCGCGCACTTCGGGCTGAAACAGCTCAACGAAGACCCGCGCAAGGGTCTGCTCGCGATGATAGGGCTCTCAAACCTTGAACCCGGGCACATAAGCATCGACGACATAGTTTTCAAGATCGGCCCGCGCATCAACGCCGCCGGCCGTATGGAATCCGGAAAGCTCGCTGTGGAACTCCTCACGGCGACGGACACTAAAGCCGCGATGGAGATAGGCGAAAAAATCAACGACAACAACAACGAACGCAAGAGCATAGACCGCGAAATCACGCAGGAGGCGCTCAAGATGGTCGAGGAGAAGAAATGCCTCGCCTACGAGAACGCCACCATCGTATATAACCCCAACTGGAGCAAGGGAGTGGTCGGAATCGTCGCGTCGAGGCTGGTGGAAGCATTCTACAAGCCCACCGTCGTGCTGACAAAATCCAACGGTTTCGTGACCGGCTCGGCACGCAGCGTGGCGGGTTTCGACCTTTACGAGGCCATCGAGAGCTGCGCCGACCTGCTCGAGAACTTCGGCGGACACGTCTACGCGGCAGGACTCACCCTGAAAGAGGAGAACCTCCCGGAATTCAGCCGCAGGATGGACAGTTTCATCGCTGGCAAGATTACGGAGGATATGCTCACGCCGGTCGTGGACATCGATGCGGTGCTGAACTTCTCGCAGATAACCCCGAAGTTCTTCCGCATCCTCAAGCAGTTCCAGCCTTTCGGTCCGGGCAACCACAACCCTGTGTTCCAGACCGAGAACGTCTACGATGCAGGCAACGGACGCAAGGTCGGGGCAGGCGGGATGCACCTGAAACTGGACCTGATCCAGGAATCGCAGCCATACCACCAGATAGCTTCCATAGCATTCAACATGGCCCAGCACTACGACTACATCAAGGAGGGCAACCCCTTCGACGTGTGCTACTCCATAGTCGAGAACTACTACCGCGGAAACTCCACCTTACAGTTGAGAATCAAGGACTTCCGCAAACGTGACGAAGAAATAATATAATACATTATGAACCAGGAATTCAGCGAACAGGAACAGATACGCAGGGACTCGCTCGCAAAACTCAGGGATCTCGGCATCGAGCCTTACCCTGCAGCAGAGTACCCCGTAAACGCAAGCGCAGCGCAGATTGCCGCGGAATTTGACCCCGAGAAAGGGAATTTTCAGGAAGTGTGCATAGCCGGCCGCCTTATGAGCCGCCGCATAATGGGAGCCGCCTCATTCGGAGAGATCCAGGACGAGAGCGGACGCATCCAGATATACGTCAAACGCGACGAAATCTGCCCCGGCGAGGACAAGACGATGTACAACACCGTCTGGAAGAAACTTATGGACATAGGCGACATCGTCGGAATCAAGGGTTTCGCATTCTTCACCCAGACCGGCCAGCTCAGCGTGCACGCGAAAGAACTGACCCTGCTCAGCAAGTCGCTCAGGGTTCTGCCCATAGTGAAAGAACTTGACGGACAGGTTTTCGACGCATTCACCGACCCCGAACTGCGCTACCGCCAGAGGTACGTGGACCTCATCGTGAACCCCTCCGTGAAGGACACTTTCATCAAGAGGGCGAAAATCATCGCCACGATGCGCCAGTACTTCAATGAAGCGGGCTGCCTCGAGGTTGAGACACCTATCCTCCAGAGCATCCCCGGCGGCGCTACGGCACGTCCGTTCATCACGCACCATAACGCGCTCGACATTCCCCTGTACCTGCGCAACGCAAACGAACTCTACCTGAAGAGGCTCATCGTAGGCGGCTACAACGGCGTCTACGAGTTCGCCAAGGACTTCCGCAACGAGGGTATGGACAAGACCCACAACCCCGAGTTCACCTGCATGGAAATCTACGTTGCGTACAAGGACTACAACTGGATGATGAATTTCATCGAGAAGCTCCTCGTCAAGATCGCGACCGAAGTCAACGGCAGCACCGTCGTGAAAATCGGCGAGAATGAAGTCGATTTCGGCAAGGAATTCCGCCGTCTGCCCATTCTGGACGCCATCAAGGAGTACGCCGGAGTCGACGTGAAGGGTATGGACGAAGAGCAGCTGCGCAAGGTCTGCAATGACCTGCACGTCGAGACCGAGCCGTCTATGGGCAAGGGCAAGCTCATCGACGCCATTTTCGGCGAGTTCTGCGAGGACAAGCTCATCCAGCCCACCTTCGTCACCGACTACCCCGTTGAGATGAGCCCCCTGACCAAGCGTCACCGCGAAGACCCGACCCTGACCGAAAGGTTCGAACTTTTCGTCTGCGGCAAGGAACTCGCGAACGCATACTCCGAGTTGAACGACCCCATCGACCAGCTGGAGAGGTTCGAGGAGCAGGCAAGGCTGAAAGGCAAGGGAGACGACGAGGCGATGTTCATCGACTACGACTTCGTACGCGCTCTGGAATACGGTATGCCTCCCACCTCCGGACTCGGTATGGGAATCGACCGTCTGACTATGTTCATGACCGGTCAGACCGCAATCCAGGACGTGCTCTTCTTCCCGCAGATGCGTCCAGAGAAAACTGTCGCCAAAGAGGAGGAGAAGTAGGGTGAAAGCAGAACTGCTGACATCGACTTCCAACCCGAAAGTCAAAAGGCTTGTCGCGCTGCAACAGAAATCTTCTGAGCGGCGCGAAAGCGCTTTATTTGTGGTCGAGGGAAAACGCGAACTGCAGCATTGCGCCGAAGCCGGTTTCGAATTCGGCTCGCTGTTTTTCTGCCCGCAGGCAGGCGGAGAGCTTGAATTCTGCGAGGCCCTGTGCGAAAAATCCCCGGACGCCCACATCTTCGAAGTCAGCAGGGAGGTTTACTCCAAAATAGCATTCCGCGAGGGAACCGAAGGCGTCATTGCCGAAGTCCGCAGCAGAAAACTGTCACTGCAGGAACTGGAACTGCCGGAGAATCCCCTCGTCATCGTGCTCGAAAGCGTAGAGAAACCCGGCAACCTCGGGGCGGTGCTCAGGAGCGCGGATGCTGCCGCGGCGAACGCCGTGATTGTCTGCGACCCGCTCACCGATCTGTACAACCCCAACCTGATACGAGCCTCGATAGGCGCTGTCTTCTCCGTCCCCACCGTCGCCTGCACTTCGCAGGAGGCGATCACGTTCCTAAAAGACCGCGGAATACGCATTCTGACGGCACAGCTGCAGGATTCTTCCCTGTACTACGACACCGATATGAAATGCGGGACAGCGATAATAATGGGCACGGAATCCACCGGACTGACCGACATCTGGCGCAAAGCCGCGGACGCGCACATCCGCATCCCGATGCTCGGGAGGCTCGACTCGCTGAACGTCTCGGTGTCGGCGGCGATACTCCTTTTCGAAGCGGTCAGACAGCGCAATGGATAGATTCGGACTCATAGGTTTCCCCATCGGGCACTCCCTCTCCCCGCGCCTTTTCGAAGCGGTCAGACAGCGCAATGGATAGATTCGGACTCATAGGTTTTCCCATCGGGCACTCCCTCTCCCCGCGCCTTTTCGAAGCGGCATACGGTGGAGAGTACGCATACGACCTGATCGAAGAGGAACGCTTCGAAGACGCTTTCAGGCGCTTCTCCGACGGCCAGTACAAGGCGATAAACGTCACCGCCCCTTTCAAACGGAACGCAGCCGAAGCAGCGTCGCTGCCGTCGCCTGAAGTTCAGATACTGCAAGCCGCGAACATCCTGCTTAAAACCCCGCAGGGAATACGCGCATTCAACTCCGACTACCTCGGCATCAAGCTGTGGCTCGGCAAGTTCGAGAAGAGCAGGAGCGTTGCCGTCATAGGCGGAGGAGGTGCCGGAAAGGCCGCCCTGCTCGCGGCGGAGGATGCCGGATTCGGGGCGAGACTGCTGCACCACGGCGAAATTGCGGGCGGAGTCAGCGCGGACATAATCATCTTCACCCTGCCGAGAGCCTGCGGGGGCTGCGACAGGCTGTTCTGCGAAACTCTTTTCGAAGCCAACTACCGCGACCCGGCACTGAAAGGACACCCCGGTTACGTTCCAGGGGAAGAGTGGCTCCTGGCGCAGGCCGAAACGGGCTATTCCCTAATGACAGGAAAAAATCCGGACATAGAAGCCATGAAAATGGCAATCTTTTGAAAAATTATTGTAAATTGCAAGACTATAAAATTTTAACGATATGTCACTGAACAAAGTTTTGCTGATCGGTAACGTCGGGAGAGACCCCGAAGTCCGTTACCTTGAGGGGAATGGAGCCGCGGGCAACACGAAAGTTGCCACCTTCACACTGGCGACCACGGAAAGATACCGTGACCGCAACAGCGGCGAGACAAGGGAAAGCACTGAATGGCACAACATTGTGGCATGGAGACAGTCGGCCGACATCGCAGAGAAGTACATCCACAAAGGATCTCAGATTTTCATCGAAGGACGTCTCAGGACCCGTTCCTACACCGACCAGGCAGGAGTGAAGAAGTACACCACGGAAATCACGGTGGACAATCTCCAGCTTCTCGGACGCAGGCAGGATGACGGGCAGAACGGCGGTTACCAGCCCCCGTTCCAGCCGCAGAACGGCGACGGACAGAGAAATTCCCAATACGGAGGATACCAGCAGGGAGGCTACCAGCGCAGCAACGGACAGGGTTCCTATCAGAATGCGGCGATGCAGCAGGGACCTGCCAAACAGGCCGGAGGCCCGATAGACCTCAACCTTGACGACGCCGGCTCCGACGATCTTCCTTTCTAAATCCTGATGAATCGTAATTGACGGAGGGTGGCGACAGCGTCACTCTCCATTTTTTGCGGAAAAGTACAAAACCTATAGACAACGATATGAGCGCAAAAGCAGTAAAACTCATGAACGACAGCCCCGTCGCAAGATGGAGCGTCCTTATTCTCGTGGCGCTGATGATGTTCTTCGCCTACATGTTCGTGGACGTGATGTCCCCGTTGAAATCCCTCGTTGAAGGCAATCTCGGCTGGAACAGCAGCGTTTTCGGAAAATATGCAGCCTCCGAGTACATACTCAACGTCTGCGGTTTCCTTATCATCGCCGGTGTCATCCTTGACAAGCTCGGAGTCCGTTTCTCCGGCATCCTGTCCGCAGGACTTATGGTTCTCGGCGCAGGCATCAAGTTCATAGGCATCAGCGACTGGTTCCAGACCACGGCATTCGCCCAGTGGCTCGGTTCCTGGTGGGTGGAGATGCCCGCAAGCGCCAAGATGGCGTCGCTCGGCTTCATGATCTTCGGCTGCGGCTGCGAAATGGAGGGCACGAACGTATCCAAAATCCTCGCCAAATGGTTCAAGGGCAAGGAGATGGCCCTGGCCATGGGTCTTGAGATGGCGATCGCCCGTCTCGGCGTGTTCGCCGTCATGTGGATTGCCCCTCTCATCTCCGGTCATTTCAACCAGTCTGTCATAGCCCCGCTCGGATTCTGCGGAGCCCTGCTCGTGATAGGACTCCTGAACTTCGTCGTTTTCGGCGTGCTCGACTCCAAGTTCGACAGGCAGCTCGTCGAAGCCGGCCTTGCAACTGCCGAAAAATCCCCCGAGGACGAGTTCCACGTCAGCGACCTCGGCGCTATCTTCAAGAGCAAGATGTTCTGGATTGTCGCCATGCTCTGCGTGCTTTACTACTCCGCAATCTTCCCGTTCCAGCGCTACGCCCCGAACTTCCTTGAGGAGACCCTGATGATAGACGCCACCACGGCGTCACGCCTGTTCAGCTGTTTCCCGATACTCGCGATGTGCCTGACCCCGCTGCTCGGCATCTTCCTCGACCGCAAGGGCAAGGGCGCCACGATGCTGATGATAGGAGCGCTGATCATGATAGTCTGCCACCTGTGCTTCGCATTCGTGCTGCCCGCATTCCCCAGGCAGTGGTTCGCGGTGCTTCTGATAGTCGTTCTCGGCGTCAGCTTCTCGCTCGTACCCGCCGCACTCTGGCCTTCAGTTCCTAAAATCATCGACGAAAAGATACTCGGAAGCGCCTACTGCCTGATTTTCTGGGTCCAGAATATCGGACTCTGCCTCGTCCCGATGCTCATCGGCTCGCTGCGAAACTCAACCGGCGGCTACCTCGTCCCCATGATAGTATTCTCTTCTTTCGGCGTACTGGCGTTCATTTTCAGCCTGCTGCTGAAGAAGGAGGACAGATCCAAGGGCTACGGCCTTGAAGAACCCAACATCAAGGACTGATGTACCGCCTTCTGGACAGAATCGAAAGCCCCGCCGACCTGAAAGGTCTGACGATTGACGAACTCAGGGAGCTTTGCGCCGAGATACG
>Ga0129311_1001404_pt1 | contig 17100 bp, 22 predicted proteins | sample Go1ome_FD_94435 | JGI IMG/M metagenome (GOLD analysis project Ga0129311, IMG submission 94435) | Western lowland gorrila individual fecal microbial communities from Wisconsin, USA - Go1022B metagenome | ecosystem: Host-associated > Mammals > Digestive system > Large intestine > Fecal | place... | reverse complement strand
TGTAATTAGTTGAAAAAGTGTAAAAGTAAGAATTACACTAATTTCACTTTTTACACTTTCCATCACAGAGTATAATGTCATAAAGTTCAGAGATTAACTAGGCACGGGTGGTTTACCGTTTACGGTGTTTATAGGGGGAATAATGGTAAATGATAGTTGTACTATGACATTATAAGTTCCTCTGATTTCAAGTTTTATACATAGCATATGTATGATAAAATAAACTTATATGTGCCTTATAAAAAGCACTCGGGAGGTATACATCATGAAGGGAATTATTCTTGCGGGAGGTTCTGGTTCCAGGCTTTATCCGCTTACAAAGGTTACAAGTAAACAGTTGTTGCCGATATATGACAAGCCAATGATCTATTATCCGATGTCCGTTCTTATGAATGCCGGCATCAGGGATATATTGATCATATCCACGCCTGCGGATACACCGAGATTTGAGAGACTTCTTGGAGATGGTCATCAGTTTGGATTGAATCTTATGTATAAGGTTCAGCAATCTCCTGATGGACTTGCTCAGGCGTTTATTATCGGTGAGGATTTCATCGGTGATGATACAGTTGCCATGGTGCTTGGAGACAACATTTTCTCTGGACATGGCTTCAATGAAAAGTTAAAAGTGGCGGTTGAGAATGCTGAACACGGCAGGGGTGCTACGATATTTGGATATTACGTGGATGATCCGGAGCGTTTCGGTATAGTTGAATTTGATCGTGATGGACGAGTGGTGTCTATAGAAGAGAAGCCGGAGAATCCAAAGAGCAATTATTGTGTGACGGGGCTGTATTTTTATGACAACAGGGCTGTGGAGTATGCTAAGTCGCTCACTCCTAGTGCCAGAGGAGAATTGGAGATCACGGATCTCAACAGGCGATATCTGGATGACGGGGAACTGAATGTGGAACTGCTTGGACAGGGATTTACATGGCTGGATACGGGAACCCATGAAAGCTTGGTGGATGCTACAAATTTTGTAAAGACGGTTGAGCAGCACCAGCACAGAAAAATCGGGTGTCTGGAGGAAATTGCGTATTTGAATGGCTGGATCAGCCGGGAGGATGTTCTGGCAGTATACGAGACGATGAAGCAGAATCAATACGGTCAGTATTTGAAGGACGTACTTGATGGCAAATATCAGGAGCACCTTTATTAAAATTGGGGGACGGAGGGGACAGGAACCTCCGTCCCCGGGATTAGGGTGAGAACAGGAGAATTGGGATATGACGATCATAGTTACCGGCGGTGCCGGTTTTATTGGAAGTAATTTTATTTTTTATATGTTGAAGAAACATCCTGAGTATAGGATTGTTTGTCTGGATAAGCTGACTTATGCTGGCAATCTGTCGACACTTGAGCCGGTTATGGATTGTGAGAATTTCAGGTTTGTCAGGATGGACATTTGTGATAGAGAGGGTGTATACAAGCTTTTTGAGGAAGAGAAGCCTGATATGGTGGTGAATTTCGCTGCAGAGAGTCATGTGGACAGATCTATAGAGAATCCGGAAGTGTTCCTGCAGACCAATATTATTGGTACGGCAACGCTCATGGATGCGAGCCGTAAGTATGGCATTCAGAGATATCATCAGGTCTCCACGGATGAGGTATATGGTGACCTGCCACTCGACAGACCGGATCTGTTTTTTACAGAGGATACTCCGATGAATACGAGTTCACCATACAGTAGTTCCAAGGCGGGAGCAGATCTTCTTGTCCTGGCTTACTATAGAACATATGGATTGCCTGTGACCATCAGCAGGTGTTCTAATAATTATGGACCATATCATTTTCCAGAGAAGCTTATTCCACTTATGATTGCAAATGCATTGGCGGACAAACCTCTTCCAGTGTATGGAGAGGGATTGAATGTTCGTGACTGGTTATATGTGGAGGATCACTGTAAAGCTATTGATCTTATTATTCATAAGGGACGTGTTGGAGAGGTTTATAATGTTGGTGGACATAATGAGAAGCGGAACATTGATATAGTTAAGCTTATTTGCCGTGAGCTTGGGAAACCTGAAAGCCTGATCACATATGTGACGGATCGAAAGGGGCACGATATGAGATATGCTATTGATCCGGCAAAGATACACAATGAGCTGGGCTGGCTTCCTGAGACAAAATTTGAGGATGGAATAAAAAGGACGATACAGTGGTATCTTGATAACCGGAAATGGTGGGAGACTATCATCAGTGGAGATTATCAGAATTATTACGAGCATATGTATGGCAATCGTTAGACTGTTTTGTGATGATAGAACTGTTATAGAAGGATAGTTCTTTTCCGATCTGTTGGAGATATATAGAATATGAGTGAAATTAGAAGAGTATTTGTAACTGGGGCAAATGGCCAGCTTGGGTATGATGTGGTTCATGAGCTGTTGCATAGGGGATATGAAGTTGTTGGCACTGATATACAGCCTGAGTATGCAGACTTGGGAGCTTTGTGCAAGGAGTCTGATGACAGATGTAATGATATTGATGACGGAGGGACATATGAATATATTTTTCTCGACATATGCAGTACCGATGATGCTAGGCGAATGATTTTGGAGACTCAGCCTGATGCCGTAGTACACTGTGCGGCATGGACCGCTGTTGATGCGGCGGAGAACCCGGATGCGCAAGAGAAGGTGTATAGGGTAAATGTTATTGGTACAAGGAACATAGCAGGGGTCTGTCGTGAACTTGGCTGTAAGATGATATATATAAGCACTGATTATGTATTCGATGGGCAAGGGGATATTCCGTGGAGTGCTGATTGTGGAGATTTTAACCCTCAGAATGTATATGGTCGGACAAAACTTGAGGGAGAATTGGCGGTATCGGAGATGCTTGATAAGTTCTTTATAGTGAGGACTGCATGGGTGTTTGGAATTCACGGCGGCAATTTTGTAAAGGCCATGTTGCAGCTTGGGAGAACTCATGGGGAATTATGTGTGGTAAATGACCAGATTGGCACGCCTACATATACATTTGATCTGGCAAGATTGCTTGTGGATATGCTGGAGACTGACAAATATGGATACTATCATGCCACGAATGAGGGAGGTTACATAAGCTGGTATGATCTTGCCTGCGAAATATTCAGACAGGCTGGTTATACGACAAGAGTTATACCTGTGAGCACAGAGGAATATGGGGTATCCAAAGCGGTCAGGCCATATAACAGCCGACTTGACAAAAGTAAGCTGCTTGAGAATGGATTTAAACCATTGCCGGAGTGGCACGATGCATTGAGCCGTTATCTGGAGAAAATGAAAGAATAATTGAGAGGACATATGGGACATGGGACAGATAAATGTTGAAAAAAATGTACATGGAATAGAGGGGCTGTGTGTGATAAGGCCAACTGTTCATGGCGATAGCAGGGGATATTTTGTTGAGACATATAATGAGAGGGATTTGGCTGATAATGGAATAAATGTAAAGTTTGTACAGGATAATCAGTCTATGTCGGTGAAAGGTGTTCTAAGAGGCCTTCACTTTCAGATAAAGCATCCCCAGTGCAAGCTGGTTCGGGTTATCCGTGGCGAGGTGTTCGATGTGGTGGTTGATCTGCGCTATAATTCGGCAACATATGGTAAGTGGCATGGGGATATACTGTCGGCAGATAATAAGAAGCAATTCCTGATCCCGGAGGGCTTTGCACATGGCTTTCTGGTGCTTTCAGAAGAAGCAGAATTCTGTTACAAGGTGAATGATTTCTGGCATCCGAATGATGAGGGGGGCATAGCCTGGAATGATCCTACAATAGGGATTGTATGGCCGGGGGTATGCGGTGAGTATAGTGGTAGTGCTTCGGCTGAGGGATATATGTTGAGTGATGGAACGTCGCTGGTGATGTCGGAGAGAGATCAATCGTGGGGGAGAATGTTAAGGAGAGCTTTAAGGGAATGATTGGAGGATGTTCGTTAAGACGGAATAACACAGTGTTTTATCAATTTTTAATAAAAATAGAGCCTTAGCAAAAGATTTGGAAAGAGCGGTTTGAGATGAGTAATAAGATAAATAAACCTATGATGACCTCGGAGTCGCTTATTGCAAAAATGAGGGATGAAAAAGGAATTATACTTATAACGGATGATCGAATGTTAGGGGATATATTTGTTAATGGATGTTTTAATACACAACCAATTAGGGAGTTTAAGAAAAATGTTAAAATATCAAGTAGAATAATAACAGAGTGGGTTGATGATTTACTTGAGAATCATAAAGAGATTGAAGTAGATGATTATGAGATATATTGTAGAAATATAATTGGACAAGAATTAGATATGTTCAGAAAGATTTTTATAAGTAAGAATGACTATCTAGATAATAAATAGTAAACGCTATAGCCAGAGACAAGTCCGAGGTGTCAGGGGGCGGATGAACGTTATAATTATGCTAATATTGACACTTGTTGAACAATAATAATTATGCTATTATTTGATTAAGGAAACTCTACGAAAGATAGATGTCGATAGTAGAGGTGAGATTTATGAGTAATAGCATGGACTCAAAAGAGGAAAGGAGTGGTACTATGTCAGCAGTGTCAAAACCAGTTAATGGTGCTTTTGTATTAGATAGCAATAAGCTTGCAGATTTTCTTGCAAAAAAAGCTAATTCTAGTTCTGATGTAATTAAAAGATTTGAGAAAATGACAACAGGCAAGATTGACAAAGTAGCACCAGATGGTAATAAATGAGATCAGACTATCTATACGGCGAGCAAATAGAATATGATATTGATCTGGTTAAGCCTGAAGATTATAAATTACTTCAGGCTTTTTCTTGTGGAAATGAGCAGCTTGATTGCTTTATTCATAATGAGCTAATTCAAAATAATGAAGTAGATTCAGAGGACGGTTTGGCGTATAAAGTTTTTGACAAGAAAGACGGAAGTTTGTTGGCAATCTTCTCGTTGGCTGCGTCTGGGATAGTTGTTCGTATGGATACTTATATGCATGTATTTCCTGCAATAAAGATAGATGTTCTTGCAGTGGATACACAATATCAAAAATTTCATATAAACAAGATGTCAGAAAGTAGTGCTAATCCTGAGGATCATTTTTATTTTAGTGATAGTGTTTTGTGTGAAATAATAAAACGGTGCAGAGAAATAGCAGAAAATTGGGCTACAGCTCGATTTATAGTTCTTTATGCCGATAAAAAGGCACGGCGATACTATGAGCGTAATATGTTTAATGATTTTTCGGAGTTTATGGAAAAAGAAAATAATTCAGAGATAAGAGAAAATGATCCAATGTACCTGATATTAGATTAGTGAAAATGTACAGCTGTCCCAGGGGGCAGATACAAAAAAGTCTGAGGTGTCAGGTGCAAGTGAACATTCTGTGAATAATGCTAAGCTAAGTTTAATGCGTTTAAATATGCCAGTGATGTACTAAAACAATTGGGGCAGTTGCGATAGTAACAAATAGTATATATCATTATTTGAGTTTATTTGTAGATAATAAAGATGAACATAAATTTATTACTTACTAATGGGGAGAAAATAAAAGGAGATAACTTTACTTATTATGGCGGCAGGAATCGGCTCGAGATTTGGAACCGGAATCAAACAGCTGGAGCCTGTAGATGATGGTCAGCACATTATCATGGATTACTCAATCCATGATGCCATAGAGGTAGGATTTAATCACGTTGTATTTATTATCCACAAGGATATTGAGAGAGAATTTAGATCTGTTATAGGTGATCGGATTACGGACATTTGCAGGAAATCTGGTGTTACGGTTGATTATGCATTTCAGGATATCGAGGATATTCCGGGGGAGCTGCCGGCAGGCAGAACTAAGCCATGGGGAACAGGACAGGCCGTGCTTGCTGCTAAAGTCATTCTGAAGACACCATTTGTCGTGATAAATGCAGATGATTATTATGGCAAGGAAGGCTTCAGACTGGTTCATGAGTATCTGGTGAACGGAGGACAGTCATGTATGGCTGGATTCGTACTTAAGAATACATTGTCTGATAATGGTGGTGTGACCAGAGGCATTTGCAAGATGGACGATCAGAATAATCTGACAGAGGTGGTGGAGACCAAGTATATCGTCAAGACTGCGGATGGTGCAGAGACGGACGGCATAGCCATTGATACGGAGTCTCTGGTGTCCATGAACATGTGGGGACTGACACCGGAATTCCTGGATATGTTGGAGGCAGGATTTGCGGAGTCCTTTGAGACGGAGGTTCCGACTGATCCACTTAAGGCAGAGTTCCTTATTCCTACATTTATAGGAGAACTTCTGGATGAGAATAAGATGACGGTTAAGGTTCTCCGGACGAACGATACCTGGTATGGTATGACGTATAAGGAGGATGTTGAGGCTGTTAAGGAGAGTTTCAAGGGAATGATTGAGGACGGTATGTATGAGAAGGATTTGTTTGGGGATTTGTAGATAGGATGTTTATATGGATGTGATGTGATGTGATTGCCAGCCCGGGAGGGCTGGCAATTGGTGGTTATGTATGAATTGTATGTAGATACAGAAAGGTGGTTTGATGGGATTTCAACAGTTTTTGGCTACACATGTTGTGATGGATTACATTTGGGAGATATTCAAGGGTGTATCGCCAACAATAATTGCATTGATTACGATTGCAATAAACTACAGACTTGTAAAACGAAAAGAGTTAAAGGAACAAAGGAAAAAAGATATTAAGGAGTTACAAGATAAAATAGTACGAATCATTCCATACATTGTAAGAAATGGTGCCTATCTGCTGGAAATGATACAAAATATTAGTAATAAGGCAGAACATGATAAATTTTGGACTATGTATTCTGAAGAGAATACTAAGATGCTTACGGTTGCAAGAGAATACCAAGCGTATGAAAAAATCCAATTGATTGGTAATTATGATTTATCCGAGAAATGCAAGGACAAAGATGTGCTGGGGATAGTGTCTCAATATGCTTATGATTTGCAGGATATACTGGATTGGTATAATGAAAAGGCAGGGCATACAGATATTAAGTATTTTGATGCTGGTAGAATTAGTTACCGAAAATAAAGCCGATATTGTAGTATTGGCTGAGTATGAATTAGATCTGCAAAGGGTATGTGATTTGTTAGCAATAGATGGATGTTCATATAAAGAAGCTAGGCCAATAAATTCAGGATGTAGGGTTAAATTATTATTAAAAGAAGAATTGAGTTATGAATATTATAAAGATCCAAAGTACTATTTCATTGTTAAAATAACAAATGTAGTTGGATATGAATTTCTATTGGGATGGTGGCTCTCAAAGTCCGGACAGGTGGCTCAAAAGGAGCCGGAATACTCAGAATATTTGTTGACATTATTATTATTTTGTTGAAATAACTATAACCCAGTGTTAGTATAGATATATAAAGGTTATGAATTGAACCTTTATATATTTAATGCTTTAAACCGAAAGAAAGGAATATTTCGTGTGAAAATAATGAAGCGGCAGGATGAGCTATTAGCAAAATTGAAGTCGAAACTGGCAACTGAAAAAGATATAGATCTGGATTATTATGAATACAATATTTTGCCGCTATTTCTCAACAGCTTACATTACTCAGATAAGAGAATAAATATAAATAAGCGAAACGGTAAAGTTTGTGATTGTATTATTGATACCAAGATTATAGTAAGGTTTTACAGGAATGAGGGGGAAAAGAAAGCTCTCAGTGAACTTGATGGGATTCTAGATAGCAAGGGGCATGAGTGGGGGATTCTTTTGCACAGGAAAGGTATATGGTTATTGAATAGGGATATATACCGGGGAGATGAGTCATTTACCTGTGACAGAATAGTATTTGCAATGTCATTCACAGGCAGTAAGGATAATAACTATTTTAAATATCTGTCATATGATAACCTGATTGGAGAAACAAGGAATGCCAAGTACTTTGCGGATATAACAGAATATAAGAACAGAAATTTTAACAGCAAAAATAAGGCAAGCTGGGCGGCATATAGTGGTGCTCTTAAGAGATTTTTTAATTACTATGCAGAGAATAGGTACAATTATTCACAAGTAACTTATATGAATATTACATTTAGCGATTTTGAGGAATATGTCAAAGCAAGCAGTAACATAAATTCCGAAACCAGTGCAAAGAATCAGTTCTCTTATATAAAGGGATTTATGATAAGTAAGACAGGTACTGATGGGGAATTTGCAAGAGGGCGTGATGAATTGCTGGGACGTTGCCAAGATATATTGCGAAAGAAGAATGATGAGTTTGTGGATATTACAGCAGTACAGGTTCGGGAGCTTATAGATGCGCTATATAAGGATAGGAATGGAACAAGAAACATAACCTTATTTTTGATGATCATGGGAATGGGGGTAGAACGTCGAAAGCTATGTTCACTTAGATGGGATTATGAGATAGCGAAGGATATGACGCATATACAGATAGATGCTGTATCTGTAAAGCTGCCAAGGATATTGGAACAATCCCTTAAGGAACTTCGGATGGAGGAGCCTGAGGATGCGGTATATGTATTTGGTAACTGCACAACTAAATATATGACTCCATTGAAGGAGGGCAGTATCAATGGAATGCTTGATCGAATAAACAAAACAATTAAAAATCAAAATGGGATTAACATGATAACTCCGGCAGGATTAAGAAGATGGTTGTTTTTGCATTTGCTGGATATGAATGTAAGTCTTCAGGAGGTTATGTGCATGATGAATATATCAGTCGATAATCTGAGTAGTTATATTGATGATGCAAAAATGCGGGACAGAGGTAAGACGTTGATTAATTCTTGGGACAGGCATCCTATGGATGAGTTTTTTGAGGGTGTGAAAGGGTGAGGTATAATGGGAATAATGAATAAGAACTATGCTATAGAAGATGGACCGAAAGAGTTGTGTTGGTATGAGTATTATAAATTTGTTATGGATGAATATAATGCACTTCTAATTGAGAAATGCGATGATGAGAAGGCGTTTCAAATGTTTTTTGAAAATAATCCGTCTATGTTGCCTGGTGGCTTAGAGTTATTTGGACAGTCAGGCCATTACCCTCACATGAATACAATTATTACACAGCCATCAATAGGAATTGCATATGAGAGGAAACCAGATTTCTTATGGTTGGCACAAGATAGTCTAACTTTTTGTCCCGTTTTTATAGAAATAGAAAAGCCTAGCAAAAGAATGTTCACGGACAGAGGACAACCTAATGCTGAATTTAATCAGGCAATGAATCAGATTGATGAGTGGAGAATGATATTGAATAAGCCTCTGAATCAGCTTGCGTTTATGGACTATTATGATATACCACAGGCAACACGAGATAAGGCGTTTGAGCCGCAATTTTTGCTCGTTTACGGAAGACGAGAAGAGTATGAAAAATCAGAGTATTTGAGAAATTTAAGGAAACAAAAGGAGCGGGAGAATGTGGCATTGATGTCATATGATAGATTGACACCATTAATGGATTATCAACAATTCATAACCTGCAAAGTGAAAAATAAAAAATATGAGGTTGTTTCAATACCACCAACGTTTAGATATGTTGCAGGGCAAGCTGAGGAGCTGTATAAATGGACTGGTTTTCTGGACAAGATAGATGATATGAAATATACGACCGACGAAAGAAAAAAATTTTTAAAAAGTAGATTTGGTTATTGGACATCATTCAAAGGTAACCCTCCAGGAATTATTGTTGGGATGGAGGGAGAATAAATCAATAATCATATATGAATCAGAAAGGTTATTTTTATCATGAATAGATTTTTTGCTTGGATTATAGATCAGAACAATATTAATGCAAATATATTTACTTTGATTACAGTTATATTATCAGGCTTAATTTCGTGGATAATATCTGCAATATTCTATAATAAAGGAAATAGAGAGAATTTAAAACTTTCTGTGATATATCCAATAAAAGACATATTAGATGAAAAATATTCATGGAAAAATTATAATAAGCTTGCAAATATTAGAAGCTCATATTCTGCTAGATATTTAAAAGAGGAGGAAGACGAAGTTGTTAATAATCTTCTTAAATCATATAAAGATGTTTGTGGATATAATTATGATTATGTGTGCGCCGATAGCTTATTTGAATACTTTAAAAATAAACTTAAGAAAAATGGAATAAAAATAAATATAGAACCAATAAATATTGAAGGTGAACAAGTTGCATATGGTATGCCATTTGATTTAATGTATATGCCTGATGAGTTGGAACGCATAGTAAATATAAATGACCCTCAATTTGAGGCAGAAGTATGTCAACACAATGTTGTAGCACTGTTCAATTCATATTGTAAAAAATATTTTAGTCATGATGATATTACATATTTTGACGATATATCATTTGATGATGTCATAAATAAATCTGATAAAAGTAAAGAATGGGATATAAGATTCAAAAGACTTGCGGAGGCAAGAAAATCTTTTTTGAAAATGAAAATTTGTAATTAATATACTTGGTTATGGAAAGTATGCTATAGTGCATATATATTCAAAAGTTAGGAATGGTGAAGTATGATAACATATATAGAAGGTGATTTATTCAATAGTCCAGCACAGGTACTGGTTAATACGGTGAATACCGTGGGAGTCATGGGAAAAGGGATTGCTTTGGAATTTAAAAAAAGATATCCGGAAATGTTTAAACAGTATAAAAAGATGTGTGACGAACATAAACTTACAATAGGTCGATTGATGCTATGGTATGAGCAGGATCACTGGCTTTTGCAATTTCCAACTAAAGAAAATTGGCGAAATCCTTCAAAGATAGAGTATATAGAGAAAGGTCTTGCTGCATTTGTAAAGAAATACGCAGATTACAATATTTCATCTATAGCTTTTCCTAAGCTAGGGTGTGGGAACGGTGAATTAAACTGGGATGATGTTAAGATTGTCATGGAGAAATATCTTAATGATTTACCAATAGATGTGTATGTATATTTACGACCGTTAGACAAGCAGCTGCCAGAGCATAAGAAAACAGTGGAAATGACAAAGTGGCTAAGACAAAATGCAAAGGATATGTCATTTGCCGGCGTGAAGGATGATATATCATATAGCAGCGCATTGGTTCCTATAACATTTGAAGTAGAAGGAATGAAGTGGTCGGCAAGTTGGAACGCTGAAGATTTTCTAATATTTGAGAATGGCGAGGAAACATTGAAACTTAGCGATGAGGATGCCCGAGCTATTTGGGATAAAATAAGTGAAAAGAGGGTTTTTGCTACGGATGATAATAAGATTCATGACCTCTTTTACATCTTATTAGCTCATATGGGATATCTGGATGAAGTAAATATAGATGATAACATGGAAGCTGGTTTAAAAAAGGGATATCAGTTGAATTCATGGAAGGGACAGGCTTTTCTGGTTAAGGGGGATAAGTAATGACATATGAGGAGATTATCGCACAGAATTATTTGAATAAATGGTGGGCAGAATTTGCATTTCATTATACTGATATGTCAAATGCTGTTAATATTCTTCGCGATGGTTGTTTATATAGCAGGATTGACGCTGAGATGTATGGAAATATGAGTAATGACAATGCGAGTATGCAGGTAATCAATATGACCAATTCAGCTATTGAGTCATATGTGAGAATGTATTTCAGACCACATACGCCTACACAGTATCATAATGAGGGATATAAACATGTTCGACTAAGATATTGCCGTGATCAGGAGGCTAATGTACCAGTTCCTGTGTTTTTTTTGTTTGATCTAGCATCTGTTTTGAAAAAGAAAGGAACTATGTTTTCAGAGAAATCTCTAGCTGGATTTGGAGACCAACTGCAGAACGGAGTGGAAGCCTTTGCTAACTTGAATTTTCAACAAATATATAAGGCTGGTTACATGGAGAATCCGAATCTGGAAAAGAAATATAGACAGGCAGAAATTGTGTACCCTGGGGAATTCCATATTGAAGATACACTCTGCTGTATAGTTTGTAGAAATGATATAGAGCGTCAGTCTTTGCTGAATAAACTGCGTTGTGTAGATTACAACTTGTTTGTAAAATACAGAAATCGTATAAAAGTTGATCGTAGTTGTTTTGAATGTAATGGACTATTTATAGAACAATGTAATTATTATGGAGATAAAATTGGTGTAGTGTATTCAGATACGAAGGATAAAAAATATTATATTCGCAGGTATAAAGATGGCGATGAGCAGTTATTGGTACGTGCTCATGCAGAGTTTATTTGGAAACGATCTGAACAGGTGATATTTAGGCAATACTGTGATTTTGCTATAGATTATGAAAATCCCCGTTCGACACAATTTAGCGGAATGGTGAAACCGGAAGGTGCGACTGCATTGTATATGGAAATATCATTTGAAAATAAAAGTATGTGTTTAGTGTGCTGGCAGTTGGCAGAGTCTGCAATGTTGTAGAAATTAGAATACATATAACGATTGCTATAATGGAGTTATTAATGTCGAAAAATATATATTTACCAATAACATTTACAATACCCACATTTGAAGACTTCCGGGGCTGGCTGTCAGTACCATATGAAACGGAAGACGAGATGGAGAAAGCAGTCCCTGGAAAGAAAAGGTCTGAGGGTGGGATTCTGCCAGATGACAATGTGAGAATCTATGTGCCGATGGATTTGAATGCCGATGGCATCATGCGGCAGCTTTATGCTCTCTATGGCGCACTCGGTGAGCCGACGGAAAGTAATGAACAGGTTTATTATTCTGGCGTGAGGAAAATAATTACTCAGCTGGAAATATATGACCAGGTGTGGGTGGCAAGAAAAGTAGAAGAGAGCGTTCAGAAAGAGAATGGTGGCGAGAGACATAGTCGGAAGGGGATCGAATTGGCAGGAGAGATTATCAATTATCTGGAAGAAAACGAAGGGGCTGCCGAGTGCTTTCCGTATGATGAGGTCGAGGAGCTGAGGAATGCATTCTGGCTCTGAATGGATCTTCGTCAAATTATGGTTTTGCATAGAAACAGATATAAAATAAACATATAATCATAGATTGTGGTACAGGAGTATAAAGAAATTTAAAAAATTACGTCAACAGGGGTTGTGTGAATTTGTTTTGTGTGATATTATCCGTAAATAACGATATTGATCTTTGGGAAGGAAGATAGGGCATGACAGTAGGACAACGAATCTTTGAATTATTGACTCAAAAAGGAATGTCACAGAAAGAGTTTTCAATTAGAACTGGGATAGCGACCACAACGATCAGTGATTGGCGGAAGAAGAATACGAATCCGGGTTCAGACAAGATACTGCTCATATGTGCAGCTCTGGATGTAACACCAGAATATCTGCTATCTGGTGTTACAGAGGATAGCAAGAGAGGACAGGCTATGGACTATGTTGTTATTCCTAAGGATACTGAAGAACGATGGGTTATAGATACATTTAGCAAGATGGATTTTGAAGACAGGGAGCAACTGATTTCATATATGAAGATGATGGCGAAGAAATAAAAAATTTACAACATAATCCGTAATTAACGATATAACGAGGCTTGCATCAAGGAGGAAAATTTAAATAGGAAGGGAATTAAGAGAGTGGTATGAAGGGGTGATTTACCATGTGATGCAGAGGGGCATAAGACGTATGGTGATATTCTCAAATCAAAGAGATTACGAGATGTTTATGGTTATGCTCGCTAGAGAACTTAAGAGATGTCAGTGTAAGATCCATGCATATTGCCTGATGACAAATCATTATCATTTGCTTCTCGAAACTACGGAGCAAGCGGTTTGGAAGTTTATGAAGAATCTGTCTCATAATTATGCTCAGTATTATAACAGCGTGAATCGATGGCAAGGAAGTCACCTTTAAGGCAAGTGCCGCTGTGCCTCGCCTGTACCGCATCAAGTTCGGCCGTTACATCTACAAGGACCTGCGCCAACTGTAAAAGAGCGTGGGAGAGAATGATGAGGATAATTCCAACCTCGACCTGCTGACCATCGGGTTGGTCAATGACATGTTCACGGAACGGCAGAACGACGACTATCCGTACAAAGAACTGGCCTCGCAAGCTGATTTTGACAAAATTTGACAGAATAAAACTCGACTAGCGTGCATATATTAAACATGAAATAAGCACGTTCATTTGATTTTGTTTGACTATCGTGCTTATTTCGATTACAATATAAGCACAGAAGGATGGTGATTCTATGAATGAGATGACAAGATTAGTTCAAAATCATGATTACCTTACGCCGAGAATTGCGGAAAAATCTGGAATTTCAAAATTTAAGTTTTACAAATATGTTCGAGAAAACGGATTGGAGCCGGTCAGCCGTGGTGTGTATTCTACGAAATCGGATTGGGTCGATGAGTTATATGTGCTTTATAAGAGATGCCCAAATGCTGTTTTTTCACATGATGAGGCCTTTTATTATCATGGCCTGACAGACAGAGAACCGTTTGTCCATACACTTACCATATACAGCGGTTACAATGCACATCGGCTTATAGCGGATGGAAGTTGTAAAGTATATACGGTAAAACGGGAATTACTGGATGTCGGAAAGATCATTGTGAAAGACAACGATGGGAATATGATTCCAATGTATGACTTGGAACGAACGATTTGTGATCTGATGAGAAGCCGGAGCAGTATTGAAGCACAGGATTTCAATTCCGTTCTGAAGACATATGTTTCCAGAAGAGACAAGGACCTGAATCGACTCATGGAATATGCAAAGCTGTTTCGGGTTGATAATGTGATCCGCAGATATATGGGGGTATTATTGTAAAATGCAGCTGACACCAGAACAGGTTAAGGGAAGAATTAAGAATGTGGCAAAGGAAAACAAGGCAGATGCCAGAACGCTCATGCGGATCTATATGATGGAGCGTTTCCTTGAGAGAGTTACCAGTTCGCAGTACAAAGATAATTTTATCATTAAAGGCGGAATGCTGGTGACAGCGATGGTTGGCGTAGCATTGCGATCCACGATGGATATAGATACGAGCATTAAAAATCAGAATCTGTCGGCAGAAGATGCAAAACGGATTGTGGATGAAGTCAAGGATATCGATCTTGGGGATGGAGTGACCTTTGAGGTTAAGGAAGTTTCCAATATCATGGATGAGATGGAGTATCCGGGTATCCGTTTTACCATGAATGCCGTGATGGGAAAACTTGTGACACCTATGAAAATTGATATTTCTACAGGAGATGTTATTACGCCGAGAGCCATCGAGTATAATTATAAATTGCTCTTGGATGACCGTTCCATCAGCCTTTGGTCGTATAATTTGGAAACAATTCTGGCAGAAAAACTTCAGACGGTCATTGCAAGAGGCCTTTTGAATACCAGAATGAGAGATTTCTACGATATCAAGATCCTGCTTTCTATTTACGAGCAGGACATCGATGCTGATGTACTGAAAAAGGCATTTGAGGCAACCTGTAAGAAAAGAAGTACCGAAAATCTGAAAGAGGAAGCAACCAAAATTATGGCTACCGTCAGTGATGACGCACAGTTACATACACTTTGGAAGTCCTACCAGAAGAAATATCCGTATGCGGTTGATATCAGCTATGAGGATATTATGGAGAGCACAATGCTCTTATGGAGTAAAATTCAATAATCGGTAGCAACCCCGTTGGAGAATTCTGACGGGGTATTTTTATAACTATTTTTAGCCTGTCTGCCCTGTGCAGATGGGGTAAACGCTCCATAGCCAGTACCTACCCATCTTACCCCAATTTTGCGATAGTTACCTCAACTAGTTGGAAAGTAAGAGCGAAAAATCCAAATATTCGGGAGTGTTGTGATATAACATAGTTGTAACAGCTCGACCTAATAAGATATAATCTTAGGAGGAAACGAGGTATGTTACAGATGAATCAACACTATGAACCAGAATTCAAGAAGATTGTTCGTCTTCATCTTGAAGAGGGAAGATTCCTCAAAGGTCTTGCAGCAGAATACGGAGTATCGCATGCAAGTATCTCAAATTGGACAAATCAATTCCGTGAAGAATGCCAAGCTAACGAAGAAGCCAAAGCCGATTATGATTACATGAAGGAGAATCTTCAGCTCAAAAAACAGCTTGCAGAACTTCAAAAGGAAAATGACTCCCTAAAAAAAGCAGCGGCATTCTTTGCGAAGAAAATCGATTAGAGGCTTATCGATTTATTCAAAAATACAACAAGGAATTTGGACTTAGATGGCTTCTCAGGAAGTTTAATATCTGCCCAAATGCTTATTACAATTATCTTAAAAATCGAAAAGCTGATTATCATCAAAAGAAGGATGAAATCAAAAACTCTATTCGAAAAATACATCACTCTCATGGTGGAGTTGATGGTTATAGAACCACACATGCGTATCTGATTCGTACAGGACACGATATCAGTCGCTTAACGGTTCACAAATATATGAATACCGAAATGCAGTTGTTCTCAATCTCCAGGAAAAAGAAACCGGAGTATGAACATGGTGTGCAGATTTTACTTATCTTTTTTGCCAGATGGCAGCAAGCGTTACAATTGTACTATTCTTGACTTACATGACCGAAGTGTTATTGCAAGCATAACTGATAGAAATATAACCTCTGATTTAGCGAAAAGAACCTTAGAGAAGGCTATTCATTCCCAACCTGGAATCGATTTAAGTAAGCTTCTGGTTCATTCAGATCAAGGAAGTCAGTACACTTCAAAAGAGTTCACCGAATTTTGTGAGAAACTCGGTATTACTCAAAGTATGAGCAAAGCAGGATATCCATATGACAATGCCCCTATGGAAAGATATTTCAATACGTTGAAAAATAATCTTATTTACCAGCATTATTATCATACAGAAGATGAACTCTACACAGCTATCGAAGAATTTGCGTATGTACAATATAATCATGTACGTCCGCATTCTTATAATAATTACAAAACGCTTACGAGGCACGCTACGGGGTTGCATAAACCCTGTGACAGAAATTAGGTCATAGTGTTACAAAAAAGCTTGACCACAACAGTTTTTTAATTATGTATTATAAAGAATATCTAAATTGCAATAACAAGTTGGACACTAGCTATGCAGCATCCACTTGATAGATTTTATCTAGTTCTTCTTCGAATAGTTCATCTGCGGTTTTGTATCCCAGAAGCTTTCTCGGAAGGC
>Ga0129311_1001403_pt1 | contig 17118 bp, 17 predicted proteins | sample Go1ome_FD_94435 | JGI IMG/M metagenome (GOLD analysis project Ga0129311, IMG submission 94435) | Western lowland gorrila individual fecal microbial communities from Wisconsin, USA - Go1022B metagenome | ecosystem: Host-associated > Mammals > Digestive system > Large intestine > Fecal | place... | reverse complement strand
TAACCCGCTATCTTCATATTCTCATCAATCAAATTCTCCTGAGTCATAATATACTCATATACATTACGTGCACGCTCAGTAGAGAGCTCACGGTTGTCCTCGTATTTTGAGTTCGATATAGGTACATTATCAGTATGACCCTCTATCTCAATAACATTGTTCTTGTACTTAACTAATATGCTTGCAACCTTCTGCAAGAACATCTTAGAATCATCCCTTACCGTAGCAACACCCGACTCAAACAAAATAGAACCATTGAGGTCAAGTTCAACATACTGCGATGTGTAATCCATAGCTATTTTGTCATCTATACTATAGCTCTCAGTCATCTGTACAATCTCCTCGTACATCTCCTCTGACTGTTCCTCGCCACGTTTTTCATATTCGTATTTTAAATCCTCGTCAGATATCGAATCTGCATCATTAGGTGATGCAATCTGATGGTCATCTCCGATATCTCCCTGTATCTGCTTACCGGACTCAAGCATACTGTTAGTATCCGAAAGCTGTGTAACACCTCCAGACATCATATCGCCTGCTATAAGTGATATTGAATTCTGATCCATAATGCTGAATGATACATTATCGAAGGATGCTACAATCTTCTGTATCTTGCCCTCATCAAGTGTCGAGCTCGCAAAGAGCAAAACGAAGAAGCAGAGGAGCAGGTTCATCAAATCACTGAACGTCGCCATCCATGCCGGAGAGCCTTCCTCAGGTGGTTTCTGTTTTCTCTTAGCCATTACTGACCACCACCTTCTTCTTCAAATCCACTTCTGTCCTTAGGTGGAAGGAAGGATTTTAATTTTTCTTCTATAACTCGTGGATTCTCACCAGCCTGTATAGATAAAATACCTTCTATCATTATCTCTTTTAGCTTAATCTCTTCATCGTTCTGACTTGACAGCTTATTGGCTACAGGTGAACATATCCAGTTGGCAAGTATAGAACCATACAGAGTTGTAACAAGTGCAACCGCCATGTTAGGACCGATAGAATCCATATCCGTCAAATCCTTAAGCATAAGGATAAGTCCAATAAGAGTACCAATCATACCCCATGCAGGACCCATAGAGCCTACATTCTTCCAAAAGCCTATATTCTTCTGATGTCTTGAATCAACATTCACAAGCTCAGCCTCAAGAATACTTCTTACAAGCTCAGGATCAGTACCATCTACTATAAGCAAAATTCCCTTCTTCAAGAATTGGTCATCTATAGTGTTAGTGGACTCCTCAAGTGCAAGCAGTCCCTCACGTCTTGCAAGGTTAGATAAGTCTATTATTGACTTTATGGTTTCTACTTCATTTGTCTTAGGGGTTTTGAATATGTATAAAAACGATTTAAGTCCTGACAGGAAATCTCCCATAGGATACATGGCAAGTACAGTACCAAATGCTCCACCAAATGTTATAAGTGCAGATGGTGCATCCATGAAACTGTCCTTGATAACTCCAAATCCGTTACCATTAACCATACCAAAAATCATAAGACATAAAGCTGCAACTAAACCTATAACTGATGCAAAATCCAACGTATTTCACCTCTAAATCTACACAGAACGTTCTGTATGTATCTTTCTCTTATAATCAATCACCAAATCAGTTATCTCGCTTGCCGACTCACACACAACATACTTTTTTCCATCGGTAAGTGTAATCACCGTATCAGGTGTTTCTTCAACTACCTCTATATACTCTGCATTGATGGTGATTTTTTTCCCCTTTAATCTTGTTACCTCTATCAAATCTCCCACCCTATTCCTATAAACGATAATTGACGACACTACAATTAGTATGATTATAGCACATTTAGTGCCATGTGTCTACAAAATAAAGGTAGGAAGATTTCAAAATAAGCCTAAAATCTTCCTACCTTTTTATGCATATAAATCTAATATTTATCTCTTAAGATTAACGAGCTCCTCAAGCATAGTATCTGATGTTGTTATGATTCTTGAGTTTGCCTGGAAACCTCTCTGTGTTGTAATCATATCTGTAAACTCAGCAGACAAGTCAACATTAGACATCTCAAGAACTCCCTGTGACATCTTACCGCCATCCTCGTCTATTGATGAGCCAATACCATCGAAATATCCAGAGTTCTGTGTTGCCTGATACATACTGTCACCAAGTGCTTCAAGTGCCATTGGATTCGTAAAATTAGCAACTGCAATCTGTCCCAACAGTCTTGACTCTCCATTACTATATACACCATATATCATTCCGGCAGTATCAATGCTTACATCATTAAGCTTACCCATTGCACGACCACCGCCTGTCGCATCAGTTCCACCTCTTACCATCTTGGCAGTTGACTTACCATCTGACTCAAACATTGTAAGATTAGAGAAGTCAATAGTCACACCATCAACCTTTTCTCCGTTGATAATTGAAGAAAATACATCTCCCTTTTCAGCATTATTAATAGGTGTAATCTTAAGAAGAGCATCCTCGTTACCTGCACTTCCAACATAGTCAAACGTTCCATCCTGATTGAACTTAACTTTTATAGAGGTTGCACCACCGATTGTAGCTGTATAACCACCCTCAACCACATTTGCAGTTGTAGGATCATCTGCGCCGAGAATCTCTACGTTGTTAGAGTCCTTAATAGATGCAATTTCAAGATTATACAATGTCTTATCTGCCTGATTAGGATCCTGTGTCAGCTTATACTTAACTGTATAATTATATCCAAGTGAATCATATATAGATACAGATATTGACTTACCATCAGCAGATGTAAGGTCCGGATCCTTCATATCCACATTACCTGCCATATAACACTTAGATGTCTGCTCAGGAGAAGAAACCTTATTCTTCTCTGACTCAGGATAAAGTGCTGATACAGTATCCTTCTTTATAGCTGATGGGTTGTCAGGATCTACCTGCCATCCCATAACCTGATATCCGTTACTTGTTGTAAGACATCCTGCTCCATCAGTCTGGAAAGCACCGACCTTAGTGAAGTAATTCACTCCTCCACGGCTTATAATGAAGAAGCTTGGTCCGTTAAGCATCAAATCATATGGATTGTTAGTTGTCTGTGCTGCTCCATTGTCTGTAATAGATGTCTGTATAGATGACATCTTAGTACCAAGACCTATCTGTGCTGCATTAGTACCACCAGTGGTAGCTGTAGCTCCTGTCGCAGATGATGATGTCTGATACAAAACATCTCTGAATAAAACTGAGGATGACTTAAATCCTATTGTATTAACGTTTGCAATATTGTTACCAATTACATCCATCTTAGTCTGGTGTGTCTTAAGACCTGCTACACCAGAGTAAAGTGATCTCATCATAATTCATGACCTCCATTCGTTGTCTAAAATCCCTTCTGTCAGTCCGGGATTACAGCCCCCATATAGGTCCGGCTGTTTATACTATTACTGCTCCATCGATATTAGTGAATACACTGTCATCTTCTTTGGATAGTGCTGTAACCACTGTATTATTCTTGACATTAACTATAAATGCAAGATTGTCCATCATAACGAGTGACTCATTTATACTCTTGTCTCTCGCACGATTAACACCATTATTAAGGCGATTCATCTGTTCATCTGACAACACAATATTTCTGCTCAAAAGACGCTGGTTGGCATGTTTGGAAAATCTTACATCTCCAGCCTCGTTTGTCTTTTTGTCTAAGATATCCTGAAATGATTCTATGTTGGAATCTTCAACAGTCTTATTGTCAGAATATTTTTTGTTATGCAGGTATATATCGCCCGCCTGTTCAATCGAAAGGAGCCTTGCATCGAATCCATTCATAGCATCTCCTCCATCAATTAAGCCTCTTCTTTATCTTCTACCTTATCTGTTGTGTCTTTATTATCTGTATTAGTGTTGTTATCAGTATTAGTATCATTACCTGTGTCGGTACTGTCACCTTCAGCCTTTTTCTTAAGATACAGATAATAATCATAATCTACAACCGAATCCAAATCCTCAGCAGGATAATATGTATCATTAATTGATAATAAAACTTCTCCATCCTTGACAGTTGCATACTGAACAAGCCCACTTATCTGTGTTGTCTTACCTGATGAATCTGTAGTATTCATAATAACATATTCTCCAACAAGATTAAGTGAATTGCCCTTCTCTACAGCATCGCTTATATTCATTGTAGCCTCAAGAGCTGAGTACTGTGCGAGCTGTGACATATATTCTGTACTGTCGCCAGGATTAAGAGGATCCTGATACTGCATCTGTGCTACAAGCAACTGCAAGAAAGCCTCTTTATCCAAATCATTTGATTTGGTATCGCTTGATTTCTTGTTTGAGACATAACTGCTTTCCTTTCCGGTTATATCACTTATTGCTGAATCTACACTTGCCATCTCTTTTCCTCCTTTCTGATATTATATTGAATAGCTGACACTGTTACCCTGTGCCTTCATCATGGTAACTGCAAGCTTATCATCTTCGCTTAGCTCATCTTCATCCATATCTTCATTGATATTAAGCTTTGATGTTCCCTGTGATGTCTTGTTCTGATTATTCTCGTTAAATCCGTCTTCACGATTTCCATTGTTGAAGAAATCCTGAGGTGCTACCATAACCTCTACCGCATCAACCTTAAGCTCATGGTTATCAAAGGTTTCCTTTAATACTGCTATGCTGTTCTCGATAGCATGTCTTGCACTCTCGGTTTCTGCCACTATCTGAGCCTGCATAATTCCATTTCTGTTAGCAACGCTAACCTGAACCTTGCCAAGATTCTCAGGATTAAGCTGTACTGTGATAGATGTATTTTCTTTGCTTATATTCACCTTAATGCTGTCTATAACCTGTCTTACTATATCAGCCTGCTCAATCGCATCCGAATAAGCAAAGCCTGTGTCAACATCCTCAATCTGCATAGCATCATTGATTGCCTGATTTATGTTAGTGATTATAGGATTCTCTGTGCTTTGACTGTTACCATTCATATCAGAGCTGTTATCAGGTGTCCCATCAGAACTTACTGTGTAATCGGTTTCCTTAACACCACCGCCTGCATCTTCCCTGACTATACTTATATCGACATCTTCATCAGATTTTATAACCTCTGTATCAGCATCAACATCACTCTCAATTTCATTGCCAACTATAACCGGCTCGATAACCTGAGTATCATCTGAAATATCTGACAGAGTAAAATCCTTAAGCGTATCAATAAGCTCATCAACATTAACATCCTCAAGACTGTAATCCTTAAGGATATCCATAACTGAGCCTGTAATGTCATCAAGTAAGTTGGATAAATCCTCATTGATAAGCAAATCAACCTCTGTTGAATTGTTTACATCTAACACAAATTCCTTCAATGTATTAACATCAAGTAAATCTGTTATATCAATACCAAAATCAGAGAGCATTTTCTCTAGTTTCTCATCTGATACTCCAAGTGCATCCTTGATTGCGTCCTTAATATCTGATACTACAGCGGAAGCTACATCCTTGTCTGCAACAGTCTTATCCGTTTGTGTCTTAGACATACTGGCTGTGTACTTATCAACCTTAATCTTAGTATCTGTAGCAACAACATTCTTATCTGACTTAAAATCCGTATTGGCATCAACCTTTACAGATGTCATATTAAGCAGCGAAGCAAAGGCATCTGTTGCCTTATTGTCATCCTTCTGGCTCTTAGATGCATTATCTGTTTTGATATCTATGTTTCCTATTCCATTTGCAGAAATTGCCATCATAACGTCTTATTCCTCCTTTCCCAAATTATTGATAGTACCTGTATTTATGGTAAAAGCTTCTTAGTAACACTGGCAGCAAATGCGGGATCCATAGCCGCAAGTATGTTACCCTGAGCTTCGGTACTCATATTATTCATAATAAGTGCCACAGTGTCCATATCGTTGCTCATGCTCTCCAATATCTTGGCTGCATTAGCAGCATCCATACTCTCATATGCAGATGCCAAATCGACAATATCCTGATCAGCCTGCTTTGACTCGATTATCTCTCTGTATATCTCCTCAGCATGTTCTGCATCAAGCTCATTGTACCACTCAATATATGTATCGGCATCTGGTGCCGAATCTCCATAGACTATTTCATCATAAAATTCATTTTTTTTCTGTTCAAACGTCTGTTGGTCCTCAAGATTGGCAGAAAGAGTGCTTATCTCAGATGCCTGTTCAGCCACTGTGTCATTGAGAGAGGCTATCTCTGCATCCTTGCTTGCATTAGCCGCATCAAGAACCTTAAGCTGTGCCAACGCATCCTCGAGATTATCGTACGGATAATCACTTTCCTTTGCAACCTCCGCGTCAGAAGCATCAGGTAAAATAGCCCTTATAACAGGAATATCCTTAAATACAGGTCTTAGCACCTGACTTCCAAATCCACCGACATCGCATTTTATGAGTAATGCCATAACTGAAAGCCACGTTATCACTATCAGAACAACGATTAATATACCAAGTCCCTTTGAAGTTCCCTTTTCTTTTTCTTTATTGTCCATAGCCATATCTCATTCCTCCGTATATGCTAGACACCTGTCTTAGTCATAGCATGTGTAAACTGATATCCTGCCACCTCGTCTGTCTCTTTGTTTTCCTGTGCATTTAGCTCCTGCTTAAATGTATCGAATTGTTTTTCTTTTAGTTTTTCATGCATTTTTCTCTCCTGCATAACCTGATTAAGTTTCTGTCTCACAAGCTCAAGCTCTTTGCTTCGCTGTTTTATGACATCATTTTGCTTTATTATCATATCGCCCATTACATCAAGCGAATATTTACACTCCTCTATCTTAAGGAAGTCAAGATTTCCCTGTAAAGCCTCCTGATATTCCCTGTAATAAGAAGCTCTTCTTTCTTCTAATAAAGCAAGCTTCTCTTCCTCGGCAGAGAGTCTCATTCTCGCCTCAGAATATTCCTGTTTTGCAGTCTCCTCAAGCTTCAGTTTTATGTCTAGTATATTTTGCATGCTGTAGAAAAATTTAGCCATTATATATCACCACTATTCAAATATATCACTGAGCAGCTTTATCTCCTCATCAAACAGATACTTTGTATCTACATCCTGCATAAGGAAGTCATTAACCTTATCTATCTTGGTTATAGCATAATCTATGTCCTTGTTTGAGCCCGACTTATAAGCACCTATATTAATCAAATCCTCGGCATCATTGTATGTGGCAAGTACATTTTTAAGCATACCTGCCTTGTTCTTATGTGATTTGTCCGCCACAGCACTCATACATCTTGATATACTTGCAAGCACATCAATCGCCGGATAATGATTCTTCTGTGCCAGCTTTCTGGATAACACTATATGTCCGTCAAGTATTCCTCTTGCAGTATCAGTTATAGGCTCATTGAAGTCGTCACCATCAACCAATACCGTGTAAAGACCTGTTATTGAGCCCTCATATGTATTACCGGCTCTCTCAAGCAGCTTCGGCATCTCCGAATAAACAGAAGGTGGATATCCTCTTGTAACAGGCGGTTCACCAGATGCAAGACCAATCTCTCTCTGTGCCATGGAAAATCTGGTCATGGAATCCATCATAAGCAGGACGTCCTTGCCTTTATCCCGAAAATACTCAGCTATGGCTGTAGCTGTCTTTGCAGCCTTGTTACGGAGAAGAGCAGGCTTATCCGAAGTTGCAACAACTACAACCGAGCGTTTCATTCCCTCCTCGCCGAGGTCACGCTCTATGAATTCTCTTACCTCTCTTCCACGCTCGCCAATCAACGCTATAACATTTATATCTGCACGCGTATTTCTCGCAAACATACCAAGCAGCGTACTCTTACCAACTCCACTACCTGCAAATATTCCAATTCTCTGTCCTTTACCTATTGTGAGCAGACCATCAACCGCTTTAACTCCAAGCGGCAGTACCTCATCAATAAGCTTACGTTTAAGCGGATCCGGCGGTGCAGCATCTATAGGATATTCCTCCTGTGTATAAATTATCTCATCATTTAATGGTCTGCCGATTCCATCCAATACTTTGCCAAGCAGCTCATCCCCCACAGGTACCTTTAGCACCTCGCCTGTATTTTTAACTATTGCGCCAAGACCTATTCCATCGACAGAGTCAAACGGCATAAGCAAAACCTTGTTATCACGAAAGCCTACTACCTCAGCCATAACCTCAACAGTTCTGTCCTTTGATATAATCTTGCATAAGTCATTAAGGTTGCATGGCGGTCCTACGGATTCCACGGTAAGCCCTACCACCTTACTTACCTTACCATAGTGCTCAGCAAAATCCATATCGAGCAATATATTATATTTTGAAATATCAAAGCTACTATCCATATAATCACCATATATCAAGTATGGCTGTCGCATCCGGGTAAAAGCCCAGATGGCAGCCACTTATTAATCCGACAATAATTTTATAGCTGTTATAAGATTTCTAACCTGTACATCCATAGATAAATCTATAATTCCATTATCTGTGTCAATCTGGCAATCTCTCCTGTCAAGCTTGCTGTCACCATATATCTCTATCTCAATTCCAGGATTAGAAGCTCCTATAAGCCTGCTTTTGTTATCCTCAATATAAGAATACAATTCATCCGAAACATGTATAACAAATTTTCTGCTGGTGTCTGACTTGGCAAGTGACTCATTAATCATATGAAGCATGACAGGCTTGTAATCATCAACCAGCATTCCGGTAAGCTTATAGATTAGCTTGCACGCCAAATCAACGACCTCCTGCTCCGTATCCTTAAGTTGTTTCTCCATCTGCTGTCTATCTAGGGCAAGCTGTTTTTCCTGCTCAGCATGGATGTTGGCAAGGTAATTATCGGCTCTCTTCATAGCCTCAGTGTTTCCCTCCTGAAGTCCCTGTTCGTAGCCTTCCTGTCTTGCCTGCTCTCTTATATCTGCCGCAGCACTCTCTGCATCTGATATAATCTGTGCGGCACGAACCCTTGCATCCTCATGCAACGATTTTGCCTTGTCCATTGCCTCGTTTAACAATATCTCATTCACCTGACTGCTGTCGCCAGCCTCAGCCTCATCTGTTTTTTCCTCCAGAGGTCTGATTATTCTTCCTGTATTCTCAACAGGTGAATCTATCTTCTTTTTATTGGCATCAAAGACATAAACGTCTCCCTGCTTTACTGAAAGATTCTGGAACCCGCTCTTATATAAATTAGACAACAATCTCGTCACCTCCACCACGAGAGATAACAATTTCTCCTGAATCCTCAAGCTTTCTAATTATATTAACAATCTTCTGCTGTGCATCCTCTACATCCTTAAGACGTACAGGTCCCATAAATTCCATATCCTCTTTTATCATTGTTGCAAGACGCGATGAAAGGTTATCGAATATAAGCTTCTGAACCTCTTCGTTTGCATTTTTGAGTGCAATGGCAAGCTCATTATTATCAACCTCATGAAGCACAGTCTGGATAGACCTGTTATCAAGCAGCTTGATATCCTCGAATACGAACATCTTTCTTCTGATATCGTCCGCAAGCTCTGGATCGGCAATCTCCAAATTCTCCATGATATGCTTCTCTGTACTTCTGTCAACTGTATTAAGTATGCTGACAATAGAATCAACGCCACCAACAATCGTGTAATCCTGATTAACAAGTGATGCAAGCTTCTTCTCAAGCACCTTCTCAACCTCTTTTATTACATCAGGACTTGTTCTATCCATAGTAGCAATTCTCCTTGCTACATCAGCCTGCTTCTCAGGTGCAAGCGCACTTACAACCGCAGCAGCCTGTGCGGACGGAAGATACGCAAGTATAAGTGCGATAGTCTGAGGATGCTCATCCTGTATAAAGTTGAGCAGCTGACTCGGATCTGCTTTTCGCACAAACTCAAATGGTCTTACCTGAAGAGATGCTGTAAGTCTGCCAATAACATCCTTTGCTCTGTCCTCGCCAAGAGCCTTATCGAGAAGCTCCTTAGCGTAAGCAATACCGCCCTCAGAGATATACTGCTGGGCAAGGCAGACCTCATAAAACTCATCAAGGACTGCATCTTTCACATCCGACGGAACACTCTTAGTGTTCGCAATCTCAAGCGTAAGCTGTTCTATCTCATCATCCTTTAAATGCTTAAATACCTGCGCTGAGCGCTCTGGTCCTAATGCAATTAGTAAAATAGCCGCTTTTTGTACACCAGTTATATCATTACCTGCTATAGCCATATTCTATCACTCCCAATCATCATTAAGCCAGTTTCTAAGCAGAGCTGCAACTGCCTCCGGATTCTCATCAACAAACTTCTCAATCTGCATCTTAGCCGCAGAATTATCACTAAACTCTATATCATCAAGTGTCTGGTTCTCCTTGGTAGTTGCAAGAAGTGCCTCAACAGAAAGCTCAGGCTCTACCTCAACAACCTCGGCAGGCTTCATTCCCTTAAATACTACGAACAACAGCAATGCACCAATTATTACAGCAAGCACAATAGATATGATGCTCTGTACAGGTACAGGCTTTGTCTCCTTAGGATAAAAAATAGGTACAACTCTCTCAACAACGTATACGTTTGCTGTCTTCATACCAGTTGCTGACGCAAGCATATTGACAATATCCTCAGGATTAACATTCTCGGTAACGTCAGAGTTTGCTGCCTCGAATTCAGCAAAGGTCTGGTCTGCAAGCAATCCCTGCTTTTCCATATCCTCCTCGTTATATACCTGATACTTGGTGAGATACATAGCCATACTTGAATTAGACATATCTACCTCGCCTACAGCCTCAACCTTAGTTGTCTCTGTATAGCTTGTCTCATAACTCTGCTTAAGGAGAGTGACCTTAGACTCACCTGTGGCATTGTCAAGCAAATTGTAATCTGTTATCTCCTCACCATTGGCGTCTGTTCCAACAACACCGCCTGTTCCATCTGTATTTTCTGCAAGATAATAATAATGAGAGGATATCGGACCTGTATCATCATCGTCATTAGAGTAATACTCCATATTATGTATCTCTTCCGGAGAGACATTAACATCAAGGTTAGATGCAACAGAAACCTCATCATATACACCAGAGTTAACCATCAGATTCCAAAGCTTTGTGTTGTAATACTCCTCAACCTGTTGCTCAACCTGCAAAACATCATAAGATGTGGTGCTTGTGCTTGTTCCTGAAAACAGCATAGAGCCATGATTGTCTATAATCGTAATATTATCCGTATCAGAATTACCCACACAGGTTTTTGCATATTCCGCAATAGCCTTTGCACTTTCCTTATTAAAGTTACCATTGGTGGTAATCATAATACTTACGGACGCATGTTCATCCTTAGAATATATTGTATTGGTATTATCAGGGAGATTAATCGTTACAGATGCCTTAGTTATTCCTTCAATGCTAAGGATAACCTGCTCCATCTCTGATTGCAGATTAATCTTCGCCTTAAGCTTCTTCTCTGAATCAGTTGTATTAAAGCTGTTGTTAAAAAGCCAGTCATAATCAGTATTGTTTACGCTTGAACTTATACCATTTTCACCGAGCAGAAGCCTTGCCTTTGAAAGTTGGTTTTCATCAACATCAATAGATAATGCATCACTGGATACCTTATATTTTATTCCATTTTCATCAAGAAGATTGGTAACCTGTGCCGAAGCAGCAGTATCCTGATATGTTCCAAGTCTCGTATACGAAGTACGATTCAACAAAACAAACAGTGCTACCAGCGTTATAATTACCGCTGCTACCACTGAAAAGAATAAAGTCTTTTGTTTTGCTGTATATTTTTTCCAAAATTCCAGAAGCTTTGCTGGAATCTGCTTTAACCTCTCTGCCATATGTGCCTCCGTAGATTATCAAATACTATAACTGCATATTCATTAATTCTTTGTACGCAGATACAACCGCATTTGTAACCTTAACTGTATACTGCAATGAGATGTTGGCCTTCTGCTGTGCCAAAGCCAAATCATGTATACTATCTGTATATCCAAGTGCAAAACTCATCTCTGCCGACTCGGCTGACTTCTGAAGTGAGTCCGCCTCCTTATACATATCAACAGCAGCATTAAGTATTGTATCAAACGAGTTTGTTCCCTCTGTCTTTGCAGCTCGGTCTGCCCTCTCAGCAGAAGCTATGCTGCTAAGTCCATTAATACTGTTCAATGTTGTATATTCATCACTAAATAAAGAAACCGGTGTAACCGACATTTATATCCACTCCTAACTGTTAAATAACTCCAAGCCCTTCATAGCCATGCTCTTAGCCGCATTAAATGATGTGGCACTCGCCTCATATGCACGGCTTGAATCAATAAGATTAGTCATCTCTGTAACTGTATCAACATTAGGATATTCTACATATCCATCCTCATTAGCATCCGGATTATCCGGCTCATATACAAGCCTGAAATCTGACTGATCCTCAACTACCTGTGTCACCTTAACTCCGTTAGGCTGATAGTTGCTAAGATATCCGTTAAGTATATGGTCAAAGGATGTTGTATCCTTCTCCGTAAATACAACAGTTTTTCTTCTGTACGCCTCTCCATCTTCTGTTCTTGTTGTATTTGCATTAGCTATATTCTCAGCAATTACATCCATTCTAAGCTGCTGTGCGGTCATTCCTGTTGCAGCAACATTCATTGCAGAAAAAACTCCCATAATATATGCCTCCTATGCACAAAAAACACTATGACGAACTACTGAGCACTGATTTGTATCTTGAGAATTCCTGACTCATCAAATCTACCAATGCCTGATATTTAATCTGGTTTTCAGCCAGATATGACTCCTCCGTTGCTACGTCAACATTATTTCCATCCAGACGATAAGAAAGAGATGCATTATCTGTATATACCTGTGGATCTAACGTAGTCAAATCCCTGTTAGCATTTTTAACTGCTGTAGATAAGTTCTTCTCTCCTCCAAGCTCCGCCTGTAATATTGACTCAAAATTAATATCCTTACGCTTATATCCCGGTGTGTCAACATTAGCTATGTTATTACTTATAAGCTCGTTTCTAAGATTAGCTGCATCGGCAGCCTTATCTAAAATATTGACATAGTTATAAATATCTGTATTAATCATGTATACCCTCCATATGTAAATGCACCTGTCAATTATCTGATATCTCAGGTATCCTTGACGCAAGTGCCTCCATAATGTATTCGTTCTGAATATTAATCGCTGTACCCTTTACACCCATTGATTTGGATTTGATTACCCCGGCACTGTTAAGTTTTTTAATTGAATTAACTATTGCCGAGCGTGTAATACCATATTCACCTGCCACTCTGCTCACTATCAGAATTCCTTTGGTCTTTTTTAGTGCAGACAGTGCACAGTACGCAGCGTATATCTCAGAATACGACAGAGAATGTATTGCAAGGCCAACCTGTTTTCTCTTCTGTGCCACATCCTCCTCGTCATCATGCATACCATGAAGCAGCTCCAGCGACACAATGGTCGTTACATATTCTCCAAGTATTATATCGTCAATCTCATATTGATTATTAATCCTGTATGTAAGAATAGTGCCAAGCCTCTCCCCCGATATATCAATCGGAATGACAAGAAACTCATACTGCTCATATTCCTCAGATTCTATACCAAGCATACTTGAGTGTACATTCTCTCTTGTTGACAGCACAGACATAAGGCGCTCATTTATATCCTCGTCAAGGGTATCTCCTATCACAGTAACATCAAGATAATCTATCGGGGTTATATCGGGGTTGTCATATATTCCAAGTATAACACCCTTATCATCTGTGACAATGACATCTGACTTAATGAGCTTACCAAACAGATTACACAGCTCATCCGTATCTATACTAAAACCCGTACCATTGCGCAAAAATCGATTAACTCTGTTAATTCTGTCCAACAACTGAACACTCATCATAACACCTGCTATATATAACAAAATTATCGTACAGACAGTTATCCCACTATCCATACGATAATTATCCTACCATATTTAGTGTTTTTCATCAACAAAAATATGAAAATACCACTAAATAATTTATTATTCGATTTATACTGACTTCACCACATTCTTGGCATCACAGGTGTAACCGCAGCCCTCTGCTGCACACATAAGCTTGTTACCCTTCTCCACCATATAGCTGCCACACTCAGGGCATTTTTGTGTGGATGGTTTTGCCCATGACATGAAATCACATTCAGGATTGGCAATACAGCCATAATATTTTCTGCCCTTCTTGGTTTTCTTAAGGACTATATTCTTTCCGCACTTAGGGCAAGGTATTCCTGTTTTTTCAAAATAAGGCTTAGTGTTTCTGCACTCAGGGAAGCCCGGACATGCAAGGAATTTGCCATGAGGTCCATATTTTATGACCATCATTCTTCCGCACACATCGCATTTTTCGTCAGAAACCTCATCCTCTATCTTGACATTCTCAAGCTCTTTCTTGGCTGTCTCAACAGATTCAGCCAAATCAGGATAGAAGTTCCTTATTACAACCTTCCAGTTAATCTCTCCGTCACCTATTTTATCGAGAAGTGATTCTATGTTTGCCGTAAAATTGACATCTACTATAGCCGGAAATGCCTGAGTCATCATCTGATTCACAGCCTCACCAAGCTCAGTTACATAGAGATTTTTATTCTCTTTTACAATGTATCTTCTATTCAATATATTGCTTATAGTAGGGGCATAGGTAGATGGTCTGCCTATTCCAAGCTCTTCCATAGTCTTAACCAATAATGCCTCTGTATAATGCGCCGGTGGCTGGGTAAAATGCTGCTTAGGCGAAAGCTCAGACATAGTAAGCTTATCTCCTACATTTATGTTGCTAAGCCTGTTTTTTTCTTCCTTCTCATCATCCTGCACATAAACTGCCTGAAATCCCTCAAATGCTACACGGGATGTAGAAGCCTTAAACTCCACTCCTGCACACTCTGTCATAACAGTCTTTGTCTCATATACAGCTGGCTTCATGCGGCTTGCCAGAAATCTGTTATATATAAGCTGATACAATCTGAACTGGTCTCTTGAGAGCTGTTCCTTAAGCATTGCAGGTGTGAGTGTTACATCTGTTGGTCTGATAGCCTCATGTGCATCCTGTATTTTCTTATTTGTTGTTGAGGCAGTACCGCTTGCGACATAATTCTCACCATATTGCTTAGCAATATACGCCTTGGCATTTGCATCCGCCTCCTCAGAAATACGTATAGAGTCTGTTCTCAAATATGTTATAAGACCAATACTTCCACGACCTTTAATCTCAACGCCCTCATAGAGCTGCTGAGCTATACGCATTGTCTTTCCTGTGGCAAAGTTTAATTTCTTACCAGCCTCCTGCTGCAATGTACTTGTCGTAAATGGTGCAGGCTGTTTCTTTGATTTCTCTGTGTTCTTGATATCTGTCACAACAAAGTTCTTATTCTTATCAACCTTGTCATAAAGCTCTTCCATCTTGACTTTGGAAATTTTTTCCTTAATATAATGGAATTCCACAGGCTTTAAAGAAGCATTCGGTGTAAGAAGTGCTGATAAACTCCAATATTCCTCAGGGATAAATGCATTTATCTCGCTCTCCCTGTCGCAAATGAGCTTAAGCGCAGCTGATTGTACTCTTCCCGCACTAAGACCTCTCTTTATCTTCTCCCAGAGAAGGGGACTTATAGAATAACCAACCATTCTGTCAAGCACACGTCTTGCCTGCTGTGCATCAACAAGATTCATATCTATCTCACGGGCATTCTTGATAGATGCCTTTACCGCATTCTTTGTTATCTCATTAAATGTAATTCTCTTATAGCTCTTGTTCTCAAGCTTTAATGCAATTACCAAATGATAAGAAATAGCTTCTCCCTCACGGTCAGGGTCAGTTGCAAGATATATCTTATCAGCCTTCTTAACCGCCTTTCTAAGCTCTGCAAGGAGTTCTCCCTTACCTCTTATAGTTATATATTTAGGTTCGTAATCATTGTCAAAATCAATTCCCATCTGGCTCTTAGGCAAATCTCTTACATGTCCATTTGACGCTATAACCTCATAGCCTGTTCCAAGGAATTTTTTAATTGTTTTTGCCTTAGCCGGTGACTCGACAATTACTAAATTTTTTGCCATACTTGTTTGCTCCTTCAAAAAGCATATTACAAAGCAACGATATAATATCCTCTAATCGGTTGCTTAATCATCCCTTTTTCTTCTAACCCATACAGCGTGCTTATAGCATTCGTTATACCTATATTGCAACACTGTATAATATCATCAATATACATAGGTTCTAAACCGAGACAACTATACACCTTTTTTTCCATAGGTGCAAGTACATTTTTGACAACTGTTTCTTCATTATCTAAACTCACGACATTTCCCTCCCCCATATACATATCATTTAATATATCATCAGGTGTTGTAACGCACATTGCCCCCTGCTTTATAAGGTTGTTAGTTCCGGCACTTTTTTCATCAAGTAATCTTCCCGGTATCGCATACACCTGTCTTCCCTGTTCTAATGCACAGTCTGCCGTTATAAGCGAACCGCTCCGCTTTTGTGCACATACCACAAGCACTCCATCTGAAAGTCCACTTATTATTCTATTTCTTAGTGGAAAATATCCAGGATTAGGCGAAACGTCAAGCCCATACTCAGATACTATTGCACCATTTTCCTCTATATCATGGTATAGTTTCACATTCTCCTGTGGATAGGTGATATTTATTCCACACCCAAGCACCGCTATCGTATATCCTCCTTTCTCTATAGCACCTCTGTGTGCCTGACTGTCTATACCTCTTGCAAGTCCGCTGACAATAGTGATTTTATTTTTTGCAAGCTCCCCAGCAAACTTAAACGCAAGCTCGCTTCCGTATATATCAGGATTTCTTGAACCAACAATACCAATACTTTTATTTTCTATATTATTATTATGTATATGGTGTTCGTCCCACAATATACCTCTCACATACAATATATCAGGAGGTTCATATATGTGAGTTAATTTATCCGGATACGACGGATGTCCAGGATATATAATCCGTATATTATTTTTCTCAAGCCTTCTTAAATATCCATCATAATATTCTATATCTGGCGAATTAATTATGTTGTTAACTATCTTTTCATTTCCTATAAGCTCTAACAGCATTTCTCCTGATGCATTATAAACAGACTCTACCGTGCCAAGTTTTGTTCTAAGCAGCTTTCTTGTCTTAATTCCAACCTCG
>Ga0129311_1001402_pt1 | contig 17121 bp, 20 predicted proteins | sample Go1ome_FD_94435 | JGI IMG/M metagenome (GOLD analysis project Ga0129311, IMG submission 94435) | Western lowland gorrila individual fecal microbial communities from Wisconsin, USA - Go1022B metagenome | ecosystem: Host-associated > Mammals > Digestive system > Large intestine > Fecal | place... | reverse complement strand
GTCGGCCGCAATCCGGTTACGGAGGCTCTCAAAAGCGGCAGAGAGATTGATAAACTGCTGGTCAGCGCGACCGAAGGCTCGATGATTAAGATTCTGGCACAGGCCAAAGAGAAGGGGATTCCGGTCATGCGAGTTGAAAAGGCGGCGCTGGACCGGCTGGCGCAGGGGCCGGCGCATCAAGGCGTGGCAGCCTATGTCAGCCCATACGCTTACAGTGAACTTGAGGATATTTTTGCGTTGGCAGAGGCGCGCGGCGAGGATCCGTTGATTTTGATTTTGGATAATCTGGAAGATCCGCATAATCTCGGTGCCATCATGCGAAGCGCGGAGTGCGCGGGCGCGCATGGGATCATCATTCCCAAACGCAGAGCTTGCGGGTTGACCGAGGTGGTCGCGAAGGCTTCCGCGGGCGCGATTGAATATATGCCTTGTGTCAAGCTGACGAATATCGCCCAGACCATCGATGAATTAAAGGCGCGTGGCCTTTGGATCGCGGCATGTGATATGGGCGGACAGAATTATTATGAGGCGGAGCTTACCGGCAAGCTGGCGGTTGTCATCGGCAGTGAGGGATTCGGCATCAGCAAGCTGGTAAAGGAGCAGTGCGACTTCGTCGTTTCTATGCCGATGGTCGGCAAAATTACTTCACTCAACGCGTCGAACGCGGCGGCGGTTCTTGTATATGAAGTCAGGAGACAGCGCGATCTGCGCGCGGCGCGGGGATAAATCGGCGAGAAAGGGCTTTTTGCGGCGAGGCGGTCAAGCCTCGGGAAAAGAGATTGATAAGAAGATGGACATTCATACGCTGCACATTCTTACGGACGAGCAGCTCGTAAAAATGGCACAGGAGGGCAGTGAAACTGCCGAGGAGATTCTGATAGAAAAATACAAGAGTCTTGTCAAAAATAAGGCAAAGACCTACTACATCGCGGGTGCGGATAACGAGGACGTCGTACAGGAAGGCATGATCGGGATTTTTAAGGCGATTCGCAGCTATGATGCCAACAAGGAGGCAGCGTTTAAGACTTATGCGGATACCTGTATCAACAATCAGATTTTATCAGCGATTAAAAAAGCCAACCGCCGCAAGCATCAGCCTTTGAACGAATCGATTCCCTTGACGGTTGAACGGGTTGACTCCGAGTGGGGTGAAACGAACGCTGAAGAGGCGGGCTTCGTGAAAGGCACAATGGAGAGCAATCCGGAGGCAGTCGCCCTTTTGCGGGAAATCGCGGAGGTGCTGCAGGCGCAAAACAGCGGCTTGTTCAGCAATTTTGAAAGGCAGGTGTGGGCAGAGCGTCTCAAAGGCTATGCGTACACTGAAATTGCCGCGCATCTCGGCAAATCACCAAAATCCATCGATAACGCGATGCAGCGGATTCGCAAAAAGGTCCTCACTTATATGGAAAAATAGAACAAATCTCAAAAAAAGAATGACAAGCGGGCGAATTAATGCTTGACACCGCTTGCGATATCCTTTATAATATGCAATGTTGATGTGCTGTCGTAGCTCAGTAGGTAGAGCACTTCCTTGGTAAGGAAGAGGTTCGGCAGTTCGAGCCTGCTCGACAGCTCCACATATAATCCTGCATGGTGACGAAGATTCGAACTGTGTAGGATTTTTTTTTACAAAAAACGCTTGCAAACCAGTCCCAATATGGTAGAATTAAAAATAGGTTTGAGCAAAACCCAAAGGGGATTTGGGGACGCCCAAGTCCAAACTTCCAAAAAATAACGTTATATAAGCAGGAGGATTAAAATGGCAAAACAGAAATTTGAAAGAACCAAACCGCATATTAACATCGGTACCATCGGCCACGTAGACCATGGTAAGACTACGCTGACCGCGGCGATCACCAAAGTACTGCACCAGAGATACGGCCTGGGCGAAAACGTAGAATTCGACCAGATCGACAAGGCACCGGAAGAAAGAGAAAGAGGTATCACCATCTCCACCGCGCACGTAGAGTACGAAACACCGAACAGACACTACGCACACGTAGACTGCCCGGGCCACGCTGACTACGTTAAGAACATGATCACCGGTGCTGCGCAGATGGACGGCGCGATCCTGGTAGTAGCTGCAACAGATGGTCCGATGCCGCAGACCAGAGAGCACATCCTGCTTTCCAGACAGGTAGGCGTACCGTATATCATCGTATTCCTGAACAAGTGCGACATGGTAGACGACGAAGAGCTGCTTGACCTTGTAGAAATGGAAGTCAGAGAATTACTGGACGACTATGATTTCCCTGGCGATGACACACCGATCATCAGAGGATCTGCGTTAATGGCATTAGAAGATCCTGCAGGCCCTTGGGGCGACAAGATCATTGAACTGTTCGAAGCAGTAGACAGCTACATTCCGGAACCGGAAAGAGACAACGATAAGCCGTTCCTGATGCCGGTAGAAGACGTATTCTCCATCACCGGACGTGGTACCGTAGCGACCGGCAGAGTAGAAAGAGGCGTACTCGAAGTAGGTAACGAAGTTGAGATCGTAGGTCTGACCGAAGAGAAGAGAAAAGTCGTTGTAACCGGTGTCGAAATGTTCAGAAAGCTTCTTGACAGAGCAGAGACAGGCGACAACATCGGCGCGCTCTTAAGAGGTGTACAGAGAAACGAAATCGAAAGAGGACAGGTACTTTGCCAGCCGGGCACCATTCATCCGCATACCAAGTTCAAAGGACAGGTATACGTACTGAAGAAGGAAGAAGGCGGCAGACATACCCCGTTCTTCAATGGATACAGACCGCAGTTCTATTTCAGAACAACTGACGTAACCGGCGATCTGCAGCTTCCGGAAGGCACAGAGATGTGCATGCCTGGCGACAACATCGTGATGACGATCAACCTGATCACTCCGATCGCGATCGAAGAGGGACTGAGATTCGCGATTCGTGAAGGCGGCAGAACTGTAGGTTCTGGAGTTGTTACAGAAATCATCGAATAATGACTTGTCTTTTTCGCCCACCGCGGTGTCAACTGCGAATCGCTCGGTGCTCACATACGTCTAGTATGCTCCGCGCCTCGCGTTCTTGTTTCCTAGCGGTGAACGAAAAATCCTGCGTCATATAAAATGCTTGCTAAAATCGTCTGTGGCGTTGTTGACTGCGTCGCGCTTCCCTGCTCATGTACTTCAGTACACTCCGCGGGTCGCCGACTTGTCGCCTAGCCACAGGCGATTTTTTCTGCGCATTTGACAGTTTTTGACCGGTGCGGTGTCAACTGCGAGCGAAAAATTCTGCGTCATGCACACGCAAATGATGGGCGGCTCCGCGAGGGGCCGCTTTTGTATTGCGAACATGGCAAAAATGTGATATACCTAAAGGGTAGTAAAGCTGGACGATGCTGCCGCGCGGAGAATTCGCGCGGCGACGCGGACGCGGGACTGCTTAGAACTTAGCAAAAACGGAGGATACGAAAAATGGACTTAATTACAGGCATCAAGGAAAGAAGAAGTGTCAGAAGATTCGCGGATAAACCGGTTCCCAGAGAACTGATCACAGAAATCGTGGAGATTGCAAGATATGCCCCATCATGGAAAAACACCCAGACCGCGAGATACATCGTTGTGGACGATCCTGAGAAGATCGCGGCACTGGCAAACGATAAATGCACCTACGGATTTGAGTTTAACATCAAGACCATCGCCAAAGCGCCGGCGGTTGTGCTGCTGACCATCGTGGAAGGGCGTTCCGGCTATGAAAGAGACGGCAGCTTTTCTACGCCGAAGGAAGACAGATGGCAGGCTTTCGATGCCGGCATCGCGGCACAGACTTTCTGCCTGGCAGCCTACGAAAAAGGAATCGGCAGTGTGATTCTCGGTTATTTTGACGATGCGGAGATTAAAAAGGTCATTCCGATCCCGGAAGGACAACAGGTTGGCACGATCATTCCGATCGGCTTCCTGCCGGAGGGTGAAGTCGCAGCTCCGCCGAGAAAAGACGTGAGCGCGCTTTTGACCTTCATCTAAGGCAGTAGGAATATCGCGGCGCTGCGCGGGGAACTTTCTCCATCACACACTTCCTCTGTTCATCTTCTGTTCATCTTTCGCGTGCTCTTCGTCTAAGGCGGCGGGAATATCGCAGCGCTGCGCAGGCGAAGATAAAAGCAGCTTGCGAAGCAAGGAAGATGTGGACTCGGCAAGCAGCGCGCCGGGAGACTAAGAAAACTTTAGCTGTTTTCCGTTACGTTCTGCGCGATGAATTTGAAAAAACAAGTGGGAGTTCCCATTTTCGCGATTTTTGCGCAAAAAGATGAACTGCGGCTTCTTGCTGGTGGTTACTCAAGTGGAGATTTGAAGAGAAAATAGAAGTTTATTCCTTCCCTGACACCCAAAAATGTTAGGTAACACAATATACCAAAAAATTCTTTGTGTAAAATGACAAAATAAAGGGGATGTGGCTGAAGTGCTCATGGTGAAAAGGAAGCGTAGCTGCTCTGCGTTACATCTTTTTGCGTGTTTTGGAGCAAAAAGCGGCGCAAACGTGAGTACGGGCAGCCAAGGCGGTCTGCGCGCGTTGGGAATATGCAGGCAGTGTAGCGTTTCGCGTGATGTCGGTGGGGAAGTAGGGGCGGACGCTTCGATCAGGAGCAACATTTCGCTTGGCGCAAACGTGAGTACGGGCAGCCAAGGCGGTCTGCGCACGTTGGGAATATGCAGGCAGAGCGGCATCTCGCGTGATGTCGGTGGGGAAGCAGGGGCGGACGCTTGCTGGGTACGAACGCGTACCCGGGCGGGGCACTCGCTTGGCGTTGCAGGCAGTGCAGCCGCTTGTTTGGGCGCGATGATAGGAAAGAAACAGTCAGGCGGTCTTGTCGGCAGCTCCGGCATGGCCGCTTTTTGTTATGATGGAGGAAATATCGCTTGCAATATTTCCGGAATATCAACAAAAGCACCTTGCGAAACGCCTGCCATGCATGACAGGCATGGGTGCAAAGGAATCTACGATTCCGTTTTGCACGCTTTTGTCAGAACAATCAGGGCGCTGATGGTAAGCGCGAGACCCAAAAGACCGGATGGCGCGGGAATTTCGGTGTAGAGCAGGATGCCTAGGAGCATAGCGGCGGTCGGTTCCGCGCCGCAGGAAAGAATCGCCGCGTTGCCGGAATCGATATATTTGATGGAAACCGCGTAAAAAAAATTCGGTAAAATGGAGGTGACCAATGCTTGCGCGAAATAGAAGGCGGAGCCTTTGAGCGGAGCAGCCGAAACAAACGCGCCAATCGCGTTCCAATCGGCAAACGGAGTCAGAATCAGCGTAGTGATTGCGAAGACATAAATATTGATGGTGAGTGCGTGATAGTTTCGCTCTGTCAGCTGCTTGGAATTGATGGTGTAGATCGCGTTAAAAAACGCGGAGCCGAGGCCGGTTAAGATGCCGACGCTACTCCAGACAAGTTCGGAATGACTGTCGAACACACCGCTGATCAGAGCGCAGCCGACGACTGCCGCAAGCATACAGGAGACCTTGACGGGCGTGATTTTTTCATGAAAAAAGACGGCGCCCAGCAGCAGCACAAAGATCGGGCAGAGACATAGCAGCACCGAAGCCAGCGTTAAGGTCAGGATGCCGACGCTGGTGTTGTAGCAGACGTTCATCAGCAGATAGCCGTTGACAGCCGCCGAAAGGAAGAACGGAAGGTCACGCAGGTGAATCCGCAGCAAGCTCCGGTCGTAAAGCAAAAGCACGATCAGCAGGAGGCAAAAAGAAACCAGCGAACGGGAACACATGATGGAGAGGTTGCCAAAGCCCGCGGTTTTTAACGTGCGGACAAAGATGCCGCCGGCGCCCCAGCAGGAGCCGGCAATCAGCGGAAACAGCATTGCGATTTTTTTCATGGAAATCTCCTTTGTGACGAAACTTTGCGCGGCACTCGGAACAGACCGCGAACATGAAGCATTATATCATGCGGTATCGAAATTTGCAAAAAAATCTTGCGAAGCGCGGAAGACACAGAATGGCGCAAGATGCCGCCTGGGAGGGGCGCAAAGGTCGGCGCGATGCCGCCGCAACGCTGGCTCAAAGATGCCGAGCAGACCTCCGGAGCGCCGCGATGCGATTTTTGTTGCGGGATGGGGAAAAAAGAGGTATAATGTAGCAGATAAGCTTTGAAAAAGGCTTTTTTTCGTGCGCGAACGCGGCAATATGATTCCGGAAGACGTGAGATAACCGTTATATTTAGACTTCACGCGCACTTATCATGGGAACGCAGCGACAGACTTCCGGAAGACGCGTGGGAATCGCGGCAATGAGGGGAAACAGAAAAAAATGAGGATAATATGAGACGAGACAGACGAGAAGAAATCATCGCGCAGATGGAAGCGGAGAAACGAGCAGAGAAAAAAAGACGCGGGAATGGCTTTTGCAGATTCCTTTCTATCTTATATACGCTTTTGGCGGCGGCCTTTGTCGCGCTGCTGATCAAGCTCGACGCGCTTCCGGCGAAGTATCTTTATGCGGGGATTGCCGTACTGGTCATCGCGTCGGTGTTCATCGTACCGGTGATGTTCAGCAAGCGAGGCAAAAAAGGCAGGAAAATCGGAGCCTCTGTTGTCGCGCTGCTTCTGATCGGAGTGTTCGGCGTCGGCACGTGGTATCTGACAGATACGTTGCATTTTATCGATACCATTACGCAGGTCAAACAGGAAACAGAAGACTATTACGTTGTTGTGCCGCAGGAGGCGCTCTTTGAAGACATCAGCGGGATTGACGGACAAGTTGTCGGGACCCATATGACGAGTGATTTACGCTATTCGGAAGCGAAGGCGAAGCTGCAGGAGGAGGTTCCGGTGACCTATGCCTATGAAGCGGAGGTCAAAACCTTAATCGAAAAACTGCTCGCGGGAGAATATCAGGCGATCTTTTTGCCGGCGGCCACCTATGACAATCTGAAGACAGAAGAGAACGCGGACAGCGGAATTGACGCGGATCTGGACACTTTGGCGAAGGTGCTGGCAACGATTTCGATTCCGATTGAAACCGAGGATCAGACCTCCGCGGTCGATGTGACGAAAGAGAGCTTCAATGTCTACATCAGCGGTTCCGACATGTCCGGTTCTATCGACGTTACGAACCGTACGGATGTCAATATGATTGCGACGGTTAATCCGCGGACGCACGAGGTGCTGCTGACCTCAATCCCGCGCGATTATTATGTGACACTGCCGTCCAAGAACGCCAAGGACAAGCTGACCCATTCCAGTCTCTATGGGATGCAGGAAAGCATCGGCGCGGTGGAGAACGCGTTCGGCATCGATATCAACTACTATCTGCGTGTCAACTACAGTACGATCATCAAGCTGGTCGACGCGATAGGCGGCATCGATATCAATTCGGAACATGACTTCTATACCTCGGGCATGAAGGGGATGCCGGAGCTGAACGGCCATCACTTTGTCAAAGGCAAGAATCATGTTGACGGCAAGCTGGCGCTGGCGTTCTGCAGAGAAAGACATGCTTTCCTGGCCGGTGATATGCAGAGAAACGAGAACCAGCAAATTGTGCTGGAAGCCATTCTCAAAAAAGCGCTGAACAGCAAGACGATTCTGACCAAATATACCGCCCTTCTGGATGCGGTCAAGGAAAACATGTCCACCAACATGACGCCGGAAGAAATGTCGGCGATTATCAAAATGCAGCTTGCTGATATGCCGGACTGGAAGATCAAAAGACAGGCGATTAAGGGTACTAACGCGTTTGAATACTGCTACGCGCTCGGCTTTAAGGCGGCGACGGTCGATGCGATTCCGGAGGAAGAAGCGAAGGCTGTGGATGAAATTGTAAGAATAGCGACAGAAGATATACAGACAGAAAGCGAGACAAAACAAGATGCAGAGCAAGAAGACGGACAGAAAGAAGAAACGGGTGATCGCTAAACAGAGCAGAACGAAGACCAGCATCGTCTGCGGCACAGAGAATCCGGCAAGCCTGGGGTGTGACTTTTATGAGCTGGAGGATGGAGAACTGGCGACCGTTTTCACGCCAAAAGAGATCCACGAAGGCCACGACGGCATCATGCATGGCGGGCTGTCGGGCGCGATTTTGGATGAAGTGATGGGACGCTGCAACTTTGTTGAAGCCGCGGACGGAACGCTGTACAACCCGTATGTGACCGGCGAAATGACAGTGCGCTACTATTTGCCAATCCGCGTTGGGACAAAAATGCGCGCGTTCGGGCGTGTTGACCGCAGCGAGGGCAGGAAAAATTTTAACTCGGGTGAAATTTTGGACGCGGAGGGCGTGATTGTCGCGGAGGCAGCCGGTATTTATATCCGAACGAATTTTATCGACGACCAAAACGTGCCGGAGGTAGAAAAGCGGGGAATTCTGCCCCTGACCGCCGAAGACCCGGCGGAGCTTTGAGATTTTCCCGGGAAAAATCCGAAAAAGCGGGCAAAATTCAAAAAAGAATATTGACATTGACAAAGCGCTGTTCTATAATTAATAGGCAACTTTATGATTATGCATAAGCAGAGCTCCCCAAAAGGGCTCTGAATTTTGAGTTAAACGGAGGACAATCAACATGAGAGTGAAAGTAATGCTGGCATGCACAGAGTGTAAGCAGAGAAACTACAATACGATGAAGAACAAAAAGAACGATCCGGATCGTATTGAAATGCAGAAATATTGCAGATTCTGCAAGAAACACACGCTTCACAAGGAAACCAAATAAGGAGAGAGCATTATGGCAAACGAAGCAAAAAAGAAGTTCAGCTTTAAGGAATATTTCAAATCCGTAAAAGTTGAAATGAAAAAGGTTGTATGGCCGACCAAGAAGGAAACCTGGTCCTATACAGCAGTGGTTATCGCTACTTGTGCAGTTTTCGCATTGGGATTCTGGTTAATCGATACAGGCGTTCTTGCGGCGCTGAAGGGTATTTTGAACATCTCTCTCAGCTAATTCCGCGAGCAATCGGGACTTTACTTATTTATGTAGGGGCTGTCAAAACGGCGGTCTCAAAGCAAAAAGAAAAGAGAAGGTACGAAAATGTCTGATTTTGAGAACAAAGGCGTTTCTCCTTTAGAGGGGGAAGGCATTCGTGGAGATGGCCAGGCGAAATGGTATGTAGTGCATACTTATTCCGGTCACGAGAATAAGGTAAAAGTGAATATCGAAAAGATGGTTGAGAACCGCGGCATGCAAGACCTTATCATCGACATCGTTGTACCGACGGAAGACCGCGTTGAGATCAAAGACGGACAGCGTAAAATCAAAACACGGAAGATGTTTCCGGGTTATGTAATTATAAAGATGATTGTTACCAATGAGTCCTGGTATCTGGTGCGAAACACACAGGGTGTAACGGGATTCGTGGGTCATGGCTCCGAACCGATTCCGCTGACAGATGAAGAAGTCGCCAGAATGGGAATCGAAAAAGTGTATATTGACCTCGACGTAGAAGTCGGCGAGACAGTGCGCGTTATCAGCGGTCCTTTCGAAAGCTTTATGGGCACAGTAGAGGAGATCAACAAAGAGAAACAGGTACTGAAAGTCAAGGTTTCTATGTTCGGGCGAGATACCCCTGTAGAATTGGAATTCAGTCAGGTGGAAAAAATCTAAAGAAAGGAGAGAAAAAAATGGCTAAAAAAGTAGAAGGCTATATCAAACTTCAAATCGCGGCAGGCAACGCAACTCCGGCACCTCCGGTAGGTCCGGCGCTCGGTCAGAAGGGTGTCAACATCATGGACTTCTGTAAGCAGTTCAACGCGAGAACCCAGGATCAGCCGGGCATGGTAATTCCGGTCGTTATTACGGTTTACGCTGACAGATCCTTCACGTTTATCACCAAGACACCGCCTGCAGCAGTGCTGCTGAAGAAAGCAGCCGGACTCGACGCGGCATCCGGAGAACCTAACAAGAAGAAGGTTGCCACATTGACAAGAGCGCAGGCTGAAGAGATTGCCAAAACCAAGATGCCAGACTTAAACGCAGCGAACTTGGAATCCGCGACAGAGATGATCAAGGGAACCGCGAGAAGTATGGGTATCGTCATTGAAGATTAATAAGAAGTGGAAGACGAAAGTCGTTAGTACCACAAGGAGGTAAACATGCCTAAAAGAGGTAAACAGTACAGAGAAGCTGTCGCCAAATTTGACAAGACAGCTTTGTATGAAGCTCCGGAAGCGTTAAAACTCGCGGTGGAAGCTTCTCACGCGAAATTCGACGAAACCGTCGAAGTTCACATCAGACTTGGTGTTGACGGAAGACACGCGGACCAGCAGGTCAGAGGCGCGATCGTTCTTCCTCATGGAACAGGTAAGACAAAAAAGGTTTTAGTATTTGCTAAGGGACCGAAAGCGCAGGAAGCGGAAGAAGCTGGCGCTGATTACGTTGGAGCGGAAGAGCTCGCACAGAAGATTCAGACCGAAAACTGGTTTGACTTCGACGTAGTGGTAGCTACCCCGGACATGATGGGTGTGGTAGGTCGTCTTGGTAAGATCCTGGGACCTAAGGGCTTAATGCCAAACCCGAAATCCGGCACCGTAACCATGGATGTTACGAAGGCTCTGCAGGAGATTAAAGCAGGTAAAGTTGAGTACAGACTTGACAAGACCAACATCATCCACACGCCGATCGGCAAAGTATCCTTCGGACCGGAAAAATTAACGGACAACTTTAACGCGCTGCTTGAAGCGATTGTTAAGGCAAAACCGGCTGCTGCGAAAGGTCAGTACCTGAGAAGCGTTACAGTGGCTTCTACGATGGGCCCTGGCGTGAAAGTAAATCCGGCAGTGATTCAGTTCTAATCGTTTCTTCGATTATATTTGCGGCGTTGCCGCAAGGAAAAAAAGCCAGCGATTTTGCTCCGCAAAATCTGAGTCGCTTCTTTCGATCGTCTTTACGACGTTGTCGAAAGGAAAGAATGTCAGCGATTTTGCTCCGCAAAATCTGAATCAGAAATCATAACAATGAAATAAAACCGTAGACAGCGGGTGCGTAAGCTTAATTTCCCGCCGAGGTACAAGATAAAGATCGACCTTGCCCTGTCTATGGAGAAATCCGTAAGGAGAGCAAGGTTTTTTTATGGAGTACCATACTCTGCTTGTCCCGCGCGGACAGGCAAGAAAGGAGAATTGACTATGTCAGTAGAAGCTCAAAAGGCAAAACAAGTCATCATTGACGAAATTAAAGAAAAATTAGACGGCGCACAGTCTGCAGTTGTCATCGACTACATGGGCATTACCGTCGCACAGGCAGATGCGATGAGAAAAAAGCTGCGTGAAGCAAACGTAGACTACACCGTATATAAGAACACCCTTGTGAAGAGAGCGATCGCGGGCACCGAATTTGAAGGTCTTGCGGAAGTTCTCGACGGACCGAGCGCACTTGCGATCAGCAAGGACGACGCGACAGCTCCGGCAAGAGTCCTGAACGAAGTGATCAAAGACTTCAAGAAGATGGAATTCAAAGCAGGTGTGGTAGAAGGCAACTTCTTCGACAAAGATGGTATCCAAACCATCGCGGATATTCCGTCCAGAGATGTTCTGCTCGCAAAATTCCTGGGCAGCATTCAGTCCCCAGTCAGCAAGGCAGTCAGAACATTCCAGGCTATCGCGGACGCGAAAGCAGAATAACGCGGCAGGCGGCCTAAGCGCCGCGGCGTAAAAAAGAAGATAAAACACAATCTCATGTGATGAGAAAATTTGTAAAGGAGAAATAAAATGAATAAAGAGCAAATTATCGAAGCTATCAAAGCGATGACCGTTTTAGAGTTAAATGAATTAGTAAAAGCTTGCGAAGAAGAATTTGGCGTATCCGCAGCAGCTCCGGTTGCAGTTGTAGGTGCGGCAGGTGCGGCAGCAGCGGCTGAAGAACAGACTGAATTCACCGTTGTTCTGGAAGCAGCAGGCGCAGAAAAGATCAAGGTTATCAAGGCTGTAAGAGAAATCACCGGTCTTGGCCTGAAGGAAGCGAAGGAAGCTGTAGACGGCGCTCCGACCAACCTCAAGGAAGGTATCGAAAAGGCTGAAGCAGAAGCAATCAAAGCTCAGTTAGAAGAAGTTGGCGCAACTGTAGTTCTGAAATAAGAATCGCGAAGCGAACCAAAAACACAAAAAAAGCCCGGCGCAAGTCGGGCTTTTTAGTATACATGGAAATATCGCTCGCGATGTTTCCGGAATATCGACAAAAGCACTTTGCGAAGCGTCTGCCATGCATGGCAGATATGTGTGCAAAGAAAGCTGCGATTCCGTTTTTGCACATTTTTTCCTTTGCATGTCAAAATCCGCGGGCAGGGACAGGCGGCCGCGAAGGGGACTGCTAAGGAAAGCTGAGGCTTCACAAAGCACAAAAAAATAAAAACGGCACGAAAATCGAGAAAAAAACAAAGAACTAAAAAAATGTTAAAAAACTGCAAAAAAAGTGTCAAGAAACTTGACCTGGTGCAAAGAGAATGTTAAGATAAAAGCTGATGTTTAACGTCGTCGGAGGTTATTATGGCAGCTTTTTTAGCAATTATCATTTTCGTCGCGATGTTCATTTTAATCGTGACAGAAAAGTTTGAACGACACTATATTACGTTAGCCAGCGGGCTTTTGACTCTGGTTCTGGTTTTTGGCGTTGCCATGCGTGATTTCGGCGCCGCGTGGAGCACTTTGAATTTCGCGGAGATTTTTACACTAAAATTTTGGTATCACGTTGGTTCCTCCGAGAGCGCATCTACGGGCATCAACTGGGCAACGATTCTTTTTATCGCGGGCATGATGGTCATGGTGGAAGGCATGGCGGAGTCAGGATTCTTTAAGTGGCTCTGCATGGAAATCGCCAAGTGGGCGCATTACCGCGCGATGCGGATTTTCGTCGCCTTTATGTTCCTGTCGGCAATTTTGTCAATGTTCATCGACAGCATTACGGTCATTCTGTTCCTGGCGGCGATTACAGCCGAGCTCGGAAGAATGCTGGGCTTTGATCCGGTACCGGTGATTCTGTCGGAGATTTTCTGCGCGAACCTGGGCGGCTCCGCAACCATGTGCGGCGATCCGCCGAATGTCATCATCGGCACTTCGCTGGGCTATACCTTTACGGATTTTATTCAGAACACCGGCGTAATCGCGGGTATTTGCCTGCTGGTTGTGGTTGTCTATTTTTCGCTGCTCCTGCATAAGAAGGTTTCGAGTAAAACCGTTGATTACGAACGGCTGGGAGGAAAACTTGACCCGAGAGCCGCAATTACAAGCAAGCGTGCCTTCGGCATCAGCGTGACAATCTTTTTCTGTACGGTAGTTCTGCTGATTACACACGCGCAGACCGGACTGACGGTCGCTTTCATTGGAGGCTTCGCGGCCATCACGACCTTGTTGGCTTGCGGACGCGGCGCGCTTGGCATTCTAAAAAAAGTGGACTACAAAACCTTGCTTTTCTTTATGGGATTGTTCGTGGTGGTTGGCGGACTGGAGGAGACCGGCGTGCTCGGTATGATCGCGAAGCTGATCGCGGAGATCAGTAAGGGTGATGTCTATGTAGCGGTCGGCATTATTCTGGTCGTTTCCGCGTTCGCGAGCGCGTTTGTCGATAATATTCCGTTCGCGGCAACCATGATACCGGTCATTCGCGCCTTGGCGGAGACGCAAGGAGTTGCCCTGCCGACGCTGGCGTGGGCGTTGGCACTGGGAACCGATATCGGCGGCAGCGCGACTCCGATCGGTGCTTCCGCGAATGTTGTCGGCGTTTCGATCGCGGCGAAGGAAGGTCATCCGATTTCGTGGAAGACCTATTGCAAGCAGTTGGCCCCGGCAACAGTTCTTGTAATCGCCTTGTGTTTGGTTTACATTTGCGTGAGATATCTTTAAGACAAAAGTATGCAAAACGGAATCACAGCTTCCTTTGCACACATGCCTGTCATGCATGGCAGACGCCCCGTAAGGTGCTTTTGTCGATATTACGGAGATATCGCCCGTCGATATTTCCTACATCATAAAAAAGAAAAACGAGCGAAGCGAAGCTGATGCAAGGGTCCGCGTTTGCTCGTTTTTTTTGTTTTGCTGCGCGCTTTCGCGCTGACGGTGTTTTTTTATGAGGTACTACGTGAAATCGCGAAATACTGCATACATGCTAAGGAAACGTTAAGAAAACGCTTGACAAAAAGAAAACCTTTCTTTTATAATTATTTTAGAATCGACGAAAGCTGACGTCGATCGCATAAAGGATGTAAACAGTTGAAGGATCGCAGGAGAAGGACGCTAGTTATGATGAAAGTTCACGCAGGTAACTCAAGGATCAATGGTGCAGCCTTGATCTATTTTTTTAAGCTGTTTGTGGTGCTGTTCGGTATTTGGATTCTGCTGTCCGGAAAATTCGAAGTGAAGTTTCTGGCGGCAGGACTGTTGACAGCGCTCGGGACAGCCTATCTGTTCCTGCCGCTGCTGACCGTAGAGAATAAAAGAACCGGAGAGCCGATTTATTTACTCAAGGTCAGTCTTTGGCAAATCTTAGGGTATGGTATGTGGCTGGTTTGGGAAATCATGAAGTCCAGCCTTTCCGCGACAGCGCTGGTGCTGCGCGGCAGCCTTGATTACACGCCGCGGGTCGTGTGCTTTGCGATGGATTTTGAAAATCCGGTCGCGACGGCGCTGCTCGCGAATTCTATCACGCTGACACCCGGAACGATTACACTTTCGGTCAGCGAGGACGGTGTTTTTGCTGTGCATGCGATGACGGAAGCCTGCGCGGCACAGCTTTTGAACGGCGAGATGCAGCAAAAGGTCGCAAGGCTCTATGGGGAAAACTGCTCGTTCGTGCCTTTACCGGAGCGTACCTTGATCGCGCGCGCGGAGAACGGCGCGCACTCGCTTTTGAAACAAGCTCGTCCGAAAGGAGGAGCCGCGCATGGATAAATTTTTTTTAGGCTCTGCGGCAGTGCTTCTTCTGATTAGTATCCTTCTTTTAACACGTCTTTTAAAAGTAAAAAAATTCTCAGAAAAATTTATTGTCATTCTGGTAGCCGGAACCAATATCGTGCTGCTGCTTTTGCTGCTCGGCTTCATCGACGGCAGGGCGGAGATGTATGTGGATATTGCGCTTTCTTATGCTGTCCTCGGATTTATCAGTTCCTTGATCGTAGCTCGTTATCTGGAAGGAAAGGAGAAATGACCATGGGAATCAGAGAAATTTTAACCGTTCTTTTTGTATCTCTCGGCCTGTTCTTCGCAACGGTCTCTGTCATAGGCACCATAAGACAAAAGGACTTTTTGTCCTATCTGCAGATCGCGGGGGTCGGCAGTGGCGCGGGCATTTTGCTGTGCTGCAGCGGATTGTTGATTTATGAAGGCTTTTCTCTGACAGGGTTCAAAATTGTCTTTATCGGCTTGATGCTGTTTTTGACCGGACCGGTCGGCACACACGCGATTGCCAAGGCTGCCTTCCATAGAGAAAATTTTGTCGAAAAAAACGTGCAGGAAGATTTTCTTAAAAAAAGACCTCGGACGGAAGCAAGAAACGAAAAAAAGGAGGAGTAGCATGTCTGTATTGATTGCGGAAGCAGCGCTGCTGGTGCTGTTGATCGGTATCAGCGCGGTCATCATCGTGGACCGGAGGCTGATGTCCTCTGTGATCACTTACTGCGCGTTCAGTTTCGCGGCGATGCTCTTATATACGATCGTCGGTGCAGCGGACGTCGCCTTTACCGAGGCGGTGATCGGGACGGTTTCAACCGTTTACTTTGTGATAGTTATCAAATCCATACGAAAAAAGCGAGGGACAGATGAAGAAGATCGATAAAAAACATCTGCTGGGGGTGCTTCTGGTGATGATACTGACAGCAGGTATTTCGCTGGAGATCGGCAGGGTGCTGCCAACAATCGGCGCGCTCGACACGCCGGCAAACGGAAGGGTATCGGACTACTATATCGATCACGCGGCGCGCGAAACGGCTTCACCGAATCTGGTAACCGCGGTGTTGGCAGATTACCGCGGTTTTGATACCTTGTTTGAGACCTGCGTGCTGTTTTTGTCAGGCGTTGTGGTGTGTTTGACCCTGCTGGAGGGCAAGGCGGGGAAAAATGAGGTATCCGCGGCGGCCAAGCGAAAGAATCTGCGTCAGGAAAGAAAATCGGCCTTTGACCTTGCCTTCCGCGCGGTGATTCCGGTGTTGGTGATTTACGCGGTTTACGTGCTGCTGCATGGAGAAGTCAGTCTGGGAGGAGGCTTTCAGGCGGGCGCGCTGCTGGCGTGCGCGTATCTGCTCGACAGGATTTCTCCGGGGCGGAGTATGTATCTGCCGCGGCTGCGGACAGAGGCAACGCTGCTCTTGGGTGGATTGGGCACCTTTTTTTTCGCGCTGACAGGTGTGCTGTGCATGATCGGCGGAGGCAGCTTCTTGGAATACGGCGCTCTGCCGCTGCCGACAAAGGGAGAGGAGCTGCATGGCTTCGGCATTTTGATGGTAGAGATAGGTGTGACGGTTTGCGTCATGGCAGTCATCATTCAGATTTTGGAAATTGTATTGGAAAGGACAAGATTCGATGATTGAACGATTGGAATTTTTTCTCGCGGACCGCGGCGTTTATATGCTGGCGCTGATTTTGATGGCGGTCGGGGTGTACGGCATGATCTCCTGCGGCAACTATATGAAGAAGCTAATCTGCATGAACATCATGCAGGTTGCGATCATTTTTTTCTTTTTGACTTTTGGGCAGAAGGATCAGGCGACACTGCCGGTTCTGCTTGAGGATGTCTTTGGCTCGGATTCCTATATCAACCCGCTGCCGCACGCGCTGATGCTGACCGCAATCGTCGTCAGTTTGGGGACCACCGGCGTCGGGCTGGCACTTCTGATGAAAATTAAGGAAATCTATGGCACGATTGAGGAAGAGGAAATCACAGGAAAGCGAGGAAAGCGATGAAGCATATTCCGTTTCTTGTGATTTTATTCCCGCTTTGCGGCGCGCTGCTCTGCCCGCTTCTTGATAAACTCGCCAGGAATGTGGGAAAAAGAGCAGCGATTCTCGCGCTGCTGTTTTCTGCGATCTGCGCGGCGACGCAGCTTGCACAGGTCGCGCGAAGCGGAGCCGCGATGCATTACAGGCTTGGAGGATGGCAGCCGCCGTACGGTATTGAGTTTGTCATTGACGGTATGAATGCGCCGATCATTCTGCTCGTAGCGGGGATCTCCTTTCT
>Ga0129311_1001401_pt1 | contig 17126 bp, 14 predicted proteins | sample Go1ome_FD_94435 | JGI IMG/M metagenome (GOLD analysis project Ga0129311, IMG submission 94435) | Western lowland gorrila individual fecal microbial communities from Wisconsin, USA - Go1022B metagenome | ecosystem: Host-associated > Mammals > Digestive system > Large intestine > Fecal | place... | reverse complement strand
CGATATGTCCCTAGTGTATCAAAACTGTAAACCATGTGCTTGCCTGATGTGTAAACTATCTTATTGCACTATACACTGGGGCCGCCCGCGTTGGTGCACCCGCTGTCGCGGGCGGCCGAAGGCCGCCCCTACATGGGTATCGGCAGAAAAACCTTCTGGCGCAAGGGCTTGCAAACTCCTACCTCCTACCTCCTAACTCAAAATACCTCCTCCCTCAAAACTCCGCCTTTCCTTCCCACTCCGCCACATCCCGAAGCTCCAAGGTCCGAAAAATCATCTCCACCGCAGCGTCGTACTCCGCCGAACCCTGGGCCTTGCGGATCTGCTTGAACAGCTTGTCCCCGCCCACGAACAGGCGGCGGAGGTAGCTCCACAGCTCCTTCATGTGGAACACGGTGTTGCGCTGGCTCTGGAACAGGTCCAGATAGGTGTGGTAGAGGGCCTGGTGAAAGGCGCGGAGGGTCTCCCGTTCCGGGCCGGGGCCGCCCTTCATCCGGGTGACCAGGGTGGGGTCGGCCAGCAGACCCTGGCCCAGCATGAGCTTGCGAATGTCCGGGAAGCGGGCGGAGAGGGCCGCGCAGTCCTCCGGGCAGGTCAGCCCGCCGTTGTAGCACAGGGGGCCGGGATAGCGCTCCGCCGCCCGGGCGAAATACGCCAGGCGGACGGGCTCCCGGTAAAAGTCCTCCCGCACCCGGGGGTGGAGGATGAGCAGGGGGACGGGGTACCGGGCAAACACCTCCAGCAGGGCGGGCAGCTCGTCGGGGGACTTCATCCCCAGCCGGGTCTTCAGGGTGACGGCCACCGGGGCCTTGTCATACACCTTATCCAGAAAGCGGTCCAGAGCCTGGGGGTCGGCCAGCATTCCCGCCCCCTTGCCCTTGGCGGTGACGGTGCCGGAGGGGCAGCCCAGATTCAGATTCACCTCGTCGTACCCCATAGCGGCCAGCTCCCCGGCGGCCCAGAGAAAGTCGTCCGGGTCCCGGGTGAGGAGCTGGGGCACGGCGGCGATGTCCCGGTTGCGCTCCGGGGCCACGTTCCGCAGGTCCCGGGGGGTGAACACCCGGTCGTGGGTGGGGCTGAGGAAGGGGAGGTAGTATTTGTCCACCCCCGGGAAAAATTGGTGGTGGATGGCCCGGAATTCCGCGCCGGTGATCCCCTCCATGGGGGCAAAGTAGTATTCCATCAGTCCCTCCCGTCCAGGGCGGCCTGGATCTGGGCGGCGGTGGGCAGCGACTCCATGGCCCCCTTCTGGCTCACGCACAGACTGCCGGCCAGACTGCCGTAGTCCAGCGCCCGGTCCAGAAGCGCCCGGCTCAGCCTCTCCGGGCGCGTCACCCCGGCCCGGAGCAGACAGGCCAGGAACCCGCCCCAGAAGGCGTCCCCCGCGCCGGTGGTGTCCACCACCCGCGCCGCGGGCCGGGCGGGCACGTCCCACACCTGACCGTTCCAGAAGCACCTGGCCCCGTCGCCCCCCAGGGTCTCCACCACCACAGCGGGGGGCAGACTTCCCAGGGCGTCCTCGCCGCCCACCAGCGAGACCTCGTCCTCCGACAGCTTCAGCAGGTCGATGGCCGGCAGCAGGGCCTGCACCGCCCGGGCGGCCTCCTCCCGCGCCCCGTCCCACATGGGGGCGCGGTAGTTTACGTCGAAGCTGACCAGCTTGCCCAGCCCCCTGGCCCGGGTGAGGGCGTAGGCCGTGGCGTCGGCAGCCGACCCCTTGGACAGGGAGCAGGACCCGGCGTGGACGCACACCGCCCCCTCCAGCCAGGCGGCGTCCACATCGGCCCGGGTGAGGAACATATCCGCCCCCGGCTTCCGGGCGAAGGTGAAGCTCCGGTCGCCGTCAGCGTCCAGAGAGACGAAGGACATGGTGGTGGTGGCCTCCTCCACCGGGGCGGGGCACAGGGGGACCACGCCGTTGTCCCGCAGGGTGCGGAGGAGGAACCGGCCGAAGCCGTCGTCCCCCACCCGGCCGCAGAAGCCCACGGTCCGTCCGTTCCGGGCCGCCGCCACCGCCACATTGGCGGGCGCGCCCCCGGCCTTCTGTAAATAGGTCCCCGGCTCCGGCCCGGGGAGAAAATCGACGATGGCCTCGCCGAATGAGATCAGCTCCGGCATAGGATCAGCCTCCTTTGGGGGTTCAAGAATAGTCCCCCCTATGGTACACGAACGGACCGAAAATTACAAGTCCGGATGGACAAAGCAAAGGCGATTGTGCTACAATCTGGAATAGGAATCTGCAATGAGAAAGGGGAACCAAAATGTCCGGCAAAGAGGAATTCATCGAAATCTTCCGGGAGCACATCACCCGCGACGGGGCGGACAAGCTGCTGGATTATCTGGAAAATAAGAGCGACTTTTTCACCGCACCGGCCTCCGCCCGGTATCACGGGGCCTACGAGGGCGGCCTGTGCGACCACAGCCTGAACGTCTACCACTGCCTGGACGCCTACCTCCAGCGGGAGCGGGTCCAGGAGCTCTACGGCCTGGAATACAGCCCGGAGACCATCGCCATCGTCGCCCTGCTCCACGACGTGTGCAAGGTGGGCTGCTACAAGCGGGGCACCCGCAACGTGAAGAACGAGACCACCGGCCAGTGGGAAAAGGTGCCCACCTACACCTTTGACGACCCCCTGCCCTATGGCCACGGGGAGAAAAGCGTGTACATCGTCAACGGCTTCCTCCGCCTCAGCCGGGAGGAGGCCATGGCCATCCGCTGGCACATGGGCTTCTCCGGGACGGAGGACAACCGCACCGTGGGCCAGGCGCTTCAGAAGTATCCTCTGGCCTTCGCCCTGGCCACGGCGGATATGGAGGCCACCTATTTTCTGGAAGGAGAGGACTAAACCCATGATCCATTTTGAATGTGACTACACCACCGGGGCGCACCCCAAGGTGCTGGAGGCCCTGGTGGCCACCAACGGCGAGGCCCACTGCGGCTACGGCATGGACAACCACTGCAAGCAGGCCGCCGACCAGATCCGCACCCTGTGCCAGGCCCCGGAGGCCGACGTCCACTTCCTGGTGGGCGGCACCCAGACCAACATGACGGTCATCGCCGCCCTGCTCCGCCCCCATCAGGGGGTGCTGTGCGCCCAGTCGGGGCATATCAACGTCCATGAGACCGGCGCCGTGGAGGCCACCGGCCACAAGGTCCTGGGCCTGCCCGCCGTGAACGGCAAGATCACCGCCCAGCAGATCGACGATGCCTGCCGCGCCCACTTTGAGGACCCCAACACCGAGCACCTGGTCCAGCCGGGCATGGTCTACCTGTCCCAGACCACAGAGCTGGGCACCGTCTATACCAAGGCGGAGCTGGAGGCCATCCGCGCCGCGGCCGACCGGTGGAGCATCCCGGTGTTTGTAGACGGGGCCCGCCTGGCCTGCGCCCTGGCGGCGTCCGACGTGACCCTGCCCGACCTGGCCCGTCTGGCCGATGTCTTTTACATCGGCGGCACCAAGGCCGGTCTGCTGTTTGGCGAGGCGGTGGTCATCACCCGGGCCGCCTGGAAGCGGGACTTCCGCTATCTCATCAAGCAGCGGGGCGGTATGCTGGCCAAGGGCCGCCTGCTGGGCGTGCAGTTCCACGCCCTTTTGTCCGACGGCCTCTATGAGCAGATTGGCCGCCGCGAGGTGGCCCAGGCCCTCCGCCTGAAGCGGGCCTTCCAGGAAAAGGGCTTCCCCCTGCTCATGGACTCCCCCACCAACCAGCAGTTCCCCATCCTGCCCAACACCGCCCTGCAAACGCTGGAGCGGGACTACGCCTTCGAGCTCTGGGAGAACGTAGACCCCACCCACTCCGCCGTCCGCTTCTGCACCAGCTGGTCCACCACCGAGACGGACATTGACCGGCTGATCGGGGATATTCAGAAGCTGTAAATCAAAACACTCCGTAAAAAAACGGCTGCCCTCCCATAAAGAGGACAGCCGTTTTCTATAAGCTTCTCACACCGGCAGGAACAAATGCATGGCCGCCGCCGCCAGAACGATGCTGACGATGGTGCGCTCGAACCAGACGATGACCATGTCCTTCACGGTCAGGGGGATCTTGGTGGCCAGCACCATGGGGATGGTGGTGGAGAACATAATGATCTGGGTGATGCAGATAATGCCGATGAAGAACCGGGTCTGCAAGTCGCTGCTCACGCAGTAGATGGCGGGCAGGAACATCTCGGCCAGGCCCATGCCGATGCCCTGGGCGGCGCGGAGGGCGTCGGGGACCTGCATCAGGCTGGTGAAGGGGTAGAAGATGTAGCCGAACCACTCAAAGATGGGGGTGGCGGCGGCCAGCACCAGGGCGGCCAGGCCAATGCCCATGAGCAGGGGGACGAACTCCAGCAGCAGGTTCAGGCCGCTGATGAGACTGTCCTTCATGTTGGTCAGCAGATTCCCGGCGGACTCCACGGCCTTCACCGCCTCGTTCACGGCCTGGGTAAAGATATTGCCCTCCAGCTTCTCGTCGATGCCGCACTCCTTGTCCGGGTCGTAATAGGTCTCCGGCTTTTTGCTCAGGGGGTAAATGCGGCAGGTCACCGCCGTGCACAGGAAGGTGATGAGCAGGGTGACGAAAAAGTACATCGTCCAGTGGTCCGACAGCCCCAGGGTAGAGGCCACGATCACCATAAAGGAGATAGCCACGGTGGTAAACCCGGTGGCGATGATGCAGGACTCCTTGGCGTTATACTTGTTGTTTACATACATCTGGTTGGTGAACAGCAGTCCCATGGAGGTGCTGCCCACAAAGGAGGACACCGCGTCCACCGCCGACCGACCGGGGGTCTTCCAGAACACCCGGGTCAGGGGGCGGACAAATACGCCGATAAAGTCCACAAAGCCATAGTTCACCAGCAGGCACAGCAGGGGTGCGCCGATGACGATCATCAGGGCGGTGGGCTTGACCAGGCTGTCGAACAGATAGGGGCCGTTGTCCGCGTTCAGAATGACCTCCGGGCCAAAGTTGAAGCAGACCATCACGGCGGCCGCCAGGCCGAACAGCTTGAAGGCGGTGAAGATCAGGTCGGTGATGCTGCGGTTCCAGGTCTTCTTGATAAAGGGCCATACTGCGCCCAGAACCACCAGAGCCAGGGCCAGATAGTCGGCCACGGGACCCAGCCCGTCGATGATGGCGTTGGTCAAAATATCAATGGGAATGCCATGACGGTCACCGATGGTGATCTGTGCAAAAAACATTCCCACGCCGATAAGGCTGAATAGAACGAACTGTAGGATGCTGGACGTGCGATTCTTTTTCATACTTCTTCTCTCCTTACCATTCCGGTTCCCAGTGTGCGGTTTGCTGCTTCTCCCTGAATTTTAGGTTCCCCGTCCCCGATGGGGGGGCGGGGAAGCCTGGTCTTGGTTTGCTGCGGAGCATGAAACGAGAAGTCGTTCTGTGGAATAGGGGGGACGGGCGAGAGGGGACGCTTACACCTTGCCCTCCAGCCCCTTGTCCACCAGAACCTGGTCCTTGGCAGAGACTCTGGGGGCGGGCATCTCAAAGGACTTCTCCACCACGGTGTAGTCGAAGTAGCCCAGGCGGGCCACAGGCTTGATCTTGCAGATGTCCACCTTGTCGTCCTCGGTGATGACCTCATCCTTGATGTGGATGCCGATGACCTCGCCCACGATGCAGTCGATGGTAGAGATGCCGCCGTTGGCGGGCAGACGGAAGGTGGTGACGTACTTGCACTCATACTGCACCGGTGACTCCGCCACCCGGGCCACATCAACCAGCTGAGAGGGGGCCTTGGTCACGCCGGAGTATTCAAACTTATCGGCGTAGCCCTCGGGCAGCTTGGCGATGGAGGAGGCGTTCATAGCGTCCTTCAGGTCGTAGGAGACCATGTTATAGACAAACTCGCCGGTGCGCTCGATGTTCTTCACGGTGTTCTTCCGGTCGCCGAATACGTTCTGGTTGGCGGCGAAGATCACCATAGGCGGGTCGAAGGTCAGGTTGGTAAACTGGCTGTAGGGGGCCAGGTTGTCCGTGCCGTCCTCGTTCTTGGTGGAGATCCAGCCGATGACGCGGGGCACCGTGCAGGATTTGAAGGGGTTCTTGCTCAGACCGTGGTCATTCTTTGCGGGCTCGTAAAACATATAGACACCTCCGAATAAAATCATGCGGTTATAGGACGAAAATGAAAGCGGCCGGCCTGTTTGATTCATTTGAGCACATAATACGCTAGTTCGCAAAAGAATCCTAGTATTTTATTTGACATAAATTTTAATTGTTTTGACATTTTTCGGTGCCCTTTGTATAATGGAGAAAAACACCGGCCCGTCGGCCGGCGCCAAGGAGGCGAACTGCCCATGCCCCTGCCCAAGACGACCCCGGAGGAGGAGATCCGCGACGCCATCATCGGCCTGCCCGGCTTCGACCTGGACGTGTACCGGGATATTTTCTCCTCGGAATATGTCAACGACGTGATCTACAATCACCCGGAGCGCATCCGCAAGCTCCAGCCCATTCTGGATAAAATGGGCTTTATCCAGACCACCCACTTTGTCTTTACCCTGGTCTTTGACAACTTCTGGACCATCTGCGAGCATCGGGACAACACCTACCGCTACCAGCTCAAGCGCACCCTGCTCAACCGCACCCGGGACGCCCTGGCGGAAATTCACCCCGCCTCGGTGGCCGCCACCCTCATCGGGACGGACAAGGTGGTGGCGCTGCTGGAGTGCGGGGGGATGCCGGAGTCGGCGGCGGAGGAGTACGCCCTGCGCTGTGCCGAGGCCCTGCGGGACTGGATCATGGGGCGGACCACCTTTTCCATCTCCATCGGCGTTAGCGGCTACTGCCGGGCCCCGGCCCAGGCCTGGCGGGCTTACGAGCAGTCCTTCCAGGCCCTGAGCGCCTCCTTCGCCCAGGGCTACGCCCGGATACTCCCCTACCGGAAGCAGGAGGCCGCCCACACCGTGGTCCGGCAGAGCGAGGCCGCCGCCGTGGCCAAGGGCTTCGCCGCCGCCGTCAGCGTGGGGGACAGGGACCAGTGCCGGCGGCAGGTGGACCACCTGTTCCAGCGGCTGTCGGTGATCTCGTCGGATGAGAACTACATCCGCTCCTATGTGGTCCTGGTGCTGGCCGATGTGGTGCAGTACTGCGTCCACCTGGGCCTGGACGCCAACCGTCTGTCCCAGCGGCTCATCGAGATGATCCAGCGGGCCTTCCTCTCCGGGACCATGGGCAGCTTACAGGAGGAGACCTCCCGCTTCCTGCACTCCCTTATGGGGGTCAACGACCGGAACGACCGTTTCCTCCGGGGCAAGATCCATGTGGCCTACGCCTATATCCAGCAGTTCTACGCCGAGGACATCCCCCTGGCCGACCTGGCCCGGCTGTGCGGGTGCAGCGAGGAATACTTCTGCCGCCAGTTCAAAAAGACCTACGGTGCCCCCTACACCGCCCTGCTGGCCCGGCGCCGCATCGCCCGGGCCAAGGAGCTGCTGACCGAAGGGGGCCACACCACCGCAGACATCGCCGAGGCGGTGGGCTACCACAGCCTCAGCCACTTCTGCACCGTCTTCCGCAAGGAGACCGGCCGGTCCCCCGGGGAATACCGAAAAAATCCCGATTGACCGCCCGCCCCCGGATAGAGTATGATAAAGACGAACGCAACACAAAATAAAAAGTCTTTTTCGTGTTCCCCGCCCCTGCGGGACGGGAGGCACAGCATGAAATTTGAAGCAAAAACGAGAGGAGCCAGAACACCATGTGGTTTGACGAAGCGGTCGTGTACCAAATTTACCCCCTGGGCCTGTGCGGCGCGCCGGAGTACAACAACGGGGACAACGCCCCCCGCATCCTGCGTCTGCTGGACTGGGTGGAGCACATCCGGGCGCTGGGGGCGGACACCGTGCTCCTCAACCCGGTGTTCGACAGCGATAAGCACGGCTACGACACCCGGGACTACTTCCGCGTGGACCCCCGCCTGGGGAGCAATGAGGACCTGGCCCAGGTGTGCCGGGCCTTCCACCAGGCGGGCCTGCGGGTGATGCTGGACGGAGTGTTCAACCATGTAGGCCGGGGCTTCTGGGCCTTCCGGGACGTGCAGGAGAAAAAGTGGGACAGCCCCTACCAAAGCTGGTTCCGCCTGGACTTCGGCGGCGACACCGAGTATCACGACGGCTTCTGGTACGAGGGCTGGGAGGGCCACAACGAGCTGGTGAAGCTCAATCTCTGGGAGCCCGCCGTGGTGGACCACCAGTTTCAGGCCATCCGCAGCTGGGTGGAGCAGTACGACATCGACGGCCTGCGCCTGGACGTGGCCTACTGCCTGCCCCCGGAGTACCTCAAGCAGCTCCGCAGCTTCACCCAGAGCCTAAAGCCCGACTTTGTCCTCATGGGGGAGACCCTCCACGGGGACTACAACCGCTGGATGGGCCCCGAGCTGTGCCACAGCGTGACCAATTACGAGTGCTACAAGGGCCTGTGGTCCGCCTTTAACTCCCAGAATCTGTTCGAGATCGGCCACTCCCTGGCCCGCCAGTTCGGCCCGGAAAACTGGACGCTGTACAAGGGTGCCCACCTCCTGTCCTTCCTGGACAATCACGACGTGACCCGCATCGCCTCCCAGCTCACCGACCGGGACCACCTGCGCCCCGCCTATGCCCTGATGCTCGGGATGCCCGGCGTCCCCGCCGTCTACTACGGCAGCGAGTGGGGGCTGGAGGGAGAAAAGAGCCGGGGCGACGCCGCCCTCCGCCCCGCCCTGGAAACGCCGGAGTGGAACGGCCTCACCGACTGGATCGCCGCCCTGGCCCGGGCCAAGCGCAGCAGCCCCGCCCTGTGCTATGGCAGCTTCCGCACCGTCCTGCTCACCAACCGGCAGTTTATTTTTGAGCGGGCCGCAGAGGGCCAGCGGGTCCTGGTGGCCCTCAACGCCGACCACCAGCCCTACACCGCCCACTTCGACGCCGGCTGCGGCACCGCCCGGGATCTGATCTCCGGCCAGCCCCACGACTTCGGCGGCGGCAGCCAGCTCCCCCCATGCAGCGCCTTCTTCTGGGAGATGGAGCGCTGACAACAATATTTTAACGCAGTTAAAATGTTTGCAGCTTGTCAAAAAAGCGGCGAAGCCACTTTTTTGACAAGCTGAGTATCTGCCGTACGCTAGATTGTGGCGTAGATGATATTTTGGAATTTGTGCCTGAGCATACGGAGGAAGAATAATGGATAAAAAAAGAGTTGGCCAAATCAAAGAGCAGTTTGACCTTATCCTACATAGTGATGAGAACGCAGAGATCGAATTTTGGTATGCACGAGACTTGATGCCGCTCCTTGGTTATGGGCGGTGGGAAAATTTTGATAAAGCCGTCAACCGTGCGATGGAGTCTTGCCAAACCAGTGGCATTGAAGTGTTGGATCATTTTCGTGAGGTCACGAAAATGATCGAGACTGGCAAAGGTGCTCGCAGGCCTGTGAAGGATTATATGCTGACACGATATGCCTGCTACCTGATTGCCCAAAACGGCGACCCGAAAAAAGAGGAAATCGCCTTTGCTCAAAGCTATTTTGCGGTACAGACCAGAAAGCAGGAGCTGATCGAAGAGCGAATTTCCTTGCTTGAACGCACCGAAGCACGCGGCAGGCTTCGTGAATCGGAAAAACGCCTTTCACAGAATATCTATGAGCGCGGCGTGGATGATGCTGGGTTTGGCCGCATTCGTTCAAAGGGCGATCAGGCGCTGTTCGGCGGTTACACGACGCAAGAAATGAAGGAACGGCTTGGCGTAAAAGACAAGCGCCCGTTGGCCGATTTTCTGCCAACGCTCTCGATTGCTGCAAAGAATCTGGCCGCAGAAATGACGAATTACAATGTGGAAGAGAAAGACCTTCAAGGCGAATCTGCCATTACCGGAGAACACGTGCAGAACAATCGCTCTGTACGGGATATGCTGGGACAGCGTGGAATCAAGCCGGAAAATCTGCCTCCTGCGGAAGACATCAAGAAACTGGAACGGCGAGTCAAATCGCAGGAAAAGAAGCTGGCGGCGCAGTCCGGAAAGCTTCCATGCGAAAGCGAGGAGGATAAATAATGGCCAATAAGCTGGAAATGACCTGGTAGGGCAAGGACGCGCCGATTCGGGTCGAGCCTCGTTTGCTGAATGAAAATACGGAGCGTTCCAATCCTGTGAAGCTGCCTCTCGCTGGGGAAAAGCCAACGGCTATAAACAGCGGCGGTATCTGTTTATCCCGTCCAAGCAGCCTATTGCCGGGTCAGCACGGATAAAGAGCGCCAACAACGCACCCCGCCGCCCCGCCCCCTCATACTTCCCCATCAGCTGGCATAGGATAGACCACCAACTCAGGGGGTGGTCATCCAGTGAAGGGCAACATCGAGGAGCGCGCCCAGCGCCTGGCGCTCTATATCATCGAGCACCGCGCCACCGTCCGCGCCGCCGCAGAGCGCTTCGGCATTTCCAAATCGACCGTCCATATCGTTATCTACTAAAGGAACGGTTTTGAATATGGGATGAGAAAAAGCCTCCGGGGACCCCGGAGGCTTTTGTCATAAGAATGCTAGACCCTATCAGCCGATTCACCGTCTCATGTTGCTGCATGGGGTAGCGGACCACCGACCACGATGCGGCAGGCCCGAAGCATCGCCAGCGCCCGCCGCACATACTCAGACCAATCTGCTTCTGGAATGTCCATAGGACCCAAATAGTAAGAGCAAATTCCCATCAAAATCTCACCTCAAGTTACTGTGTACCTCATGGATAGAGTAGCATCGGGAGGGGGTGCGCTCATTAAAGTTGTGCTATAAAATTTGATGGAATAGCTAAGTCGGCGGCTTGAGTAAGCCCTGGAAGGGCATGCTACACGCGGTCCCTAATGGGGCCGATTATTTGCCTGGTGTTTATGAAAGCTGTCCCACTCGCCAAGGCCCTCGCCTCATAAAACCGCAAATCAGCGAAGCGTTTGCGGTTTGAAAAAGAGACACAGCAGTGTTGGCAGAGCGATACACGCAGCGGGATGGCGCTTTTGCACAGCAAAACTTGCCACACGCATTAAAATCTTCAGAGAATAGAACGTGCGTAAAATAAGCAAAACTCAAAAAAGAAGCACAGGCTAAAGAATCGGTTAAAGCCCTGTTAGAGAAAATCGATTTACTAAAAAATCTAGCCCTGCCCCTGCCTTTCGCAGCAAACTGGGACAAATAATCCGAAAGAAAAAGTGCTGTGGAGTTGTGGAGACGGATTCTTCAGTAAACTGAACCGGGGCAAGGACTGAGGGTGTGTACAAAACATACTGCGGCGCGCAACAGCGAATTCAAGGCCACAAGAGCAAGACAAAAACGCAATGCACGGACACGTTCTTGGGATTTAAACATCAAATTTTGCTAGGGATTGTTGTATCATTGAGCGATATATGATAGAATATTTGCAGTAAAGGACGGCCACTCACAACATCCAGAACAGCGAAGGAGGTGAACGGCAGTTTTTACTTGCATTCTAAAAACATCTCTAAATATTCTATCTTGTTTTTTCTGTACATCTGTGATATACTTACCTAAACGGAAAAATCACATTTGAAAGCAGGTGGTTGTATGGCTTACAATTTCGATTTTTCTTACCTCAAAAATGGTGCTCCCGCAGTAACGCTGAGTTCTTTCGGTATTGCCTTTAACAAGGGTGCGATTGAATCACTTGGTGTACCAGATCAGGTGATTATTGGTTATGACCAGGAGAAACAGGCCATCGGAGTCCGCGCTAGGGGAGATGACACTGATTCTCCATATTATGATTTTGCGCCGCGCGTAAAAAACGATTGGATTCGTATCGGCGCAAAGGACTTCATGAAGTACCTCTCCAGAATCAGCAGGATTGATTTTCTTTCCAAGGCGAAACAGTTTATTGCTGAATTTGATGAGGAAACGCAAACGTTAGTCATCGTAATTGATGAAGAACATCTCAAATAAGATGCAAATCGGGAAAAGAAAAAGAGCGACACCCGACGAGTACCAGTCGTCAGATGTCACTCCCCTGTGCTTGACGCATAGATCAGCCAAAACTGATACAGTCGCCATTTTTCTATACACATTAGCATTGTATCACGTTTTGGATGGTCTGGCAATCCTGCATATTTTGCGTTCTTTGCTTTGCTACAGGCACAAGATGTAGGAACAAGCCAGGCTTTTTCTGTTTGTAAATATTTTTATAAACAGGAGAGTGATACAATGAATATCATTCGTAAGCGAATCATCAACCCGCAACGCTACCTCTATATGTTGCACCCCGGTGACAAATTCTATATCGCCGTATCACTAAAGGAAGAAGACTACATGCGTCTTCAGTTTTACGGTCTTCTTCCTGACTCTACGGCTCGAATCCCAATCCCTCGGAGAGCTGCCACCACTTTGAATGCCAACGGAAAATGGAAAGTTCTTAGGGATTTACCAAAAGAGAGACGGTTTTTTGAGCATGACTACCACATTGTGGATTGGCATGGAAACGATCATTACGGAACCTGTTGGCAAAGCCGTTGGTGTTATCAGCGCGAACTGATTCCGCCTACGGAACTTGCCTTCATCATTGAGAATGGTGTCCTTTACTCCCCGTTATTGCTGAACACCGACGGAAATTTTACCAATATCAAGACAGCCATGAACATCGCGTTGGAGATGTTGGGACGATGTGAGGTATGGACAGCCGAGCATGCTCCTGTAGTTCCACCTGTAAAACAGACTGAAGTTCCGTGGGAAATTCTCCGTCCGGGAACCAGACTTCAGGATGGTTGGTCAGAGTACATCGATAAGATCGTAGAGTGTAAACCCAGAGGGCAGCAATCTGTTATCCGTCAGAGACATGAACACCTGTGGCATATGGCTCCCGACTTCTGCATCCTTGGTTCCCAAAATTTCTGGGGATATGTAGTCTACGGATTTACGGTATTGAACCTGTATGTGTTCGAGTGCAACGAGGTCAACAATGCCACTTACGTCTTCAAAGGAGACTGGAAATCGGCATCTCAACTCACCAAAACAGAGGTACTCTCTAGCCGTATCCAAGAGGCGAGAATCTACCACACTGAGAAGTGGTATGAGAGTATGGGTAAACTGCTTGTCCGCGCCGGTAAGAAGGCCGCATGATGGGAAAGATACAACATGTGACGAAACATCCCTCTGGAGGCTGGCAGGTCAAAGAGGCTGGAAACTTTCGAGTAACCGAGCAAACCGCTACCCAAGCTGAGGCCTGTTCCATCGCCTGAAAGATTGTCATCAACTAGAAAGTCGAACTCGTGGTTTATGGCCGCAATGGCAGAATCTGCGCTAAAGACTCATCCGGTAACGATCCTTTTCCTTACAGCGGATAATTAAAAACGGCGACATCATGGCTGGTACACATGATGTCGCTGATTTTTTATCGTTTTTGACAAATTCCCAATAGAAAAGAGCCATTTGCCCAGCTTGGTCTGTCCACGTTTCTGCAATGCCTTCCCGCTTGATGGACCGACATGTCATCTCCGTCTGGGCAAAACCTCTGAACAGGGGAATGAGAGACTCGCAAATCTCAGAAGCCGCAGTGATTTGCATGACTTTGAACGTTTTGCTTCTATTTTTTCAGATTCCATGAAATCAACTCGTTAATATTCAATATTTTAATTTTAAGCATTGTATTTATAGAAAATCGCGGCTATAATATATAGGTGGAGGTGCAGTACGATGCTCATTGAATTCAAATTCTCCAATTATCGTTCATTTCGAGATGAAGCGGTGCTTTCTATGGAAGCCAGCAGGATCACTGCGTTTAAAAACAGCCTGATCGAATTCAGCCCGACTGGAAAAACGGTGGCGAATCCGATGAAGCTGCTTCCGTCTGTTGCAATTTATGGAAAGAACGGCGGAGGCAAGAGCAATGTCATCCGTGCATTCTGGCTGGCGGTCCAATTTATTCGGAACGCACAGCGGACCCAGCACGAAAACGCCTCTATCCCTATGCGGCCATTTTTGCTGGACGATGATTCTGCCGAAAAGCCCTCTGAGTTTGAGTTTCATTATGTGTGCGACGGGGTCAAATACTGCTACGGCTTTGCCGCCACGAAGGAACGGATCACAAAAGAGTACCTTTACCATGCACCAAAAGGGCAGCGGGCCCGCGTATTTACTCGGGAAGGGCAGGCGTTTCAGTTCAGCGAAACGACAGATAAGAAAAAGCGCCAGATGATCAGCGAGGCTGTGGCCGCCAACCAGCTCTACTTTGCGGTTGCGTGTACCATGAATGAAAAGGCGTGTATTGACGCCATGCGCTGGTTCCGGGAGTGCGTTTTCTTTTCCCGAGATTACACAGACATTCCTGAGCAGCTGATCAACTACTCAGAGGATGCTAATATGCTGCACGCCATCTCTGACTATGCAAAGATGGCCGACGTGGGCATTCAGGACATGCAGTTTGAGGTGAAAAATACAGAGCTCTCCGTTGCGGATACGCTCCCGTCCAATTTGCCGGAGGACATTAAGAGCGCACTGACACAATTCATGAAGGCGCTGTCCGATGCCCCCAATGTTTCTGAGACACGATTGAAGATGGGGGAGGTCAACGCAGTGTCGCTCCATCAGGGAGTTGACGGTACAGGTAATCCTAAGCTGTACCAGCTACAGTTGGCGGATGAGTCGGACGGCACCCGGAAACTGATGGCCCTTGCACCGGCCATCGAACGGGTGCTGAACTGCGGCGGCGTATTGCTGGTGGACGAGCTGGAGAAGGAAATGCACCCGATGCTCGTGGAACTGGTCGTTTCCAAATTCCAAAGCCCAAAGTCTAACCCAAACCACGCGCAGCTGATTTTCACGACCCACAATACGGAGTTGCTGAGCATGGAAGTGCTGCGGAAAGATCAACTCTACTTTGTGGATAAGGACCGCGAAGATGGAGCCTCCGAACTCTACAGCATCAGCGAGTTTGCAACTCCAACCAGTGAAAACGTGCGAAAGAGCTACTTGATGGGCAAATATGGTGCCACCCCGGATCTGATGATCGAGGAGGTGGATTAAATGGCCCGAAAGCTCAGAAAGACCAAACCGCTGATTTTCATTTTCTGTGAAGGGGAGAGCGAACAGGCCTATGCCAACTTTCTGAAGCATCACTTTTCCGATGTGGCAAGTATCCAATATCCCGCGGCAACCGGACTCTTCGATATGGCGAGGAGTATCTTCAAAAATAATCCGAAATACCGGAATAATGCTGAAGTAACGGATGAGATATGGTTTTTCTTTGACGTAGAAGAGGTAGACCGAGGAAAATGGAAAGAACGCTTTAACGTCGTAGAAAAGTTGCGTAAGCTGCGAAGTAACCCTGGTATCCGGGTTCGACTGCTGATGACCACGGCCTGTGTGGAGTATTGGTTCATGCTGCATTATCAGATGTTTGCGCCTGCGCTGTCTACCGTTGCCGATAAGGAGAGGGTGCGGCATATGCTGGAACAGCGAGTGCCTGGCTACAAAAAAGGCGATCAGGCGAGCACCAATAAAATAGCGGAACGGTATCCATTGGCCGTAAAAAACGGAGCACAGACGCTGCACGATCTGCTGGGTGAGGGGCTTCCTGCGCTGGAGGATACCGACGAGCGAAACCGCTGGCTATGTGAAAGCAGCAAGACCTTCACCACGGTCCACGAGGCAATCCTCTATCTGGAGAGTTTGGCTGGCACAGAGTAATTTGCTAAATGAGACAACAAAAATCATGGGGAATGGAATCGCTCGTCTTGCAAGAGATGATTCCGCCAATCCCATTTGAGTTTTCAAGTTTTGCGGTTTGTAACCGCAAAACTGTTGATAGCTATACGTTTTTGCGGTATGTTGCCCGAGTTCGAGCAGGCTCCTATTATTCCACATGTGGAACAATAGAGACAAGTAAACGCGAAAATCAAGCTGTTTTTCCGAAAAAATAAAATATTTTTCGGAAAATGCTTGACAAAGAGAGTAAGGACAGTTATAGTAATGACTGTAAAGTCTCTCTTTTGCTTGGCCTCTGAGCCAAGATAGTCTCTTCTGGCTCCCGTGGGGGGTCTCGTGTCTAAAATTATGTCCATAACCACCTAATATCCTTTTACTGGGGATACTAGGTGGTTTTTATTTTCCCTTGAGAATAGAAAAATACAAGGTGCAGGAGGTCAATACCAGGTCCCCTGCACCTTTTTTATATATACATTTCCGTTGCATAAGAATGATAACCACGCACATCCAAGACCCTATTAACCCTATTCACCATCACATGTTGTTACATGGGGTGGTAAACCACCCGACCACGATGCCGCCGGTCTCATCGTGGATTGCGTATTCTCCCCAGGCCGGACGCAGGAACGCAAGCTGCGGTAAAAAAAGTGGCGTCATCTTAACATACCATCCACCTGTTGTATCTGATGCACCCGAGCCATGGAAAATAAACGGACGGCCCGCAGGGGCGGCCGGTTATTTTCCATGCCCCGGGACACACCGGAAGCGTGAAATCAATGCGAAAGGGGACAAACAACTATGTCCAAAGACAAGAGTGGCACTCAGAGACGCCTGGAAAAGGCGTTGGCCCATAACCTGTTGGCCCAATCAAAGATGGGACAGAGTAAGCACTTAGCCAAACAAGTCTCCCGCGAGGCTTGGCTGGCCACGCATGGAAGCCTGGAGGGGTGGAACCCCGCGAAGGCTGACGGCATCTACTCCCGCGGCACCATGGCCACCTACATCGGGGCCGTGTCCGGTCTGGCGAGGTACGCGGCGGAGCACGGCGCCCGGCGGCCGGCCGATCTGACGGCGCAGATGGGTGCCGACTATCTCGAGGCCATGCACGCAGAGGGCCAGAGCGCCTGGAGCATCGCCACCGCGGCCGCCGCACTCAACAAGGCCATGGGCTGGGACCTGTCTCCGGCGGCGCTGGGCCTACCCAGCCGCCGCAAGGCAGACATCGCCCGCAGTCGCATTCCCCGGGTACATGATAACCGAGATTTTTCCGCCTTTGCGGATCAAATTGCCATGGCCAAGGCCACAGGCATACGCCGGCAGTCCATGCTGGTCATCAAGCCCACCGACTGTGTGCGCGATAGCCAGGGCACGGTGATTGGCGTGGCCGTGGTGGAAAAGGGTGGCCGCCACCGGGTAGCACCGGTACTGGCGGCCTGTCGCGCGGATGTG
>Ga0129311_1001400_pt1 | contig 17131 bp, 16 predicted proteins | sample Go1ome_FD_94435 | JGI IMG/M metagenome (GOLD analysis project Ga0129311, IMG submission 94435) | Western lowland gorrila individual fecal microbial communities from Wisconsin, USA - Go1022B metagenome | ecosystem: Host-associated > Mammals > Digestive system > Large intestine > Fecal | place... | reverse complement strand
GATGGCTGAGTCCCAGAGAATTCATAGAAAAATATAAAAGTCAAGAAGAATCGTTATTTGCAATATAGGTGCTCAAAGTATTTATTTTAAATAATTTGTGACAAATGATTGACTAACCTACAACCTACACAATAGAAAATTAAAAATTCTATTGCTTTTTTTTATGCATAGTGATATCTTAAAAGAGCATACGAAATTTGAAAAAAATGTTAGAAATTCAAAATTCTGTATATACTATATAATGGAAATATAATACATATATTTCAAAAACAAGATAGGAGTTGAAAGTTATGGTAAATGATTACAAAATTGTAGATAGCTTGGAAAGCTTAGAAGAAAAGATAAAACAAGTAAAAGAAGCACAAGCTAAATTTGCAAAATATTCACAAGAAGAAGTAGACAAAATCTTCTTAGCAGCAGCATTAGCAGCAAACAAGGCTCGTATTCCACTAGCTAAAATGGCAGTAGAAGAAACAGGAATGGGAGTTGTGGAAGACAAAGTTATAAAAAACAATTATGCTGCAGAATATATTTACAACAAATATAAAAATACAAAAACATGTGGAGTGATTGAAGAAGATAAAGCCTATGGAATAAAAAAAGTTGCAGAACCATTAGGATTAATTGCAGCAGTAATACCAACTACAAACCCAACCTCAACAGCAATTTTTAAAACTTTAATATGTTTAAAAACAAGGAATGGTATAATAATAAGTCCACACCCAAGAGCAAAAAAATCAACAATAGAAGCAGCAAAAATAGTTTTAGAAGCAGCAGTAAAAGCAGGAGCACCAGAGGGAATAATAGGATGGATAGATGTTCCATCACTAGATATGACAAATATGTTAATGCAAGCATCTGACACAATATTGGCAACAGGTGGACCAGGAATGGTTAAATCAGCTTATTCTAGTGGAAAACCAGCCTTAGGAGTTGGAGCGGGAAATGTTCCAGCAGTAATTGATGAAAGCGCAAATATTACTTTAGCAGTAAATTCAATAATACACTCAAAAACATTTGATAATGGTATGATATGTGCTTCAGAACAATCAGTAATAGTACCAGAAAAAATATATAAAGAAGTTAGAGACGAATTTGCAAAAAGAGGATGCTATTTTTTAAATCCAGAAGAAACTGAAAAAGTTAGAAAAACTATAATTATAAATGACTCTTTAAATGCAAAAATAGTAGGTCAAAAGGCTTATACAATTGCAAAACTTGCAGATGTAGAAGTTCCAGAAGATACAAAAATAATAATTGGAGAAGTAGAATCAACAGAAGTTTCAGAAGAATTTGCACACGAAAAATTATCTCCAGTTTTAGCTATGTATAAAGCCAAAGATTTTGATGACGCAATAACAAAAGCTTGCAAGTTAATTGATGGTGGAGGATTAGGTCATAGCTCATCACTTTATATAAATGCAGAAAAAGAAGAAGAAAAATTACAAAAATTCTATTCAGCAATGAGAACATGTAGGGTATTAGTAAATACACCATCATCTCAAGGGGGAATAGGAGATATTTACAACTTTAAATTAGATCCATCATTAACTCTTGGATGTGGTTCATGGGGAGGAAACTCAGTTTCTGGAAATGTAGGAGTAAAAAATTTATTAAATATAAAAACAGTAGCCGAAAGGAGAGAAAATATGCTTTGGTTTAGAGCACCTGAAAAGGTATATATTAAAAGAGGTTGCTTACCAGTTGCCTTAGAAGAATTAAAATATGTATTAAATAGAAAAAAAGTATTTATAGTAACAGATAAATTTTTATATGAAAATGGTTATACAAAAGGAATTACAGATAAATTAGATGAATTAGGAATAACACATACAACATTTTCAAATGTAGCACCAGATCCAAGTTTAGCTTCTGCAAAAGAAGGGGCAGCATTAATGGAAGCATTTAAACCAGACTGCATAATAGCACTTGGTGGTGGTTCAGCAATGGATGCTGCAAAAATAATGTGGGTATTATATGAACATCCAGAAGCAGATTTCTATGATATGGCAATGAGATTTATGGATATTAGAAAAAGAGTATACGAATTCCCAAAAATGGGAGAAAAAGCTTACTTTATAGCAGTTCCAACATCTTCTGGAACAGGTTCAGAGGTAACACCTTTTGCTGTTATAACAGACGAAAAAACAGGAGCAAAATATCCATTAGCAGATTATCAATTAATGCCAAACATGGCAATAGTAGATACAGATTTAATGATGAATGCTCCAAAAGGTTTAACATCTGCATCTGGAATAGACGCATTAGTTCACTCATTAGAAGCATATGCTTCAATGATGGCAACAGAATTTACAGATGGATTAGCTTTAGAAGCTATAAAATTAATATTTGAATATTTACCAAGAGCTTACGAAAAAGGAGCAGAGGATCCAGAGGCAAGAGAAAAAATGGCACACGCTGCAACAATGGCAGGTATGGCATTTGCTAATGCTTTCTTAGGAATAGCGCACTCAATGGGGCACAAATTAGGAGCATTCCATCACTTGCCACATGGTGTTACAGTTTCACTTGTAATTCCACAAGTAATGAGATTTAACGCTGCAGAAGTACCTAATAAAATGGGAACATTCCCACAATATGAATATCCACATACTTTAAGAAGATATGCTCAAATTGCTGAAAGTTTGGGAATAGAAGGAAAAGATGACCAGGAAAAATTAGATAAATTAATAGCTAAAATTGAAGATTTAAAGAAAACAATAGGAATAAAATCATCAATTAAAGAATATAACATTTCAGAAGAAGATTTCATGGCTACATTAGATGAAATGTCAGAACAAGCTTTTGACGACCAATGTACAGGAGCAAATCCAAGATATCCTTTAATTTCTGAAATTAAAGATTTATATTTGAAAGCTTTTAAAGGCGAGTAGATTTTTAAAATGATAGCAAAATTGTTATATTTTGCAAGAATTATAAAAAAGGAGGACAAGTTATGTTCATAAATTTAGATAATCCAATTGTTGAAAGAAAAACAAAAACTGTTTATAGAGATGGAGATAAAACAGTTAAATTATTTGTAGAGAATTATTCAAAAGCAGATATATTAAACGAAGCTTTAAATCAAGCAAGAGTAGAAGAAGGAACAGATTTAAATATTCCTAAATTAATAGAAGTAAGTAAAATAGATAATAGATGGGCATTAGTATTCGAACACAAAGATGGAGAAACAATGGCACAAATGCTAGAAAATAATCCAGAAAAAGAAGAGGAAATATTAAATAAATTTGTAGACATTCAGCTAAATATATTATCAAAAACTGTTCCATTATTAAATAGAATGAAAGAAAAATATAAAAGAAAAATCAATTCATTAGACATTACAGATAATATTAGATATGAATTACTTCAAAGATTAGATGGAATGAAAGACCATGTAAAACTTTGCCATGGAGATTTTAACCCAAGTAATATTGTAATAAACGAAAAAGGAGAAGTATCAATATTAGATTGGGCCCATGTAACAATAGGAAATGCATCATCAGATGCAGCAAATACTTATATGCAATTTATAATGGATGGAAAAAATGATAGAGCTGAAAAATATTTAGAAATATTCTCTGTAAAAAGTGGAATAAACAAAAACTTAGTTCAAAGATGGATCCCAATAGTAGCAGCATCAAGAAAAGCCAAAGGAATTGAAGAAGAAAAAGAAATACTGGATAGATGGTTAGATGTTTTAGATTATACTTAAAAAAACCCCCTGCAAAAAATGCGGGGGTAAATTTTGTTTTAGATGTCTATCATAAGCTCTGTTTACATTTAAAGTGAATGTGCTGGCAATAACGCACTTATAACGAGTATAGTTATTACGATTCCAGTAATTAATGCTGGTACAAACTCTTCCTTTGCGTTCTTAATACGTTCACTTTTTCTGCACTTGGTATACACAATGCTTATAAATTTCAAGATAAGCAAAGAAAAATTCTTTACGAATTTTCCTAACCGTGTACCAAATTTTCTTTCTTTGTTTGGCTTTGTCATGTTAATTCCTCTCAAAATTTTTAAAATTTAGCTTGACTTGCTATTAATTTATTGTAACATATTTTACAAAAAAAGTAAAGAAAAGCCCCAAGCAAATTAATGCTTGGGGAAAAATGAATTAATACGGACCTGTGCTAGACCCGGAAAATAGAAGAAGTCTTTTTACACCATTTCCTTCATCATATATGTATGAAGAATATGAGTATAAGCCGGTACTTACGCCTTGCTCAGCAAGCCATTCCGCTGCCTGACATGAATTGCCAACTGCGGGAGTAACTTCACCTATGTCTGTTGCTTCTTCAAGACTCTCATCATAAGGGAAAGAATGCTCAAAGAAAATGTCTTTAGGGATGCTATAGTCTGACTTATGATAGTATACCTTTAAAACATTTATAAGCGTTTCTCTACTAACGTAAGAGTGATTTTTGCAAATGTATTCCCACATATCAGGATACTGACCTTCCTGATTAACAATTTTGGGAAATCCATATGGGAAATCTTCAGAGCGCATTCTATTTATCACGCTCGCTGCCATGGTCTGCTGAATTTCATCAAAGTCATAGCCTATAAAGTAGTCAGGGTCGAACCCTACCTCGTGTTCTGTAAGGCATGCAATGCCTTGCATTAAAGCCATGTTGACTTCAGTATCGGCTGGAAGACCAGCCTTTTCCAGAATAATCTGCTCTGGTGTTTGTTGCTCGTAATTGGGAGAAGGATAATCAACTGAGGAACTGCTTTCAATAGGGAGTGCAACGTTCATCTCTGTGTTGTATTCTTTTTCTCTCATTACTTTGTAATCACAGATGTTCATTGATAATTTGCTAAAAAATATACTCAGCAAATAAATCAAAAATATAGTGATTAGCAAATACACCAATACTACTTCTACATTAACCCGTTTCTTTTCCTGCGTTGTCATTATTATCCCGTCCTTTCATTTTAAAAGAGTTATAAAAAATTGGGTTACTTAATTATATCATATTATCAATCAAAAGTAAATATGTATAAGAAAAAGTTACCATAAAATGGGAAAAACGATTGAAATTAAAAAATTATCATGATATAATGAATAAGTAAAAAAGGTGAAAGGAGAATTGCCTATAATTATAATGGGCAAATATATAGAAATGAAAAAAGTAGAATTATTAGCACCAGCAGGGTCATTTGAAAAAGCAAAAGTTGCGTTTTTATATGGAGCAGATGCAGTTTATTGTGGTACATCATCTTTATCGTTAAGAACAAGAGCTGATATGAAAGATGATGACTTAGTTAATACAATAAAATATGCGCATTCAATAGGAAAAAAGGTATATGTAACAATAAATATTTTTGCGTGGGACGAAAAGTATGAGGAAATAACAGCAATGGCTAAAACATTAGAAGAATTAAAACCAGATGGAGTAATAATAGCAGATGGTGGAGTAATGGAAATATTTAAAAAATATGCTCCATCAATTCCTATAAATGTTAGTACACAAGCTAATATTGTAAGTTTACATGATTGCAATTTCTGGCATAAAAATGGCGGGAAAAGAATGATAATGGCTCGTGAGCTAAATAAAGAACAATTAAAATACATAATGGAAAATAAGCCAGAAGATATGGAAGTTGAAATATTTATTCATGGTGCAATTTGTTTTGCATTTTCTGGAAGATGTTTTTTAAGTGACTTTTTAGCATGCAGAAGCGCAAATTTAGGGGATTGTGCTCAAAGTTGTAGATGGAGTTATAATTTATATGCAGAAGAGAAGAATAATCCAGGGGAACTAATGCCAATAGAAACAAATGAATATGGAACAAGTATCTTCTCATCAAAAGATTTATGCTTAATAAAAGAAATTCCAGAAATTATTGATATGGGAGTAGATAGCTTAAAGATAGAAGGAAGGCTAAAAACAGAATATTATTTAGCTAGCATAGTAAATGCATATAGAAATGCAATTGACGACTATAAAAAAGATCCAGAAAACTATGATTATACAAAATATTTAAAAGAACTTGAAAAAGTAAAAACAAGAGGATTAACAACATTTTATTTCAATGATAGAAAAAACAAAGATATTCAAGAATATGCTGGAAGACAATATAATGAAAAATATGAATATGGTGCAAAAGTGGTAGAATATAAGGAAGAAAAATCTATTGTTGAAATTAAAAATAAATTGATGGTTGGAGATTTAATGGAGATAATTGTTCCAAATAAAATTGAACCAGTGCAATTCACAATAGAAAAATTGTGGGATATAGATTCTGGAGAGGAAATTTCTGAAATTAGTCCTGGAGTTAAAGGACAACAAGTTATGATGAAGTTGCCAATTGTTTGCAATAATGATTGGGTTATAAGAAGGAAAAAATGATCTAAAAAATATGTTAAAACCATTCGGCCTTGTTGTCGCGTTCCTCCTTATTTAAAAACTAGGGTAAGTCGGAACGCTTCAACACTTCGCTTTGCTCCGCACTACGCGTCCTCATTCTTTTTAACATATTTTTTTAGACTAATTTTTATTTCTTCATTATTGCAAATATTGGGCCAATCATCATACACAGAAAAGAGAAAACACCGCTTAAATCTGGCGTGAAATCTGGCCAAATCACAAGAATAGAGCCTAGAGTAAAGCCGATTATCGTATAAATTGTTTCGGCATAGAAGTGGTCTAGACAATATTTTGTTACTCTCATAAATACCAAAGAACCAAGAACTAAACCTATTGCAATTGGAATAAGTATAGGCATATATAATGATGAAACAGATGTAAGGTAACTGCTATAAACTCCAAGAAGCATTAGTATAATTGTACTGCTTACGCCAGGAACTATTATTCCAACAGACATCATAAAGCCACAGAATAATAAATAAAAATAATTATAACTTGTGCCAGATATAACTGGTACTTTTTTTTCTAAAAAAACACTTAACAATCCTAAAATCAAAGCTGCAATTAAATAAAATAAGTAGTGTAGCCTGAATTTTTCTTTTTTGTTTACATCTTTTATTAAGCTAGGAACTGTTGATAAAATAAGTCCAACAAATGTTGATTTTGTTTGTAAAGGATAAGCATAAAGCATGTAATTTAATAATTTACTAAAGATAAGAATTCCCAATAATCCACCCGAACATATAGGGAATAAAAATTTAAAATTCTTTCTAATATTCTTAAAAAAACCTAAAACACTATTCAAAAGATTTTCATACAAACCAAAAATCACACATAAAACACCACTACTAATACCAGGAAGAATAGCCCCAGCTCCAATCAAAATACCTTTAAAAAAATTAGAAAACATCAAATCACCTTATTAAAAATATTCAAGACAAAACATCTTATGCATTTTTTACTACACATCATGATGCTTTTTGGGACACCATAAAAAAGCTTTAAAGAAAAAAACAATGGTCATGCACTATTCAAAATTCAAAACATATAATTGGGTATAGAGAAATTGGAGGTGCATTTATGTTATTAGCACTTTGTAGCACAGGAATTATAGGCTTTTTACAATTTTTAAAATCTGCAATTTTTGTAGTTGGTTACATATCTCGGTAGTAACTTATTTCCAGAGCCATTAACTAAAGAGGAAGAACTAGAAGCTTTACAAAGATTGGCAAATGGAGATGAAGAAGCACGAAATTTACTAATAGAAAGAAACTTAAGATTAGTAGCACATGTTGCAAAAAAATATACAAATACCAAATCAGAGCAAGAAGATTTAATTTCTATAGGAACAATAGGATTAATAAAGGGAATAAATAGCTTTAGTATTGAAAAAGGGTCAAGGCTTTCCACATATGTATCACGATGTATAGATAACGAAATTTTAATGCACTTAAGAGCAACTAAAAAATTAAATGCTGAAGTTGCATTAAATGACCCGATTGGGAAAGATAAAGATGATAATGTAGTAACTTTAGAGGAAGTGCTAGAAAATAGCGATAGAAGTATAGAAGAAGAAGTAGATTTAAAAATGAAAGTAAAAATATTATATGAAAAAATGAAAAATATTTTAAAAGATAGAGAAAAAACGATATTAGAGCTTCGCTTTGGTTTGGGTGGGCACAAACCAAAAACACAACACGAAATAGCAGAAGATATGGGGATTTCTCGCTCTTATGTATCAAGAATAGAAACAAAAGCAATAAGCAAGCTTGCCAAGGAAATTAAAGAATAAAAAATGAAAAAGAAAAAAAGTGGATGTGTCTTTTCAGACACATCCACTTTTTTTCTTTTTCATTTACAAATATTTCTTTAATGTCTCAACACTATCTTCTTGCATTACAACAAAATCATTTAAGATTTTTTCAACATCTGGCTCGATTTCATGGTGTTCGTTTAAAAGTCTACGACCTTCAATTATTCCCATATTTGTACCTTGCATAAGCAATTCGGAAATTTTAGAATTACTCTGATCTGTCATAGTTTTCATTTGAATTCCAGACCAAGTCATCATTTTATTCATATTATTTGTTTCGTGTGGTTCTTTATCACTATAATTATTATATAATTTGCAAACTCTATTGTGAATTTCTTTATATTTGTTGTATTCAACATCTAAAACCTTTTTAAAAGTTTGGTCACCGACCTTATCAGAAACGTAGTGAATTGCGTCCATTCCCATAGTTGCACCTTTGTTGACTTCATCTAAAATATTTAAATTTTCATTTTGCATAATAATCACATTCCTTTCGTAATTATTATGCGGTTTTTTTGAAAAAATATGCAATTTAAATTTGGCTTACTTTTTGAAAGTGTATCAAAAGGCAAAACAAAAGAGTACGAAAAAAGTCGCATTTTGTTGCGACTTTTTACTCACATAATCTTAACTCATTTTAACATATATTTTTGCGTTTGTCAAATCTTGAAAAAGTTAAAATAGTTAGAAAAAATAAGAAAAAAAGAGATAAATAAATATAGCATATATCTAAAAATTTTTTTTAATGAATAATTTATTTGCAAGTGGAAATACTATATGCTAAAATAGGATTAACAAATAAATCAAGTTAATAATTTTCCCTGCATAGTGCGTATTGACAGAATTTTTAGAACCTACAAGTTATAAGAGGGACCATTTCTCTGAATATGGCGTGCAAGCTTACACTTTTATAGTAGTAAGAAGCCCAGAAGTATTTAGGACGGAACCCACCTGTTTTTAGGAGCAGGTCCTTAAAAATTCAAAGCATCTACGGCTACGGCGGGGTTTTTTATTTTTTGTACAAGAGAAATATGCCGAACCTAAGAATTTTTTAAAATTTGCATTTGTTAAAAAATCTTAGGTTCGGCTATTGTTGCCAAAAAAGAATATATATGATAAAATAATTCAAGAAAAAGTAGGTGATAATATGTTAATTAAAGATGCATTAGCTAAAGGAACAATAATGCTAAAAGGAGAAAATTTAGATAGCCCCAAAATGAAGGCAAGATTACTTTTACAAGATGTTTTAGATAAACCAAGGCAATATTTAATCGTACACGATATGGAAACAATAACTAAAGAACAAGAAAAAAGGTATTTTGAAAATGTAGAAAAAGTAAAAAAAGGAACTCCAATTGAACATATTACACACATAAAAGAATTTATGAAAATGAACTTTTTTGTAAATGAAAATGTGCTAATACCAAGACAAGATACAGAAATTTTGGTAGAAGAAGTAATAAAAATTGCTAAAAAAATAAATGCAAAAAAAATCTTAGACTTATGCACAGGTAGTGGAGCAATTGCGGTTTCACTTGCCAAATATATAGAAAATTCTGAAATTACAGCAACTGATATAAGCCCTGATGCTCTTAGAATTGCTAAAAAAAATGCAACAATAAACAATGTGCAAAATCAGATTACATTTATAGAGTCAAACTTATTTGAAAATATTACTAACCAAAAATATGACATGATAGTTTCTAATCCACCATATATAAAAAAAGATGTTATAAAAAAGCTTGATAAAGAAGTTCAAAAAGAGCCAATCATAGCATTAGATGGCGGATATGATGGATTGGAATTTTATAGAAAAATTGCCGAAGAAGCATTTCAATATATGAAATTTGGTGGATATTTATGTTTTGAAATAGGTTATGATCAAAAAGAAGATGTAATGAAAATTATCGAAATGCAAGAAAAATATGGCAACACATATTCAAAAAAAGATTTATATGATAATGATAGAGTAGTAATTACAAAATTATAAAGGGGAGAAAAAATGTCTTTTTCAAAAGATTTAAAACAGGAACTAAGTAAACTAAATAACTTAGCCAAAAAAGATCAGGTAAAACAAGAACTAATAGGATATTTGATTTCTAGTAATACATCTGTTGATAATAAAGAAAATGTTAGATATGCAACAGAAAATGAATATAATATAAATAGATTTTCAAAATTGCTAAAAAATATGAATGTAGATTTTAAAATAGAAATGGAAGGAAAGACATTTGTAATAAAATTCAACCTTAAAGAAAGTAAGATAGTAACAATTGAAAATTCTGAGATATTTCAAAAAGAAAATAACTTGCAAGAAGAACAAAAAAAGGCGCTTATTAGAGGCGTTTTCTTAGGCTCAGGTTCTATAAATAATCCAGAAAACAAATATCATTTAGAAATAACATTTTCAAATAAAGAAAATCTTAATAATATACTACAATTGTTAAAAGAATTTGGAATTAGTTTTAAACCATTAAATAGCTCTAAAAAGCATTCTATTTATATAAAAGAGGGAGAAGAAATTTCAAATTTCTTAGCTTTAATTGGTGCCAATAGTAGTGTTTTAAAATTTGAAGATATACGAATTCAAAGAGAAATGCGAGGAAAAGTAAATAGACTAGTGAACTGTAAAAGTGCTAATTTAAACAAAACAATAAACGCATCAGTAGAACAAATAAATGCAATAAAAAAACTACAAGCAAATAAAAAATTTAATAAATTAGATGATAACTTAAAAGAAATAGCAAAACTAAGACTAGAAAATCCAGACATGCCACTTTCAGAACTTGGAAAACTATTATCAAATCCTGTTGGAAAATCTGGTGTAAATTACAGATTGAAGAAAATTATAGAAATAGCTAATGAATTATAAAATATAGTTAAATTCATAAGGGGAGAATTTTAATGAAACAATTAGGAATTTACATACACATACCATTTTGCAAAAGTAAATGCAAATATTGTGACTTCGTTTCATTTCAAGGAAGAGAAGCAAAACAAGATGACTATATCAATTGTTTAATAAAAGAAATAGAAAAACAAAATTGGAATGAAATAAACCAAAATTATAAAGTAACAACTATATACATAGGGGGCGGAACCCCCTCTTTTATTGATTCTGAACATATTGAAAGAATATTAAATGTAGTAAAACAAAAAATACAAACTAAAATAGATGGGAAAATAGAAACCACAATAGAGGTTAATCCAGGAACAGCAAACAAAGAAAAACTAACAAAATATAAAAAAGTGGGAGTAAATAGATTAAGCATAGGTTTACAAAGTACAAACAATAAAATTTTAAAAGAAATAGGCAGAATTCATACTTATGAACAATTCTTAGAAACATATAATTTGGCAAAAGAAGCTGGTTTTGAAAACATAAATGTAGATTTAATGTTAGCTCTTCCAAATCAAACAATTCAAGATTTAAAAGAAAGCGTAGAAAAAGTAATAGAGCTAAATCCAAACCATATATCTGTATATTCTTTAATATTAGAAGAGGGAACGGAATTGTATAAACTAGCAGAACAAGGAAAATTAAATTTACCAAGTGAAGAGTTGGAAAGGCAAATGTATTGGTATGTAAAAAATAAACTAGAAATGGCTGGATATAATCATTACGAAATATCAAATTTTGCTAAACTAGGTAAAGAATCCAAACACAATACGAATTGCTGGAATCAAGAAGAATACCTTGGATTTGGGCTTGCAGCACATTCATATTTTAATAATAAAAGATTTAGTAATACAGACAATTTAGATTTATACATAAAAAACACAAACGAGAATAAACAAGAAAAAAATGTTGAAATACATGAAATACAAAGTATAGAAGATAAGAAAAAGGAATATATGCTTTTAGGATTAAGAAAAATAGAAGGAGTATCGATTTCAAAATTCAAAGAAAAGTTTATAGATAATCCAATCTATTTATTTAAAAATGAACTTGCTATATTAGTTGAGGAAGGTTTAGTTGAAGTAGATATTGACTCAATAAAACTTACAAATAAAGGGTTAGATTTAGCAAATTTAGTGTGGGAGAAATTTGTGTAAAAAAATGCCAAAAATCGGTTGACAGATGGAAAAAATTATGTTAAAATATTTAATTGTAATCCGCTTAGTCAAGGTTCATAAATACTATTAAAAATAGTTACCTATACTTAAGGATTAGCGAGTATACAAATAAGGGAGGTGCATTTTAGATGTACGCAATAATTGAAAGCTGTGGAAAGCAATACAAAGTAGCAGAAGGAGATGTTGTATTTTTTGAAAAACTAGATGCAGAAGAAGGTAAAAAAGTTACTTTTGGAAATGTAGTTCTAGTATCAGAAGAAGGAAAAGTACAAGTTGGAGCTCCTTATGTTAAAGGTGTAAAGGTTGAAGGAAAAGTAGTTGCACATGGTAAAGGTAAAAAAATCTTAGTTTATAAGATGAAACCTAAAAAGAACTATAGAAGAATGCAAGGACATAGACAACCATATACAAAGGTTGAAATAACTTCAATAAAAACAGCAGCTGCAAAAACAACAAAAACAGAAGCAGCAGCTAGTGCTAAAAAAACAGAAGCTAAAGAAGCTTAATGTTTAGTACAAATTAGAATTTAACAAATAGTTATAAATGAATAAAACCGAAAGGAGTGAAAGACATGGCTCATAAAAAAGGTCAAGGTAGCTCTCATAATGGTAGAGAGTCAGAATCAAAACGTCTTGGTGTAAAAAGAGCAGATGGTCAATTTGTTTTAGCTGGAAATATTTTAGTTAGACAAAGAGGAACTAAAGTACATCCTGGAACTAATGTTGGTAAAGGTAGTGATGATACACTATTTGCATTAGTAGATGGAACAGTAAAATTTGAAAGAAAAGGTAGAGATAAAAAACAAGTTAGTGTATATCCTGTTGCAGAAGCAAAGGCATAACATTACATAAAAACAGCAAGAAATTGCTGTTTTTTAATTTCTTGTTGTTTTTTTATTTCAAATGTAGTATAATTATGGTGCGTATAAAAACTCCAAGGAAGAAATATACTATAAATAAAAGAAAATAAAAATATATACTATATTAATTTAACAATTAAAATGCACATAGTGATATAAAAAATAATAATTAAGGAGAGAGTATGTTTACAGATTATACAAAAATATTTATAAAAGCAGGAGATGGAGGAAATGGTGTAGCAACATTTCGCCGTGAGAAATATGTAGCAGCTGGTGGACCAGATGGTGGAGATGGCGGAAATGGCGGAAATATCTATTTCAAGGTAGATAAAGATAGAAATACACTAATTGACTTTAGATATAATAAAAAATTTAAAGCAAAAAATGGGGAAAACGGAAGCGGAAACCATTGTAATGGAAAATATGGAGAAGACTTATATATAAAAGTACCTATTGGAACAGTAGTAAAAGATGCTATAACTGGCAAGGTTATAGCAGATTTGTCTCATGAAAATCAAGTAGAATTAATACAAAAAGGCGGACGCGGTGGTAGAGGAAATTCACACTTTGCAACAGCTACAAGACAAGCCCCACGTTTTTGCGAAGATGGAGAAAAAATAGACGAAAAAGAAATAATTTTAGAGTTAAAACTTTTAGCAGATGTTGGATTACTAGGATTTCCAAATGTAGGAAAATCAACATTTTTAGCAAGAGTAACAGATGCAAAACCTAAAATAGCAAACTATCATTTTACAACAATAGTGCCAAACTTAGGAGTTGTAAAAACAAAAGATGGTAGTGGTTTTGTTATTGCTGATATTCCAGGAATTATAGAAGGAGCAAGTGAAGGCGTAGGGCTTGGAATTCAATTTTTACGTCATGTTGAAAGATCAAGATTATTACTGCATTTCTTAGATGCTTCAGGCGAAGAAGGAAGAAATCCAATTGAGGATTTTTATGCGATAAATACAGAATTACAGAAGTATAGTGAAAAACTTTCTACTAGAAAACAAATAATAGTTGCAAATAAAATTGATGCCATAACAGATGAATCTATTTTGAAAGAAATAGAAGAATTAGCTAAAAAGGAAAATTTAGAATTATTTAAAATATCAGGGGTAACAGGAGATGGAGTGGAAACTTTAATAGATCATGTTACACAAGTTCTAAAAACATTGCCAAAAGAAGATTTAATAGAAATAGAAGATAAAGTGGTTTATGAACTAGAAGATGATAAAAAACAATGGACAATTAGAAAAGAAAATGGTGAGTTCATTGTTGAAGGAAAAGCAGTTCAAAGATTAATGGGCAGAATAAATATTGAAGATAATGAATCAATGTACTATCTACAAAAATGCTTGAAAAACATGGGAATAGAAGATGAATTAATTCGTATGGGAGTTACAGAAGGAGATAGTGTTAAGCTTGATGAGTGGGAACTTGAATGGTATTCATAGATTTGAAAAATAATTGGCGAATTTCGGCGTTGAACTGCATTTGGTAATCCTCAACGTGCAACATGCACGCCTTCGGTTACCTCATTTGTTCGCCTGGAAATTCATCCAATTCTTTTCCAAATCGTTTAAGTACATATATAAAGGAAGGAATTATAAATGATAATTACATATAAAGATGATAAAAAAGAAATTAATGAACCTATTAAAGTAAAGGACTTGTTTGCTGAAGAAATTAAGAATAGCAAATATAATATAATGGGATGTTTGGTAAATAATGAATATCAAACATTGACTTTTGAATTAAAAGAAGATTCAAAAGTTGAATTTATAGATATGTCAAATAAAGAGGGAATGAAGATTTATAGAAGAACTCTTATATATATATTAGGAAAAGCTTTTGGAGAAGTATATCCAGAAGCTCTATTAACTGTGGATTATCAACTTGCACATTCAATGTTTTGTGAAGTAGATAATATGGAAGTAACAGATGAAATGATAGAAAAAGTTTCAAATAAAATTAAAGAAATTGTTGCTAAAAATCTAAACATTGAAAGAAGAGTAATGAATAGACAAGAAGCAGAAAAATTCTTTGAGGAAACTGGAACTATAAGAGGAAGATTGCAATTAGATATACCAGAAAATAATGAAATTACAATGTATTTCTGCGAAAATTATTATAATTATTCTTATGGTATGTTAGCTTCGAACACTGGTTTAATGAATCATTTTGAACTTCAAAAATATGATGATGGATTTTTAATAAAATATCCAAGTTCAAAAAATCCAGAGGTTGTAGACGAAAAAATAGAAAACAAAAAGCTTGCATTTTGTTTAAATGAATATGATGATTTGCACAAAATATTAAAAGTAGATACAGTTCATAAATTAAATAGAGCAGTAGATGAAGATAAAATAAAAGACATCATAATGATAGATGAAGCACTTCATGAGAAAAAAATTGCTTTGATTGCAGATGAAATTGCCAAAAGAGATAATGTAAAAATGATACTAATCGCAGGACCATCTTCATCAGGAAAAACTACATTTGCACAAAGATTAGGGATTCAATTAAAAATAAATGGAATAAAGCCAGTTACAATTTCAGTGGATAATTACTTTGTAGAAAGAGAAGATACACCAAAAGATGAAAATGGTAATTATAATTTTGAGGATATTGAAGCAATAGATTTAGAACTATTCAATGACCATTTAACAAAATTATTAAATGGTGAAGAAGTTGAAATGCCAGAATTTGATTTTAAAGTTGGAACAAAATTATATAAAGGCAAAAAATTGAAATTGGCAGAAGATGAAGTACTAGTTATAGAAGGAATACATTGCTTAAATGATAAATTAACAAGTAGTATTCCAAAAGAGCAAAAATTCAAAATATACATAAGTGATTTAACAGTTTTAAATATGGACTATTATAATAGAATTTCATCAACAGATAATAGGTTAATAAGAAGGATTGTAAGAGATTATCAATTTAGAGGTTATTCAGCCAAACACACTTTAGAGACATGGCATAGTGTAAATAATGGAGAAGAAAAAAATATATTCCCATACCAAGAAACGGCAGATGCAATGTTTAATACATCACTAATATATGAATTAGGAGTACTTAGAATCATAGCTTTACCATTATTAGAAGAAATAAAAAACGATGTACCAGAATATGCAGAAGCTCGTAGGTTAGTTAATTTCTTAAAATATATAAAAGAAATACCAGCAGAATATGTTCCAACAAATTCATTATTAAAAGAGTTCATGGGTGGAGGAGATTTTAAATACTAAAATATGTACTTTTTGGGACACTTTCAAAAAGTAATGCTATTGAAAGCGGTCCCGAAAAGAATCCCAAAAAGAAAGTGAAAGAAAATTTAGGAAAAATAAAATAGGAGAATAAAAAATGCTAAACACAAGCAAGTTCACAGAAATAGATGAAGAATTTATATGCGAAAATTGTGGAAAAATTGTTAAACCATTGGGCTATTCTTGCAGAAATCACTGCCCATATTGTTTGCATTCAAAACATGTGGACAAAAATCCAGGAGATAGGGCTGAAGAATGTCATGGAGATTTAGAGCCGGCAAGTTTGGAAATTGATAGTAAAAAAGGTTATGTAATTGTATTTAAGTGTAAAAAATGTGGAGCAATAAGAAAAAATAAGGCTGCAAAAGATGATAACATGGATTTGATAATAGAATTAAGTAGCAAGCAGATATAGTAAATTGGCATAATATATCATAAAATTATAATAAATTATACTAAAAAATAGAAAAAATAGAAAAAATTTAAAAAAACTATTGACAAGAGATAAAAAATTTAGTATACTAACTCTTGTCGAAAGGACATGGTCGCTTAGCTCAGCTGGTAGAGCATCTGCCTTACAAGCAGGGGGTCATAGGTTCGAGCCCTATAGCGACCACCATTTATTTAAAATCATGGCAATATTTATATGGCCCGGTAGTTCAGTTGGTTAGAACGCTAGCCTGTCACGCTAGAGGTCGACGGTTCGAGCCCGTTCCGGGTCGCCATTTTT
>Ga0129311_1001398_pt1 | contig 17150 bp, 16 predicted proteins | sample Go1ome_FD_94435 | JGI IMG/M metagenome (GOLD analysis project Ga0129311, IMG submission 94435) | Western lowland gorrila individual fecal microbial communities from Wisconsin, USA - Go1022B metagenome | ecosystem: Host-associated > Mammals > Digestive system > Large intestine > Fecal | place... | reverse complement strand
CAGTTTCTTTTCCAATTTCTTAACTCTTGCTGACTTATTGATATTTTTATAAGTTTTACCATTAGAAACAATCGCCAAGTCTTTTAATCCTAGGTCAATTCCCATACCATAATGACTATGATTAGCAATCTTAGCGTCGGGAATTTCCACAAGAACTGATACATAATATCTGCCTGCTTTGATGGATACTGTACCGCTTTTGATTTTCCATCCGTCTTTCGTTGTTGGTATATAACCTTTTTCTTTCATGCGTACCCAGCCTAAAGTTGGTATGTTTATCCTATGTCTCTCGCTTCTGCAATCCTTAGGATTGTTCTTTACGAAATACATTTTTACATCAGACTTGCCTTTCTTTTTGAAATTAGGAAAAGCACTTTGATGTTTAAAAAATCTTGTAAATGCAGTACAGCCATCTTCAATAGACTTTTTTACAGCTTTTGAATATGCTTCTTTCATCCATATTTTATCAGGATTATTAGGAATGTACTCATTGTTGAGCCATACGCTGAAACTCTTGCCAGTCATAAACTTTTCACCTTTATCGTGTAAGGTTTTGTTGTGATCGAGATAGAAGTTGTAGACGTATCTGCAAGTGCCGATGGTCTTGTTAATCTTGATTTTTTGCTCGACTGTCGGATTTATTTCCGTTTTGAAGCTCTTTAGCAATTTCCTCATCCCCTTCTATTTGTTTTTTATACTTACGAAGACCGGACAATCTACAAGAGAAAACGTGAAGTATGGACACAATATCCTGTACAAGTTCTTCTTTCTGACGATTATCGTTTTCAGTATTTATACCCTTAAACTGAAGATATTGGTCATAAGTATATTAACGCCTATCAGTTGGAGTTCGATTTGCTTTTAGAATCCCCTCTCTATCCCAACGTTGTAACGTTTTGACTGAGACGCCCAATAATTCAGAAAAATCTTTTGGTTTGTAATTAGTGATATTAGATATGTTCATACCAATGCCCTCCATGAGTATATTTTAATACTTTTAATCACCATTTACAATATTTTGATTACTTAAAGTACTCTCCTTTCATTGTTTCGCGCGGTAGCGCAGCGCTGCTGCCTGCATCTTTTTCCATCCCTTATTCTGCATCGCTCCGCGTGGAAACATGCCCCGCGGGACGCGTTTTATGTCGCTGTTAAAGTGAATGTATTTCTTTTTCCAGTTCTCGTACCGCATCCATTACGGTATTAAACTCCGCTGCATCTCCGTAAAGCATATCTTTCATAGCCTCATAGTCCGCAGCCAGTGCTCCGAAACGATCCGCCGGCGGAATCAGTTTCAAAGTCTTCGGGACTGCCTCCGGGTACCTGGCCCAGGCTCTTGGATAAAATTTTATTTTGAAATCTACAACCGTTTTCAAAAGTTCCACTCGTGCAAAAGCCTCATCCTTTACAGAAGTCTGTGACATGCGATAAAGGTCATAATAATGTCTGGAATGCCGCTGTGGCATTTCCAAATATTCCGGTCTGTTGGCTTCGTGGTGCAGAATCGCAGCCTCGCTACATTTCTCATTGCGTATCACCTCCGCAAATTTTCCGTATCGTATCATAAACCCAATCCGTAGATTCTGTTGCTTCTTTCATGCAGGCTTTCTTTTCGGTATCTGATAATTTCCCTGAAAGTTCCTGAATAATCTCCGGCGTCACGTTAGTTTTTCCAAGGGTCTTTAATGCTTGAATCACCAAGCTTGTCATATAGGACAATCCGGTAATCTCCTTGTTGGTTCTGTGCTTAAATTCCAGCTTCGTGGCATTCCATTCATATGTTTTATAGGGACCATCGCTGATATAAGACCAAACCGCTGTAACCTGCGTGGAAAGCCCTAATAAGTTGAGTGCTGTATTTCCGCAGGGAGCAATCGTCCAGTGATAATTCCGAGCCAGTGCCTTTGCAACCTCTTCCGGATCTGCCGCCACATATTCGCCAAGCAGTTTACTATGTTTCGGTTTTTCAAAAAGTCCATTCACGATCCTTCGTAAAATACCCTCTTGAACAAGACGATGTAACGCTGAGCGTACAGTATTCGTATCTGCAATATCCGCAAAATCAGAAGTGCAAAAGATACTTCCATCCTCCACATCCAGTATTCGATCTCTGATTTCCTGCATATAACTTTTTGCCATGAGAACGCCCTCCTTTGCAACGAATATTATATATTATTCGTTGCATTTTTTCAACTGATTAATCTGAAATCATTTATAGTATTCTCTGAATACATAGGTGCTGCACATCGTTTGCGGCAAACTTCAGTGAAATTTCCCCCGCGGCATGAAAGCAAGTATTACCTTTCTTTTCCGCTTGCATTTTGCGTCTGATTTGCTATAATAGCATTAAGAACGTGTGTTCTTTTTAATGATCACCAAGGAAAATCTACGCGAGCCGAAAGCATTGACAGGAAGGAGGTGTTCGTATGGCGGAGCGTGTCTATATTGCCATCGATCTGAAATCCTTTTATGCGTCGGTAGAGTGCATGGCGCGCGGCTTAGACCCGCTGACCACGCATCTGGTCGTCGCCGATGCTGCCCGCACCGAAAAAACCATCTGCCTTGCGGTCTCCCCGAGCCTGCGTGCCTATGGCATCCCCGGACGGGCGCGGCTCTTTGAAGTCGTCCAAAAAGTCCGCGAGCTGAATGCCCTGCGGCTGACCCGCGCCCGTCGGCAAAGCTTTGCAGGTGAGTCTGCAGATACAGCTGAACTGGCAGCGCATCCGGAGCTTGCGATCACCTATATCACCGCCCGTCCACGCATGGCGCACTACATCGCCGCGAGCTCCCGCATCTACAGTATCTATCTTCGCTATATCGCGCCCGAGGATATCCATGTTTATTCGATCGATGAAGTCTTTATCGACGCCACAGATTATCTTCCTCTGTATGGGCTGAACGCGCGGGAACTGGCTATGAAAATGATCCTCGAAGTCCTGCGCGAAACCGGTATCACCGCGACGGCAGGCATCGGCACCAATCTGTATCTGGCGAAGGTCGCCATGGATATCCGCGCCAAGCATATTCCCGCGGACACGAACGGTGTCCGCATCGCCGCGCTCGACGAGATAAGTTATCGCCAGCTGCTTTGGGATCATCAGCCGCTGACCGATTTCTGGCGTATCGGTCGCGGCTACGCCAAAAAGCTCGCTAAAGTCGGACTGTACACCATGGGCGATATTGCCCGCTGCTCGATCGGTAAGGCGGACGCGTTTCACAATGAAGATCTGCTCTACAAGCTGTTCGGTGTCAATGCCGAGCTGCTGATCGACCACGCCTGGGGCTGGGAACCCTGTAGCATGGCGGATATCAAAGCCTATCGCCCGGCTTCCTCGAGCATCAGCTCCGGACAGGTGCTGCAGAGTCCTTATCCAGCTGCAAAAGCACATCTGGTAGTCTGCGAAATGGCGGAGCAGCTCGCCATGGATCTGTTCGAAAAACAACTGACCACCGACCAGCTCGTACTGACTGTCGGTTATGACAAGACCTCACTGTCTGCCGCGGCCCGCACGCCAGCGTATAGGCAAGCCGGAAAGCGCGGGCAATCCGCAGCGCAAGCCCACAGTACCGCAGGCGAAGCGGAAAGCGTGGAGGTGACAATCGACCGCTATGGCCGCACCATTCCCAAACACGCGCACAGCACAGTTAATCTGCCGCAGCCTACCTCCTCCGTCGCACAGATCGTCGATGCGCTCTCGGATCTGTATCAGCGCATCGTCAATCCGGATTTTACGGTACGCCGCTTGACCCTCTGCGCGAACCATATCCTGCCGGAATGCCCGCTTGCCGCGCAAACGGTCCGGACCACCGGTGCAGATCATGCAGAGGGGAGTGCTTCGTCCATGTGCAGCATCCTGCAAGCAGAGCACCCGCATGCAGATGCAGGCTTGCCCCACTCTGCAGATCATGCGCAAACTGCACAAGACACTGCTGCGGCCCTCGCAGGGCAAGGCGCGGAACAAGGAGAACAGCTTGACCTGTTCGGCTTTGTCGCGGACGGCAAAGATATCTTCGGCCGCGACGCCGCCGAGACGCAGCGGCAAAAAGAAGCTGCTGCCGCCGCGCTCGAAAATGAACGCAGAATCCAGCAGTCTCTGCTGGCGATCAAACAAAAATTCGGTAAAAACGCAGTCATCAAAGGTCGTGACCTCGAAGATGGTGCGACCGCCATGCAGCGCAATGACCAAATCGGAGGGCATAAGGCATGAAGCATTATGATGACATCCTGCATCTGCCGCATCCGGTTTCCAAAAAACACAGACAAATGCCAATCGCTGATCGTGCGGCACAGTTTATGCCCTTTGCCGCGCTGACCGGATACGAGGCAGCTCTAGCAGAAACAGCCCGCCTCACCAGCCCGCGCATCGAAGCGGACGATGCGCAGCGTGAGCTGCTGAACCGGCAGCTCTGCTTCCTGCAAAGCCTTGCCGCAGAGGCAGACAGCGCAGGTGCATATCCCGAAAGCCGGGTATCCTGCGTTGTTTCGGATTCCGACATACAGGCTGCCTCCGCGAAAGTACAGTCCAATGCGCAAGGAGCTTTCGCCTTCCCAAAAAACACACGCACCGCCTCGAGCCGCGTCTCCGAACCCGCGCGTTCCTCACAGGAGGATCAGCTTAGCATCACCGTCACCTATTTCTGCCCGGACACAAAAAAAGAAGGCGGCGTTTACCACACCGTCTCCGGTCAGTTTCTGAAAGTGGATGTAACAGCACAACAGCTCTATCTGCAAATCGACGATATGTTACAATCCGTTTTGCCATACGAGCAGGCAGATTCCAAAGTTCCTGCACGTCTGGTCATTCCACTGGCAGATATTCTCCGCATCAACAGCGACTGTTTCACCGCATTGCAGTCGCCGTTCACATAAACCGCGACTTGCAGTATCTCGGCAATGTTTTGATACGATCCCGGCACTGCCGATCATCCCTCGTGATCAGAGCTGCACGTTTTCTGTTTTTACAAACTGTAAAAAGCTCCGCTCTGCCGCGCTCAGCACGTGCATGTCCCGGTACACAATGCCGAGCGGTCTTACAATCGTCGGCAGCAGCGGAACCTTACGCACCGGCTCACTGCTGCCGCGCAGCACAAGCTCCGAAAGCATCGTCACGCCCATGCCGCCTGCCACCATGCCCAGAATCACAGGATCATCCGCGCTGGCAGGCAGCAGCTTTGGACATACCTGATACTGTGCGAAGGCCTCATGCACTTCCACGTCTTCGCCGTAGGACGGCATGATGAATGGATACTTCTCAAAATCCGCGATTTCAAATTTACGTGCAGCAGCTGCGGCTTCTGAGAACGCTGACCTCGCAGCATTTTGAGCTTCCGCGTTTTTTCCCGCCTGCGCGGCGCTTGATGCTTCCGTCTGCTGATTCAACCGCACAGCGCGCGGTTCTTCCCTGTGCTGCTTCGTCCGAGCGCCTTTCTGCAAAACCGCGCTTTTTTTCGCCGCCGGAATCGCATCCTCCTGCTCACCGGACAGCGGAGGCAGTGTGATGGCTTGCAGCGATTCCTCCGTCGGCGGCAGAACCGCATAGAACGGATCATCCGCAAGGTGCAAAAAATGATATGGCTGTGTCTGATCCTCACACGCAAAGATCAGATGCAGTCTGTCCTCTTTCATCGCGCGATACAGCTCCTGCCTGCTGAGAACCTCCAGTTCCACCCGAATCTGTGGATACGCTTTGCCGAAAGCACGCAGCAGTGCCGGCATCCAGTTTTTCGCAATGCTCGCGTAAGCCCCAAGCCGCAGCGTTGTTTCCGTCTCGTTCCGCAGAAGCGCTGCCTCGCGCTCCAGCGTTTCGAAGCTTTCGACATAGCCACGCAGATACGGCAGCAGGCGCTTGCCGTTCTCGCTGAGGGCGATTCCGCGGTTTGTCCGCTCAACTAACTGCACTCCAAGCTCCGCTTCTAATCTGCGCAGCAGATGGGAAAGTCCTGACGGTGTATAGCCGTTTTGTCCGGCAATCCCCATCATACTGCCGCTTTCCACCGCTTCCAGCAAGATCTCCACCTTCTTCGCATCCATCTTTCTTACCTCTTCTCACAGTATCGTTTCTCGTATCGCATGCTTTCACACTTCTACCATCGTCTTTTCGTTTCATAAGCATGCCTGTTTTTCACGTCAAGGTCTCACGACCTGCTGTGAATTTTTTTCATATCCATATGATAAACTATCGCTTTGCAAACTGCAAGGAAAAGTGTAGACTATGTTTATCATTTTTCAGAAAATTCGTGGATCTAAACAACGAATTACGAAAAGCATCGTCAAATAAGCGCGGAAACGCAGAAACAAAGAAACGTATCAGCGCACAAAACAGAAAGAAAAGGAAGGAATCCGCAATGATCGGCACTTTATTCAATACCTGTATGATCCTCGTCGGCAGCATCGTCGGCAGCTTACTCAAAAAAGGACTTAAGGAAACGCAGCAACGCATCCTCTTCGATGCCATGGGGCTGTCCGCGTTAGGCATCGGCATCAATTCCATTGTCAACCACATGCCGGACAGTCAATATCCTGTGCTATTCATCGTCAGTCTCGCCGTCGGCAGCATCATCGGCACCGGTTTGGACATCGACGCAAAATTTCAGCGTATCGTCGATGCCCGCGGCAGCAGCGGCCTCGGACAGGGACTTTCTACCGCAATCCTGCTGTTCTGTATCGGCACCCTTTCGATTTTAGGCCCGATACAAAGCGCCCTCTATGGCGATGAAACCTTCCTCTTTACAAATGGTACGCTCGATCTGGTAACCTCCATGGTGCTTGCCTCTACCTACGGCATCGGCATCGCCTTTGCCGCCGGAGTGCTCTTTCTCTGGCAGGGTAGTATTTATCTCGGCGCGAGCTTTTTGACGGAATTCATCTCTGACACCTTTATGACAGAGCTTTCGATCGTCGGCGGCTTTCTGATCGCGGCTTCGGGCTTCTCCATCCTCAAGATCAAGGATTTTAAGACCATGAACCTGCTGCCGTCCTTGTTGGTTCCTGTGATCTTTTTCTTAGGCAAAGGTCTCATCGGCTGACCGCTACCAGAAGTATGAGAACACCAATGCGCCGGCAACCGTCAAAAGTCCCGCGACTGCAATCGAAAGGCTGGCCATTGCGCCCTCGATCTCGCCCATTTCCATTGCGCGCGCTGTACCGATCGCGTGAGATGCGGTCCCCAGCGCGACGCCTTTGGCAATTGGTTCTTCGATGTGAAATAGTTTGCAGAGGCCCTCACCGATGATGTTTCCCAGCACACCGGTGATGACGATCGTCGCAACTGTGATCGTGACATAACCGCCGAGTTCCTCGGAAACGCCCATGCCGATGGCCGTCGTAATAGATTTAGGCAAAAGCGTCACATAGGTCTCGTGATTCAATCCGAACACGATCGCCATGACCAAAATACAGCCGAGACTCATCAGTACACCGCTGAGAATCCCGACCATGACCGCTTTCAGATTCTTTTTTAACAATTCCAGCTGCTCGTACATCGGTATCGCCAGACAGACAGTTGCCGGTGTCAGAAGATAGCTCAAATACTTCGCGCCCTCATAATAGGTATCGTAATCGATACGGAAAAAGATCAGCAGCACGATCGTTGCCGCGACGCTGAGCAGCAGCGGATTGAACAGCGCGGAATGATATTTTTTCTTTAATAAGGAGCCGGCCTCATAGGCCGCGATGCTGACCGCCACGCCAAAGAATACAGATTGTTCCAAAAGGCTATGCATGTGCTTTGCACTCCTTTCCTTCTGTTTTTTTCTCCGATATGACCGGAGCTGCCCCCGCTACGGTTCGCGTCGCGCCTTCCTTTTTTTGTGCGCGGCGAATGACATGCTGCGTCGAGAGCCCGGCCGCCGCCATAACTGTCACAGTCGACAAGACCGTAATCGCAACGATCGGTCCGCACATCGGTTTGAGCACCGGCCAGGATTCCAAAAGGCCGACTGCCGCCGGAATGAACATCAGCGGCATGATCTCCACCAAAAAATACGCCGTATCCTTGACCGCCGCCAGCGGGATCAGCCCGCTTGCCAATCCGACCAGCATCAGCACCAGGCCATAAATGCTCGCCGAAATCGGCAGCGGCAGCAGATAATGCAGCACCTCACCGACAAAAGAAATAAGAATGATAATCATAAATTGCCTGATATACTTCATGTCTGTGCCTCGATTTTTTCTGCTAGATCATTCAAATAGACCCAGCGTTCCATTTTTTCGTCCAGGGACGCGGTGAGCCGCTCGCGCTCGGCGCTCAGCTCCTGCAGTCTGGTATAATTGCTGCCGGCTCGGTTGATTTGCGCTTCCACCTCGGCAATCGCATCTTCCAGCGCGGCGATATCCGCGTCAATCGTTTCAAATTCCCGCTGTTCTTTATAGGAAAATTTCAGTTTTTTCGGTCTGGCCGCGTCTACCCTGCCTGTCTGCGGTGCAGCGTCGCCTGGCTGTTTTTCTGTTAGATCGGTCGTTTCTTTGCGGCCTGCTTTCCCTGCCGCTTTATTTGCGGTCTTGTCTGCCGCCGATCCGGCGGCACGCCTTGCGGCCCAATCGCTGTAACCGCCCGGATACTGCGCGATATGTCCGTCCCCTTCGTAAACAAACGTTTTCTCTGCAATGCGGTCGATAAAATGACGGTCATGCGATACCGCGATCACCGCGCCCGCGAACGTATCCAGATAGTCCTCCAGAATACATAGGGTGTCAATATCCAAATCATTCGTCGGTTCGTCCAACAGCAGCACGTTCGGCGCTCCCATGAGAATGCCCAAAAGATACAGCCGCCGCTGCTCGCCGCCCGAAAGCCGTTCCACCGGAATCGAATGCATATGCGGCGGGAACAGAAAACGCTCCAACATCTGCGAGGCGCTGGCATAGCCGTCCTCCGTCTTGACATTGTGCGCGATACCGCAGATGTACTCGATGACACGAAGCGATTTATCCATATGCTCGTTTTCTTGAGAAAAATAGCCGATCTTGACCGTTTCTCCGATTTCCACGCTGCCGCTGTCCGGCGTCAGTTCTCCGGTCAGAAGCTTGAGAAGCGTAGACTTCCCGGAGCCGTTTTCGCCGATGATGCCGATGCGGTCGTCTCGCAGCACGTTGTAGGAAAAGTCCATGATCACCGGCACACCGTCAAAGGCTTTGGAAACGTGGTGCAGTTCGATGATCTTTTTTCCTAAGCGGGAAGAAACTGATTTCATTTCCAGTGATGTATTGTTGACGACAAGTTTGCTGTCCTCTAGCTGATGAAAGCGTTCTATGCGTCCCTTAGCCTTCGTCGTTCTGGCCTGCGCGCCGCGGCGCATCCACTCCAGCTCTCTGCGATACAAGGTCCGCCGCTTGCGCTCTGTGGCAAGCGCCATTTCCTCACGCGCCGTCCGGTTCTCCAGATATACTTCGTAGTTCCCCTCGTGGCGATACAGCTTGCCATCGGTCAGTTCCAGGATCACGTTGGTGACCCGATCCAAAAAATAGCGATCGTGCGTCACCATAAAAATCGCGCCGCGAAACTTTTTGAGATAGCCTTCCAGCCACTCGACGGTATCACTGTCGATATGGTTGGTAGGCTCGTCCAAGATGAGAATATCGCAGGGATTGGTGAAAATACCCGCCATGGCGACCCGTTTCCGCTCGCCGCCGGACAAGGTACTCATTTTTTTCTCGAAGCCAGGCATGCCAAGTTGGTTCAGCATGGATTTACATTGGTAATCACCCGCAGCAGCTGTCTCCGGCGTCAGATAACTGACCGCCTGCTCCAATACGGTTTTGTCTGGATCATAAGCCGGGGCCTGCGGCAGATAGCCGATACGCACCCCGCCGGTCAGAACAATTCTGCCGCTGTCCGCTTCCTCAACGCCTGCCGTAATTCTCAGAAGTGTGGATTTGCCGGTGCCGTTCACACCGATCAGGCCGATCTTATCACCTTCGTTGATGGCATAGGAAAGCTTCGACAGCAGCGGACTTGCAGTATAGGATTTGGAGATATCGGTCGCATTCAGTAAGATCAAGGTCGTTCCTCCTGTGTGAAATCAAAGGTATAGTCGCCGTCGGTATTCAGATGCACCTTGGCGCGAAATGCTTTGCCGGACTTAGATTGAAAATTCGCGCTAACCTCCCGCCCGTCAAGCAGGGCTTTCATTTCCGGATAGGAAAAATCATGCCCGCAAAAGCTTCGAAAAATTTTATGTCCGCACTTTTTGACGCCGCAGAACACGCCCCATTGGTTGAGGACGGCTTTTTTTTGACACTTCGGGCATTTGACGGTTTCCTCGAAAAACACCATCTGCGCTTCCCCCTGTTCGTCCAGTTTTAATGCCGCGCGGAATGATTTGCCTGCGCGGGATTGAAAATTCAGATAGCCACTCTGCTCGCCTGCTTCCAGTTTGCGCAAAAGCTCAAGGTCAATCTCCGCGCCGCTGATATTTTTATAGATCCTTGCGCCGCAACCGAGGCATTGATAATGCTTCTTTTGCTCTTCCATCACGCCGCCGCACTTGATGCAGCGAATATCGGTCTGTACCGGCTCAAACGATGCCAGCTCCGCCTCAACCTCCGCCGGATCTTGCCCGATCTTTTGGCACATCTCCTGCAGCTTTTCCAGTACCTCGTTCATCACCTGTTCATATTCAGCCTCACCACGCTGTACTTTTTTGATATTATTATCCATATCGGCGGCAAAAACCGGATAAGCAATGTCAAAATCTTTGACCGCGTCGATATAGGCTTTACCCTTGCCAGTGATATAAAGGCCGGACTTTTTTTCTTCTATGTAGCCGGAATCCAGGATATCCTTAATGATTGCGGCGCGCGTTGCCGGCGTGCCGATCCCCTGTGAATCCGCGAGAGATTTTTTGAGTTCCTTGTCCTCGATCTGTGTAGCGATATTACGCATGGCATTGATCAAAGTGGCCTGCGTCAGCCGTTTCGGCGGTGAAGTTTCTTTTTGTACCGGCTGTATCGTGCCTGCTGTGACGCGATCGCCCTTTTTCAGCTTAGGCAGTGCATGGTCGTTTGATTTTTTGTATAAAATCGACCAGCCCGGCTCGACAACAACCTTGCCGGTCGCTTTGAAAATGCCGCCTGCGCGGTCCGCCCCTGCATCATCTGCCGCACCGCTCTCGCTCTCTATACCGACCGCATTGTCCGCGTCCGCCTCGGCATGCCGGATCTGTATCGTCGTCTTTTCTTCTTCCAGCTTCGGCAGGAACTGCGCCAAGAGCCGCGTATAGATCATCCTGCAGATAATCTGTTCTTCCCTCGACATCCTGGACAAATCCGGTCTTTTTAAGGTTGGAAGCAGCGCGTCATGGGACTCCTTCGCAACCTCCGTATCGTTTACCACCGCTTTATCCTTGAGGATTTTCTCAAAGACGTCGGGATCGATGCCGTTCGCGATGGACTTCAGATCCTCAAAAACCGAAAGATTCTCAAGCATCGCCGGAAACTCCTTCGCTTTTTCGGTGGATACATAACGACATTGCGTTCTCGGATAGGAGATCACTTTGTGTTTCTCATACAGCCGCTGCACGATTTCCAGGGTCTGATCCGGTTTAAATTTGTATTTGCTTCCGGCCTCCGCCTGAAGTGCCGCCAAGTCAAAGAGCTTCGGTGCATGCGAAGAAGACCGTTTCGTCTCACGCGAGACAACGATTCCCTCTAAGGCATATTCCGCGAAAAGCTTCGGGTTTTCGAACTGCGCGTCGCCGTCCTCTCCCTGCAAAACAGCCTTAAAAACGCCGCGTTCATCGATTACGTCAGCCGTTGACGTGCCCACTCCTTCGACTGAAACTGTTTTTTCCACGAGCTCTGCTCCCGGACACGCATACTCCGCCTCAAGTGCATAATACTTGCGATTGGCGAAATTTTCGATTGCCATGGAGTTATCATAGACCAGTTTGATCGTCGGAGACTTGACCCGTCCGGCTTTGATGAGGCTGCCGCGCTTATTCGTCAGCATCCTGGAAGCGTTCATGCCGAACAGCCAGTCCGCGCGGGAGCGGATGAGGAAGGACTGCACGAAATGCACATGCGTCGGATTCTGATGATAATCGGTCATCGTCAGCAGTGACTTCAGGATCTCCGCGTCGGTCAGCGAATGTTCGATGAAGCGGAGCGCCGGTTTTTCGTTCAGCGCAAGATACTGCTCCAGCAGCCAGTAGATGCCGTATCCCTCTACGTCCGAGTCGGTGCCTACGATGATGCCATCATACTGCGGCACGCGACGCCCGATTTCCGCGATGGTGTTCTGCTTACGCTTGTCCGCGATAGGCTTGATCTGCCATGGATTGGGGATCATCGGATAAAGGATGGCCTTCCAGCTTTTGTCCTTCCATTCCTCATAGTCGGTCGGCATGAAGTTCGTGCAGACATGACCGGAAAGCGCCATAAAATCAATCTCTCCGACCTTCTCTTCCACTTCCTTCTTATGATTTTTACAGCAAGCCTGCACGTCACGCATGAGGCTCGGTTTTTCCGCGATAAATAAATATTTCATAAAGAGTATTATACTATATTTTTAAGAAAATTCCTACAAAAAACGGTCGGCTTTTGTCCGATTATTTCTGCACCAAAAAACTTTGCGCTTCCGTTTTTCCCGAAGAAAAGCCCTGGGACTTCAGACTCCCAGGGTATTGTTCTCGTCAATATTTTATTTTTTCTTAAACGCTTTTAGGAAAAAGTCCGGCACGCTCTTCCAAGATCGATCCTTTCGCGCCAGCGTGCCTGTGCCGCCCCGCAGCGGGTTGATTGCCGGAAGCGGTTCTTTTCCTTCCAGCATGCGTTCCGCATTCATTTCTTCCTGCAGACTTTTGCTCGTATAAATTTTGTCCTGATCCAACGTACTCATGTCGAGCGCCCCCTTTCGAAACTGCATACTTTGTCTTCTTGCTTTCATCATAGCACAGTGATTCGCGGCGAAACAACTTAAAATTTCTTTAGACTTTCACTTTTTCAGTCGTTTCGCAATCGTATCGCGGCACACCATGCCATCCTCTCGAATTTCAACCAAAATGTGTGACCATGAGTGTGACTATGTGTGTGACTATTTGTGTGACTATTTTCGCGCGTAAAGTGCTTTTTCTGCGCGTAAGACGCTGTTTTGGGATAAACTGTAAGTAAAAGTCACTGCTTGTTTTCTTTTGATTAGGACAAAAGTGCGCATAACGAAATCAGAGATTTCTATGCGCACATGGCGCTCACCTATGAGCGCCACTTCGCAAGGTGCTTTTGTCGTTATTCAGGAAATATCGCTATACGATATTTCCTGAATAATAACAAAAAACCGTTGAATTTTCAACGGTTTTTTGCATTCGTTGTGGAGGCGACACCCAGATTTGAACTGGGGAATAAAGGTTTTGCAGACCTCTGCCTTACCACTTGGCTATGTCGCCGAATTGGCTAGGGTAGCAGGATTCGAACCTGCGCATGACGGAATCAGAATCCGTTGCCTTACCGCTTGGCGATACCCCAACATCATTGCGTTCTGATAAAATATGGGGTGGGTAGTGGGATTCGAACCCACGTATACAGGAGCCACAACCCTGGGTCTTAACCACTTGACGATACCCACCATGCTTGTTAATTTTACGTATTGCTGCGTTGCTGTTTCACTCGTCCTCGGTTACGTACACAGGTACGCGCCCTTCGGTACTCACTCAACGCGCCTTGCACTGCGCAAAATTTCCTGCGCATACAAGTTTGTTAATTTTGCGTATTGCTGCGTTGCTGTTTCGCTCGTCCTCGGTTACGTACACAGGTACGCGCCCTTCGGTACTCACTCAACGCGCCTTGCACTGCGCAAAATTTCCTGCGCATACAAGTTTGTTAATTTTGCGTATTGCTACGCATATAAGTTTGTCAGACTGTTCTTTTTCAAAAAAGAGTTGGCGACCTGGAACGGGCTCGAACCGTCGACCTCCAGCGTGACAGGCTGGCATTCTAACCAACTGAACTACCAGGCCGCAAATGGTGGGAGTTATAGGGCTCGAACCTATGACCCTCTGCTTGTAAGGCAGATGCTCTCCCAGCTGAGCTAAACTCCCATAATACTCTTTGATGAAAAAATGGTAGCGGCGAGTGGAGTCGAACCACCGACCTTCCGGGTATGAACCGGACGCTCTAGCCAACTAAGCTACACCGCCACACTGAAATCAGAAGTGTTTTTTGCATTTCCAATTTGCTGACTGCAAAAACTATATTACCAAATATTTTGCCTTCTGTCAACATTTTTTTCACCTGATTTTCGTATTTTTTCAGATTATTTTTTTCGTGTCAGTCTGCTTTGCATTTTCAACGCTTCGGTGATTTAGGATTAAACAGCAGGGCTATCATGTAGCCAAAGGTGATTGCAACCGCCACACCGGCTGCTGTCGCTTTGATCGGTCCTGTGATCGCCTCTAAGAAGCCTTTCTGCGCTCCCTCCATCGCTCCTTTTGCCAGCGCATAGCCAAAGCCCGGCAGCGGCACTGTCGCGCCGGTACCGGCCAGCTTCACGATTGGCTCATAAAGCTGCACAGCCTGCAGCAGCACACCAAGCAGCACAAAAATCACCAAGATCCGCGGCGCGGTCAGCGGTGTCGTATCCAAAAGAATCTGTCCTACCACACAAAACGCGCCGCCAATCAGAAACGCCCATATATACTCCATCTATTCCACCTCCAAACTGATCGCGTGCGCGATGCCGGGGATACTTTCTCCTTGGAACGGCGATACCGTCGAAAGCAGCGCACCCGTTGACATCAGCAAAAGTCGCTTGATTTCTCCGCGTTCCATCCGCGGCAATAAGCTTCCTGTCAAAACCGCTGCTGAACAGCCGCATCCGCTGCCGCCGCCATGCACATCCTGATCCCGCGAAAAAAGCATCGTACCGCAGTCATCGTAGCGCGCGTTTACCTTTTGGGAATCCAAACCCGCATCAACGAGCAGATCCTTCATAATATCTCTGCCGATAAAACCTAAATCTCCGGTAACGATCAAGTCGTAATCATCGATGTCCCGTCCGGTATCCTGCAGATGATTGAGCAGTGTATCGACTGCCGCCGGAGCCATTGCGGAGCCCATCTGATTAGCGTCCTTTACACCGGCGTCGATGACTTTGCCAACGGTTGCCTCAATCGCCCGAATCGCGCGCCCGTTCGGCAGCGTCCGCGGCTCGTCAGACAGAACCGCCGCTCCGGCCGCCGTCGCGGTCCACTGTGCCGACGGCGGCCTCTGGTTGCCATGTTCCACCGGCATGCGGAATTGCCGCTCCGCCGTACAAAAATGACTGGAAGCGCCTGCTAGTATTTTGCGCGCGAAACCGCCGTCAATCAACATGGAGCCGACAACGAGCGATTCTGTCATCGTGGAGCAAGCTCCGTACAGACCCAAAAACGGAATGTGCAGATCCCGCGCTGTAAAAGACGAGGACATAATCTGATTGACTAAATCGCCGCTGAGCATGATGTCAATCTCCTCTTTTGTGAGTTCTGCGCGCCGCAGCGCCTTCTCCATTGCGCCCTCCAGCATCTTGCGCTCCGCTTTTTCCCATGATTTTTCTCCGTACATATCGTCCGTCAGGATTTCATCAAAGCAGGATGCCAGAGGTCCTTCGCCCTCCTTCTGTCCAACGATGTTGCCGCGCCCGATGAAATACGGTCTATGTGAAAACCGCACGCTCTGATTGCCGATTTTTTTATGCTCCTTCTCCCTGCTCATTTTCCTTTTGACCCCCACATTCTTCTCCGAATTCATCCAAACAGCCAGTACAGCACCCCTACGATTGTCGCGCAGCTGATACCGCAGACCAGAACCGGACCCGCGACACTGAACAGCTTGCCGCCCACGCCCAGCACCGGACCCTCTTTTTTATACTCAATCGCTGACGCGACCATGGAATTCGCGAACCCTGTAATCGGCACGATGACTCCCGCGCCCGCAAACTTGGCAACGACATCAAAAACTCCTAGTCCTGTCAAAAGCTGTGTCAACATCACCAAGGCGACTGTAACAAAGGTTCCCGCGTCCTCTTCAGACACCTCGCGCGCCTGCAGCGCGTTCCGAAACCACAGTGCTGCCGCGCAGATTGCCCCGCCGACCAAAAACGCCCGCAGACAATTGGAAACATACTTCGGACGCGGCGTGAATGCCTTGACGTATTTTCCGTAAGCCTTCGCGATTTCTTTCTTTTGTATTTCCTGTGCCTGATTCTTTTCCTCGTCGCTCTGCAAGCCCCTCATAAAAATTCCTCCCGCTGCTGATCTTTTTCTTATTTAGTGTTTCCATTTTGCCGAAAATATGTCATAATGATTACAGAATTTTGCGGCAAACTTTTGCCGCGCAAGGAGAATTTACACACAATGGATACTAAGGAAAACATTTCAGCAGGCTTCGCAAGCTATATTCTGGCCTCCGGCTCCCCGCGCCGCATCGAAATGATGCGCCGGCATGGCATCGAACCGCTGATTCTGCCCGCGCGGATCGAAGAAAATCTCCCGCCGCGGCATGATATGTACGAGTCCGTCATGTTTCTGGCACTAAAAAAAGCAAAGTGGGTCGAGAACGAATATCTGCAGCAGGCCCGCCAAAAAGAAAACTCCTGTCAAACATGCGATACAAAGATTTTTGCGCATGCGGAAACCACCACGCAAACAGCACAGATGTCACAGACGCCCGCGCCTGTGATCATTGCCGCCGACACCATCGTCTACGCGGACGAGATCATGGGCAAGCCAAGCGATGCCGCAGACGGTTTTCGCATGCTTTGCAAACTGCGCGGCGGCATGCACTATGTGGCGACCGGCGTCGCTTTGGTAGAGGCAGGCAGACAGAACGCACGCGTGTTTACAGAGGTCACGCGCGTCTATTTCAAAAACTATACCGATGAAGAACTTCGCGCCTATCTCGCCACAGAAGAACCCTACGACAAAGCCGGCGGCTACGCGATTCAAGGCACCTTTGCCAAATACATCGATCATATTGAGGGCGATTACGACAATGTCGTTGGATTTCCATGGAGACGCATACAAAAAGAGCTGTCTCTGCTTGCCGCGTTTTCACCTTGTGCCGATGCGCAAGAATCGGTTGCAGAACCGGAATCCGCCCTGTCTGACATGAGCCCGGACAAAACAAATATACAGAAATAAAAAAGAGGACAAAAGTGTGCATAACGAAACCTGCGATT
>Ga0129311_1001397_pt1 | contig 17155 bp, 14 predicted proteins | sample Go1ome_FD_94435 | JGI IMG/M metagenome (GOLD analysis project Ga0129311, IMG submission 94435) | Western lowland gorrila individual fecal microbial communities from Wisconsin, USA - Go1022B metagenome | ecosystem: Host-associated > Mammals > Digestive system > Large intestine > Fecal | place... | reverse complement strand
CATGACTTCGCCGTCGCTGCGGCCGATGGGGGAGAAGTCGGAACCGCCCTTGGCGCCGCCGATGGGCAGGCAGGTCAGAGCATCCTTGAAGGTCTGCTCGAAGCCGAGGAACTTGATGATGGAGAGGTTAACGTTGGAAGCGAAGCGCAGGCCGCCCTTGTAGGGGCCGAGGGCCGCGTTGTACTGCACGCGGTAACCACGGTTGACGTGATACTGAAGGTTATCGTCCATCCAGACAACACGGAACTCGATGGTGCGCTCGGGCTCGACCATACGCTCGAGCAGGCAGGCCTTCTCGTACTCGGGGTGGGCGTTGATGACCGGCTCGAGGGAAGTCAGGACTTCTTCGACGGTCTGCAGGAATTCGGGCTCATTCGCGTTCTTGGCCTTGGTCTCGGCAAGAACTCTCTCAATGTAAGCGTTCATGATAAGTAGCCTCCTCTAAAATTACCCTGACGATTCAGGGCTTGATGGTTCAGCCATCTTGTTTATAAGTGTATCACCGAAGGAAAAAATTCACAAGCAAAATGGCGTTGGCGCTGTGTAAGAAAATTGACTTGACTTTTTAGTGAAAAAGCAGAAAAACACGCAAAAAAGTTTCGCTTTTTTGATGAAGCTTATTAAAATGACGCAAGCTATCTTTCATATGATGACGATATGTGCAGAATTCTGCGCACAATCTTGCACTTTGATGGAATCCATTCCGAAAAGAGATGGGGGTCGGCGGACCCCCATCAAAAAGACGAATATATGCGGATTTTCCTTGCGGAAAACGCCGTGCAGCGGCCTTTTTCAATGGATGCTTCACGCGGCGCTGTCGGTCTCTGATGCATCCGCGGGCGGCGCGGACTGCATGGAGGCGCCGGCGGGCCGTACAATGTCGATGATCTGGGCGGTGATCCACTGCGTCCCGCTTTTCCAGTAAACATCGATCTCGTCGCCGACGTTCAGCAGCGGGGCAAGGGGGACCGCTGCGGCGCTGACATAGACGCTGAAGGTATCCTCGCCCTCAAAGCGGAGATAGTAGACGCTGGTGCCTTCGATCACGGCCGAGCGGATCTCGGCGATCACGCCGCGGGTCTGCTCAAGCTCTGCGTCCGGCGCGACGCCGATCTCGCTCTGGTCGCTGGAGATGAGACTGTTTTTAAGCAGCATCTGGCGGTAGTTGGCCTCGCAGTCGGCGACGCTTGCGCCCGTGGCGACGATCTGGTACTGGTTGACGTTGACCATCGCATACATCTTGACGAGCTCGCTGGCGTCCTTGAGCGCCATGAAGTACGTCGGCTGATCGGCGATGTTCAAAAGCAGCGGGAACGTCGCCTTATAGCGCAGGTTCTGCACCTGACCCTCGGCGCTGTCCATGGCGCTGTACTCCGTCGCGCCCGCGCAGGGGTAGTACTTCGTTTCCTTTGTGCGCTGGTTGGAGAGCAGGAAGCCGATGTTGCTCTCGTCGCCGCCCACGCTCGTCACGCCCGTGTAGAGGTAAACGTCGTCGCCTTCGGCGAGGTAGTTGTAGCCGTCGGTCGTGACCGTCACGTCGCGCTGGCCGAACTTGGAATTCCAGAAGCCGTTGTGGTACTGGCCGTAGTAGTCGTACTGCTCGAGAATAAGGTCGGCGGAGTAGACGTGATCGACCCAGGCGGGCGGCTCCTCGTAGTATTCGCTCTCGCCTGTGATGGCGTTGACGAGCACGGCGCCGCGGTTGTCCGTGCCGCCGAACAGGCCGATGGTCTTTTCCTTCCGGGCGCAGACCCAGAAGGGCGTGCCGTCCTCGTCGATCTCAAAGACGGGGGCCTCGAACATATAGGTCGGGTAGCGGAAGCGCAGATGGCGGTAGAGGTTGTGCGAGAAGTGCTCGGCGGTGGTGTACTTCATGCCCTCACTCAGGCGCACGACCTCGACGTTCTGCGTGACCATGTCGATGATGAGGTAGGCGGGCAGACCCTCCGAGCGGTTGGTGATCCACTTGAAGAGATCGCCGTAGCGCAGCGGTGTGACGCGCACGGGGCGGCCGTGGTAGTTGATCTGCGTGTAGTCCCCGGCGACCTCGAACTGCGAGACCATGTCGGCCAGCTCGCCGAGCTTGCGGTCGCCGAGCTTTTCGGCGCTGTTGCGGTCAAGCATCGGGATGCGGTCGTAGGAGACCTCGGCGATCTCGTCGGTGAAGCTGCCGCTCTCAATGGGCAGCAGGGCCTGATAGTCCTTCGCCCGCAGCACGACCCACGAGGTCAGCGCGCCGACGAGCGCGACGGCGACGAGCAGGACCGCGGAAAAAAACGGCACGGCGCACTGCTTTTTGGCAAACGAGAAATAGTCCTTCGCACCCGTGCTCTGAAAGCCGGAGGTGAAGAGCGCGGTCACGCAGTACGCGGCGCACAGCAGCAGCGCAAAGACGTAAAAGCCCTCGTCGTGCAGGTTGATGGCGGGCAGGCGCAGGTAAAAGTAGCCCGCGCCGACAAGCAGCGTGACGAGCACGTTGACGGCGATGCTGCCGCCCTTTCGTCCGCCGGACTTGCGGGGCTTTGCTTCCTTTTTGGGTTTGGCGTTCTGGTCAAATTGGAAGCCGCCGGAGTCGGAACCGGAAAATTTGATGTTCATAGAGCTGTTTCCTTTCGGCATCATGGGATGGCGCGGTGATTATTTATAGTATACCTTGTCTGCGCCGCAAACACAAGAAAAAAGGGAACGGGGACGGAAAAGCCGTCCCCGTTCCCTTTATGCGATCAGCATTTCATGCTGTGCTTTTCCGTCAGCGCGGCGTAGAGCAGCGCGCAGAGGGGGAGAAGCAGCAGGGCGAAGAGCCCGGCAGACAGCTTTTTCATGGGCGCGCCTTTCCTGTCAGGCGTTTTGGGTGCTGACGATGCGGTAGTAGGCGTTGGAGGTCAGGCGGTACATCGCGCAGTAGAGCAGCGCGAAGATCAGAAAGGCCGCCGCCGTCACGCCGAGAAACAGCGTCAGGTTCTGGATGCCGAACAGCTGCATGATCTGCCAGACCATCGGCTGCGCAAAGCCGAGGTGCAGCGCCGCAATGCCCAGCGGCAGCAGGAAGATGAGCAGCATCTGCGCGTTCACGCTCTCGCGGATGTCGCGCCGGGTCATGCCCACGCGGCGCATGATGGCAAAGCGGGAGGCGTCCTCGTAGCCCTCGACGACCTGCTTGTAGTAGAGCATCAGAAGCGTTGCGAACAGGAAAACGACGCTCAGCAGGATGCCGAGGAAGAAGAGACTGCCGTAGAGCGAGAAGAATTCGGAGCGGATCTCCGCCATGTCCTCGGGGAGCCAGTGGCTCTGGGCGGCGAGAGTGCTGATCGCGTCCTCGGCGCCAAAGTAAAGGCTCGCCGTCGCGGCGATCATCACGAGCACCATCGTGGAGAGGATGCAGATGGAGGCAAGGCCCGCGCCGTTGCGCTTCATGCGGTAGGTGAGAGAGGAGAGGGAGACGAAGTTGCGCTTTTTATAGTAGAACTTCTCGTCCTTCTGCAGCGTGCGGCAGAGCGTCACGCTGCCGGAGATGAAGAGAAGATACGTCGCGAGGATGACCATCAGCACCGCGACGAAGAACAGCAGCATTGCCGCCACGGGGTCCTTGATGGTCGCGGCGATATAGTACGCGCCGAGCAGCAGCGCAAGGCCGGGGAGCACGAGCAGCCACTGCGATCTCGGCGGCTTTTCGCCGACATTTTCACTCTTTAAGAGCGACACGCCCTGCGCGTGCCGGAGTGAAAGCACGCCGCGCAGATAAAGGAGCGCGAAGATGACGGCAAACGTGAGGGCGCACTGTTTCACAGCGGAAATGCTCACCGAGAACGCGACGGCGGGAAGCGAGAGCAGCCGCAGCAGCGCCGCCTGCGACACATAGGACAGCAGCACGCCGAAGAAAAGACCGAAGACAAGCGTGAACGACGCGGCCATCAGCGTTTCCCAGAAGAGGACGGAGCCGAGCGCGCCGCGGTCCATGCCCAGGACACTGTAGAGGCCGAACTCCTTCTTGCGGCGGCGCAGGAGGAAGCTGTTCGTGTAGAGCAGGAACAGCGCCGTGAACACCGAGACGACGAACGAGCCGAGGTTCATCACGAGCTCGACCGTCGTGGTACCGGCGCCGTTGATCTTGCCGTTGACGACATACAGCGCGGGCGTGGAGGCAAGGTAGGCGATGACGTACAGCACCGCCGCCATGAACGCGCAGGAGAGGAGATAGGGGACGTACAGCCGCCCGTTTTTCCGAATGCCGAGCAGCGCGAGCCGGGGATAAAAGCCTGCCTTCATGCGCACTCGCCCCCCGTCTGCTGCTGCGTCTGCGCGTCGGCGATGCGCTGGTAGAACTGCGATTCCGTGTCCCTGCCGCGCTGGAGCTCGAGCGAGACCTCGCCGTCGCGCAGGAACAGCACGCGCGAGGCGCAGCTCGCCGCGCGCACGGAATGCGTGACCATCACGATCGTCTGCCCGGCGGCGTTGATCTCGCCGAAGAGCTTCAAAAGCTCGTCCGTCGAGCGGGAGTCAAGCGCACCGGTCGGCTCGTCGGCCAGCAGGATCTGCGGGCGGGTGATGAGCGCGCGGGCGACGGCCGCGCGCTGCTTCTGCCCGCCGGAGACCTCGTAGGGGTACTTTTTAAGAAGCGTATCGATGCCGAGGTCGTGGGCAAGCGGGAGAAGCCGCTCGCGCATCTCGCTGCGGGATTTTCCCGCGAGCACGAGGGGCAGGCAGATGTTATCCTCAAGGGAGAACGTGTCGAGCAGGCTGAAATCCTGGAACACAAAGCCCAGGTTATCGCGGCGGAAGGCCGCGGCGGTCTCCTCGGGAATTTCGGATAAGTTCTTGCCGCCGAGCAGCACCGTGCCGCCAGTCGGCTTGTCGAGTGCGGCGAGAATGTTTAGAAGCGTCGTTTTGCCGCTGCCGCTCTCGCCCATGATGGCGGCGTATTCGCCCGATTCCACCGTGAAGCTGACATTTTTGAGCGCCTGGACCTTGCTGCCGCCAAAGCGCGTGGTGTAGCTCTTTTGAAGGCCGGTAACCGTCAGAATTTGCATTGGGATACTCCTTTCCATATGCTGCCATAAGCAGAGCTTATCAGCGATAAGTTAACATAATGATATGATTTCGATTAAATTTTCCTGAAAAAAGGGCGCAGAAAAGCAGCCGGAAAAGCGGAGGCCTTTCGCGGCTGCTTTTTCGAAAAAAGTGTTATTCGAGATTCAGTTTTTTCGTCGTGAAGAACCATGTCACGGCGTAGCCGATCACGCAGAAGAGAAGCTCGCCGAGCATGCCCCAGAGGAGCAGCAGCTCGATGCCTGTGGGCACGTTGCTGGCGTCCAGTGAGATCCATGTATCAGGGAAAGTTTGGATGAACAGGCCGATCATGGCGATTGCAGTGAACTGCGCAAGCTCGAAGAATACGAGGATCAGAATGACCGTCCAAAGCTCCTTGTGCTTGTTGAAGCTGTAACCGATGGAATAGGCGGCATACACCACGAGCTCGGCGGCGGAAACGGCAAAGACGAAATTGCAGAAAAGTTCAAAGACGATCAGCAGCGCGTGACCGCGCAGCGAGACATCCATCCCGAAGAACGCTGTGAAAACATCGCTGAAAAGATCGGGGGCGTACTGGAAAGCGCTCCAGCCGGAGGCGGCAATCAGCAGAGAGAAAAGCCCCACGATGAACGCCGCAGCATACCACACAGCGGAAACGATGAGCTTGGAGATGAGAAGCTGATGGAGACTCACCGGCAGCGTCAGCGTGAGGTAGCCCTCATCCTTGAGCACATGGTCGCGCCAGCGGCAGGCGGAGAGCACCAGCGGCGCGAACGCCAGCGCAAAGAGACCGAGCACAAAGCCGATGACCAGCAGCACGCCGATGAGCTGTAAGAGCCAGTGAATGTGCCCGCCGTTCAGGAGCAGCTGAGAAAAACGCATCAGCGCCGTCAGCGCCAGCATGCCCAGAAAGACCGGCCACATGATGCGGCCCGTTGCGCGGAATTCGTGTTTGATGAGTTTGCTCAGCATCTGAATACCTCCCGGAAGAGCTCGTCAACGCTCTTGCCCTTTTCGTCCCGAATTTGCTCCACGCTCTCGTGGAGCATGACCTGACCCTCGCGCAGGAACACGACCTCGTCGAGCACCTGCTCAACGTCGGCGATGAGGTGCGTGGAGATGATGACCGCCGCGTCCTCGCTGTAGTTGCTGATGATCGTGCGCAGGATGTAGTCGCGCGTGGCGGGGTCCACGCCGCCGATGGGCTCGTCGAGGAGGTAAAGCTTTGCCTCCCGGCTCATCGTGAGGATGAGCTGCGTTTTCTCGCGCATGCCCTTGGAGAGCGTTTTGATCTTCTGCGTGCGGTCAAGGCCGAGGTTCATGAGCATCTGCTCGGCGACGCCGCGGCGGAAGTCCGCGTAAAAATCGCCGTAGTAGTCAAGCGCCTGCGCGATGCTCATCCAGCCGGGCAGCGTGCTGCGGTCGGGCAGGTACGAGACGATGGCCTTTGTGGCGCGCGAGGGCTTTCTGCCGTCGATCAGGATCTCGCCGCTCGTCGGCGTCAAAAGCCCGTTGGCAAGCTTGATAAGCGTCGTTTTGCCGCTGCCGTTGGGGCCGAGCAGGCCCACGATGCGCCCCGGCTCGATCGTGAGATCGACGCCGCTGAGCGCCGCTTTGGCGCCGTAGCTTTTGCTCAGCGCTCTGCATTCAAGAATACTCATTCCTCTTCCTCCTTTGCCCCCTCGATGAGGGAGATGACCTCCTGCTTATTGCAGCCGAGCGTTTTCATCGAGCGGAGAAATGTCCCCACGCGCTCGTCGGCAATGCGGAGCTTTGCGTTTACGATCATGTTTTCGCTTTCTGTGACGAACCGTCCCGCTGTGCGCTGGGAGAAGACCAGCCCCTCGCGCTCGAGCTCTGACAGCGCCCGCTGCACGGTGTTTGGGTTGACGCCGGCCTCCACCGCCAGATCCCGCACCGACGGCAGCTTTTCGCCCGGGGCGTAGATGCCCGAGACAATGGCTTCGGTGAGCCGCTGCGTCAGCTGGGAGTAGATCGGCTGGTCATTGCGGAAATTCCATTCCATCGTGACCCTCCTTTGTATCACTGTATTAAGTGATTAGTACAATAATACATCGAGCGGCGTTTGTCAATACCCTTGCGCAAAAAATGTTGAAATTAACATAAAACTGTGAAACACCTGTTGCATTCTGCGGAAAATGTGGTATCATAGATTCGAACAAGTGTTGGAAGGGGCGCAGGGAATGGAAAAACTGTCCAGAATGCAGCAGCGCGTGTACGATTATATTGCCGAGAGCATCGCCGAGCACGGCTATGCGCCGTCCGTGCGCGAGGTCGGCGAGGCGCTGGGGCTCAAGTCGCCCTCCACGGTCCATTTCCACATCAAGCATTTACAGGAGATGGGCCTGATCGAAAAGAGCGCGGGCAAGGGCCGCGCCATCACGCTCAAAAAGCAGCCGCAGGCGGTCCCCGCCGCGCCGCAGCCGATCGAGATCGACGAGCTGCCGCGCCGTCAGGTGCCGATCCTCGGCAATGTCGCCGCCGGTAATCCGATTTTGGCGCAGGAGTGCATCGAGGATTACCTGACGTTCGACACCGGCGGGCACGACGAGGAGTATTTTGCCCTGCGCGTGCGCGGCGAGTCGATGCTCGGCGTCGGCATCCTGCCGGATGATCTGGTCGTGGTCCACCGTCAGCCCGTGGCGGAAAACGGGCAGATCGTCGTCGCCCTGATCGGCGACGAGGCGACAGTCAAAACGCTCAAGCGCAGGGGGAGCGAGGTCTGGCTCATGCCCGCAAACCCCGACTATCACCCCATCGACGGCCGCGAGAGCACGATCTTGGGCCGCGTCGTCGCCGTGGTGCGGCAGTATTAAAAAGCTCCAAATGATAGGAAAAGCTCCTTCGCGCATTGCGTGAAGGAGCTTTTATCATATTTGCTTGAAGGCTCTGCCTTATCCCTTGTCGAATGTCACCGTCCAGTCCGACAGCCGGTAGAACGGCGAGGAGACGGTCGGGGTCAGACCGTCGATGAGCCCTTCGGGCGTGAGGACGGACGCGGTCTTGAACGCGATGGGCGCGATGGGCGCGCTCTGGCCGAGACAGCGGCACAGCGCGCTCGCGGTCTGCGCCGTTTCGTTTGCGAGGAAGGCTGAGAGCAGCGCGTCGCACTGCTCGTCGGCATAGCCGCCATAGTTGAGCGCGCCGCCGCTCGCGATGAGGGCGGAAATGTTCCAGTCCGCCGTCAGGCGGACCTCGCCGAGGTAAAGGTCGAAGTTCCCGCCTTGCAGCGCCGCGAGATAGTCGCTCCACGGCAGGGCGCGCACCGTGACGGTCAGCGCGCTGCCGGTCAGCGTCCGGCTCAGATACTCCGCGATCGAGACCTTGAACGAATCCGTCTCGCTGACGAGGACCGTCAGCGTCCGGGGGCGGTCCTGCGTCACGCCCGCGGCTTCCAGCGCGGCGGAGAGGGCGGGGGAAGCGAGCGACGAAGCAAGCTCCGCGGGATAGAGCGCGGAGCGCGGCGAGAGCGGGAAGCGCGCGGCCTCGGCGTGACCGGCAAGGTAGCCCGCGGCCACGGTGTCGCGGTCGATCAGCGCGGCGATGGCGGCGCGCACGTCCGCGTCGGAAAGCGGCGCACGCTGCGTGTTGAAGCCGAGGTAGATCATGTTCGCCGTCGCGTAGTCGGTGATCGTGGTGTTCGCGCTGCGCAGGTCTCCCGCGCCGCCGGTGAGGTCGGCGGCGAGCAGATGCACCTCGCGCGAGGAGAAGAGGTACGACGCCGTGTCGTCGTCCTTAACGGCGCGCAGCTCGATGCGCTCGAGCGGCAGCTGCGTCTCCTGCCACCAGTCGGCGCTGCGCTTTAAGCACGCGCCATCGCTGTCGGTAACGAAAAGGTACGGCCCCGTGCCGAGCGGCACGGTGTCCTTCTCGGAGCCTGATTTGACGATGGGGATATCCAGCAGCGCGGGGAACGCGCTGTCCGCGTGCGTGAGCGTGATCTGGAGCGCGCCGTTCGAGGTGCGCATCGACGCGACGGCGGCAAAGCGCGCGCTGTAGCGCTCGCTCGTCTGCGCGCGGCGCAGAGTGGCGAGCACGTCGTTTGCCGAAAGCGCGCTGCCGTCGGAAAAGCGGACGCCGTCGCGCAGGTAGAAGGTGTAGGACGTGTAATCGTCGCTGTGGTCATAGCGGCTGCACAGGACATGCTGCGGCGCGAACGACGCGTCCAGCGCAAAAAGCCCCTCATAGAGCAGCGCGCCCACAGTCTGCTGCATCCCGTCAGGGCAGGTGATGGGGTCGAAGCCGACGTTTTGCAGGTACGGCAGGGCGAACGACGTGATGGGCGTGGCCGCGGCGGCATCCGGCGTTTCGTCGGCGGCAGGCTCCTCCCAGAAGTCCGTCTCGTCCGCCGGTTCGTCCGATGCCCAGCAGCCCGAGAGCGGCAGCACGAGCAGCAGCGCGCAGAGCAGCAGTGAAAGGCGGCGCGTCATGCCTTGTCACCTGTCAGGCAGATGACGCCGGCCATGCCGCCGCGCCTGTCGCCCATCGCGCGGTGCGACCAGTAGCGCTCGGGATGGCATTTCGTGCAGTCGGGGTGCACGTCCACGCGCGAAGGGTCGATCCCGGCGCGCAGCAGCCACAGGCGGTTGATCGACTTGAGATCGATGTGGTACTTTTCGCCGCACTGCTCGATGCGCTCGTCGATGGCGGGGTCGAGCAGTGCCTTGAATACGTCGGCCACGTCGCTGTCCACCTCGAAGCAGCACTTGCCGATGCTCGGGCCGATGGCCGCGCGCAGCGTGTAGGGGTCCGCGCCGTAGTAGCTCATCATCGTCACGGCAGTCTTGAGCACGATGCCGCTCGCCGTGCCGCGCCAGCCTGCGTGCACCGCGCCGATGCAGCGCGTGCTGGGATCGTAGAGCGTGATGACGCAGCAGTCCGTCCCGTAGGCGAACAGCGGCAGATTCGGTACGTTCGTGATGAGCGCGTCGCCGTCGTCGAGCCGCTCGTCCCAGAGAAGCTTGCCCGCATCCTCCTCGCGCGCCACGCACACGTGGTCGGAGTGGATCTGGCGGCAGGCCACGGCGCGGCCTGCGTCAAAGCCGACCGCCGCGCCGAGACGGCGGTAGTTTTCAAGCAGATTTTCGCTGCTGTCGCCGTGATGGTCGGCGAGGTTGAGCGAGTCGAACGGCGCGGGACTCACGCCGCCGTGCCGCGTGGTGAACGCATGCACCACCCCGCCCGCGGCAGAGATCGCGTCGGACGTATCAAAGATAAGACCGTTAACGTTGTGTTCGGTGAAAGACATCATGTGCCTCCTTACTTATTGGGGGATCGATCGTACTTTTTCAGCAGATCTTCAATGGCAATGTCGAGAAGCCGGGATTTGGGGATGCGTGTTTCCTTTGCCAGCGCGTTGAACGGCTCGACAAGCTCATTGGCGAGCGAAGAGGTAAATCTTGTGCGGTTGACCAGCAGGGGTTCAGCCATAATTTACACCACCTTATGCAATATAGTACATATTATACGGGCGGATTTGTGAAAAACAACTGGTTGCAAATAGTGTATATATAATATATATTATTGACGAGGAAGGTGAGAAAATGCTGCCGATCATCAACGCGCTGTATTACAGCGGACATGAAAATGACTTGCAGCGCTTTTGTCGCCGGACGAGCTGGCTGACTATCAGAGCGCGTGCCGATACAGAGAAGAGGAGCTTGCAAAGCTCTCCGCCTGCCTGAATGCGGATGAGCGCGCTGCTGGAAAGAATGACGGACAATGAATTGGAAGCGGCGGGGCTGGATATGGACTGCGCGTTTCGCTGCGGCCTTGCGATAGGGCTGAAATTGAGCGGATGGGCCGCGCTGCTGACATAATAGGAGACCTTCGTTTACCACCGCAGAGCGGCAGCGGGCGGGGAGGATGGGGCAAATCGTTTCGCAGAGAAAAAAGCAGCTTGTGCATTCCGCAGGTGCGGCAGTATCGCGGAGGGAAAGACCGGCAATGCAAATTTTCTCTGGGAGGGTTTAAGGGAGGGATATCTCTTTTTGAAAAGAGATATCCCTCCCTTGGTTCGTTAAGCTGCTTCCAAGCAGTTTATTATCTGCCGCAGCACTGCTTATATTTCTTTCCGCTTCCGCAGGGGCAGGGGTCGTTGCGGCCAATCTTATGCACCTTGCGCGGCTGCTTTTTCACCGTGCCGTCGCCGGAGGTGGAGGCCACCATGCCGTCGGCCACGCGCTCGCGCTTGACCTCGTTCTCGGTCTTGACGCGGGCGGAGAAGATGCGGCGCACCGTGTCGCCCTGAATGGCGGAGATCATGTCCTCGAACATCGTGAGCGATTCCTGCTTGTAAACGTCGATGGGCTTGTTGTTGCCGTAGGACTGCAGGCGGATGGCCTGACGCAGTTCGCTCATCGCGTCGATGTGGTCCATCCAGTACTCATCGACCACGCGCAGCAGCACCACGCGCTCGAGCTCACGCATGATGGGCGAGGAAAGGGCGGCTTCCTTGGCTTCATAATAGCTCTCCGCCGCGGCGTAGAAGCGGTCGGTCAGCTCATCGGAGGAAAGACCGGCGAGCGTGGAAGCGTCCACCGCGCCGCGCGGGAAGTAGGTGCCCTCACAGTTTTTGAGCGCGCCGAGCCGCAGCTCGTCCTCGCTCTTGTCCTGCTCGCTGAAGGCGAGCGAGACCTGGCTCTCGATGCTCGAGCGAAGCATGTTGAGCACCGTGGGCTTGATGTCCATGCCGTCGAGCACCTGCTTGCGCTGACCGTAGATGATCTCGCGCTGCTTGTTCATCACGTCGTCGTATTCGAGCGTGCTCTTGCGGTACTGGAAGTTGCGGGACTCAACGCTCGTCTGCGCGTTCTCAATGGCCTTGGAGAGCGTCTTGTTCTCGATCGGCGTATCCTCGTCGAGGTTCAGGCGGTCCATCAGGTTTGTGATGCGCTCGCCGCCGAAAAGACGCAGCAGATCGTCCTCAAGCGAGAGGTAGAAGCGCGTTTCGCCGGGGTCGCCCTGGCGGCCGGCACGGCCGCGCAGCTGGTTGTCGATACGGCGGGAGTCGTGGCGCTCCGTGCCGATGATAAAGAGACCGCCCGCCTCGCGGACCTTGTCGGCCTCGCCGCGGATCTCCTCGCGGTGCTTTTCGAGCGCCTTTGCGAACATGTCGCGCGCGTCGAGGATCTCCTGATCGTCGGTTTCGGCATAGCCGGTCGCCTCGGCGATCAGCTCGTCGGAAAGGCCCGCCTTGCGCAGGTCGTTTTTCGCCATGTATTCGGCGTTGCCGCCGAGCATGATATCGGTACCGCGGCCGGCCATGTTTGTTGCGACCGTGACCGCGCCGAGCTTACCGGCCTGCGCGACGATCTCGGCTTCCTTTTCGTGGTTCTTCGCGTTCAGCAGGTTATGCTTGATGCCCTCGCGGGAGAGCAGGTAGGAGAGCTTTTCGTTCTTCTCGATCGACACCGTGCCGACCAGAACGGGCTGGCCCTTGGCGTGGCATTCTTTCACCTGCGCGATGACGGCGCGGTACTTCGCCGCCTCGGTCTTGTAGACGACGTCGTGATCGTCGATACGGGCGAGGGGGCGGTTCGTCGGCACCTCAATGATATCGAGGTTATAGATGGTGCCGAATTCCTCTTCCTCCGTCAGCGCCGTACCGGTCATGCCGGAGAGCTTGCTGTACAGGCGGAAGTAATTCTGGAAGGTGATGGTCGCGAGCGTCTTGCTCTCGCGCGCGACCTCAACGTGCTCCTTGGCCTCGATGGCCTGGTGCAGACCGTCGCTGTAGCGGCGGCCGAACATCAGCCGGCCCGTGAACTCATCGACGATGACGACCTCGCCGTCCTTGATGACGTAGTCGATATCGCGCTTCATCGTGCCGTGGGCCTTGATGGCCTGGTTGATGTGGTGGGCGATGGTGGAGTTTTCGGGGTCGGAGAGGTTTTCGATGCCGAAGTACTCCTCGGCCTTCTTCACGCCGCGGGCGGTGAGCGTCGCGGTCTTGGCCTTTTCATCGACTATGTAATCGGCGTCGACGTTGACGTCCTCTTCCTCCTTGTCGTCGCTCTCGGCGATGACCTTCTTGCGGAAGCCGCGCACGAGATTTTCCGTGCGGGAGTACATCTCCGTGGACTTTTCGCCCATGCCGGAGATGATGAGCGGCGTGCGCGCTTCATCGATCAGGATGGAGTCCACCTCATCGACGATGGCGAAGGCGTGGCCGCGCTGCACGAGCTCGCTTGCATAGATGGCCATGTTGTCGCGCAGGTAGTCGAAGCCCATCTCGTTGTTCGTGCCGTAGGTGATATCGGCGGCGTAGGCGCTGCGGCGCTGCTCGCTCGTCAGGTCGTGCACGATCAGGCCGACCGTGAGGCCTAAGAAGCGGTGGACCTTGCCCATCCACTCGCTGTCTCGCTTGGCGAGGTAGTCGTTCACGGTGACGATGTGCACGCCGTTTCCGGTCAGGGCGTTCAGGTACGCCGGGAGCGTTGCCACCAGCGTTTTGCCTTCGCCGGTCTTCATCTCGGCGATGCGGCCCTGATGCAGCACGATGCCGCCGACGAGCTGCACGCGGTAGGGATACAGCCCCAGCACGCGGCGGGATGCCTCGCGCACGGTGGCAAAGGCCTCGGGCAGGATATCCTCGAGCGTTTCGCCGTTTTGCAGGCGCTGCTTGAACTCCGGCGTCTTGGCCTGAAGCTGCGCGTCGCTCATGGCCTCGTACTGGCCGGCCATGGCCTCGATCCTGTCAACGATGGGGTAGATGCTTTTGAGTTCGCGGTCACTGTACGTGCCGAACACTTTGCTGAAAAGACCCATATTAAAAAACTTCCTTTCGTGGGAGCATAATGACACGCTTACGAGTATACCATCGCGCCGCCTGATATGCAAAGGAAATTTGGCCTGCAACGATGAACGGAATGTAAATATTTCCGGCCGCGGACGCCGCCATGGCTTGCACAGTGCACAGACGCTGTGGTAAAATACAGGAAATATCACGGAAAGAGAATGCGTCTCCGGCGGCGGAGGAAAGAATAAGAAAGGAAGAAGCTTTATGAAACTGCATTTTTACGGGGCCGACCGCTGCGTCACAGGCTCGTGCCACTGCCTTGAGATCAACGGGAAGAAGATCCTTGTCGACTGCGGCCTGCAGCAGGGACGCGACGAGCTTGACAACCGCTATCTCGCCTTTGCCCCCGGCAATATCGACATTCTGCTCGTCACCCACGCGCACATCGACCATACGGGCCGCATCCCGCTGCTGGTGAAAAACGGCTTCCACGGCCGCATCCTCACCACGCGCCTGACGGCGGACCTCATGAAGATCATGCTGCTCGACTCGGCCCACATTCAGGAAAGCGACGCCGAGTATGAAAACCGCAAGGGCGAGCGCGCGGGCCGCGAGCATGTCGAGCCGCTCTACACCGAGCAGGACGCGCTGGACGTATTCAAATATGTCACGACCTGCGAATACGAAGAAACGATCGATCTCTGCGAGGGCGTGAGCGCGGTCTTTACCGACGCGGGCCATCTGCTCGGCTCGGCGTCCATCACGCTCGAGCTTGAGGAAAACGGCGTGCACAAGACGCTCGTGTTCTCCGGCGATATCGGCAACGTCGATCAGCCCATCATCCGCGACCCGCAGCTTCTCAAAAAGGCGGACTACGTCGTGATGGAATCGACCTACGGCGACCGCAACCACACCGAGGTCTGGAGCTACACCGACGAGCTCGCGCAGATCATCGACGAAACGCTCGGCAAGGGCGGCAACATCGTCATCCCGTCGTTCGCCGTGGGCCGCACGCAGGAGCTTTTGTACTTCATCCGCGAGATCAAGGACCAGAAGCTCGTCAGGTCCACGCCGAATTTCCCCGTGTACATCGACTCGCCCCTTGCCAAGGCGGCGACGACCGTGTTCTGCGGCGATCTGCACGGCTATCTTGACGAGAACGCGCTCGAGCTCGTCAAGGACGGCACGCACATGTTCACCTTCCCGAATCTCAACCTGGTGGAGTCGAGCGAGGAATCCAAGATGCTCAACATGGACCCGACGCCCAAGGTCATCCTCTCCGCCTCCGGCATGTGCGACGCGGGCCGCATCCGCCATCACCTCAAGCACAACCTCTGGCGCGCGAACAGCGCGGTGGTGTTCGTCGGCTTCCAGTCGCCCGGCACGCTGGGCCGCCGCCTGCTCGACGGGGCGGAGAAGGTCAAGCTCTTCGGCGAGGAGATCGCCGTCAAGGCAAAGATCGTCAATTTTCAGGGCCTTTCCTCCCACGCTGACCATGACCATCTCGTGCAGTGGATCAAGGCCTTTGACCCCAAGCCCGCGCATGTGTTCGTCGTCCACGGCGACGAGGACGTTGCGCCCGTGTTTGCAGAGGAGCTCAATTCCCTCGGCTTCCACGCGCACGCGGCCAAATTCACCGAGTGCTACGACCTTGCTGCGAACGAAATGGTCAGCGAGGGCTACATTTCCGAGCGCAAGCGCACGCAGCAGAAGGCGCGCGCCGACAATCTGTATGCCAAGCTCATTGCGGCGGCGGAGTCGCTGCTCGCGTTCGCCAAGCGCTGCAAGGGCCGTCCCAACAAGGATATCGCCGCGCTCACGGGCCAGATCATCAGCCTGATCGAGCGCTTCCGCGAGTGATCGCGAAAAGAAGAATAACAGGGGAACTTCGCGCCATACGGCGCGAAGTCCTTTTCTGAGAGGAAACGACAATGGAGCTTGCCAAAAATCAGGAGCATACCGTCACCATCGAGGGCTACGGCGAGGACGGCATGGGTGTTGCGCGCATCGACGGGCGCGTTGTGTTCGTTCACGGCGCGCTGCGCGGCGAAAAGTGCCGCGTGCTCATTTTAAAAACGCTCAGAAGCGTTGCCTTTGCCAAGGTACTCAAAGTGCTCGAGCCGTCGGACGCGCGCATCGCGCCGGACTGCCCGTACTTCCCGCGCTGCGGCGGCTGTACCTACCGGCACATGCGCTATGAAGAGGAGCTGCGGCTCAAACGTCAGCGCGTGCAGGACAATTTGTCCCGCATCGGCGGCAGCACGGTCGAGGTCGAGGAGATCCTCGGCGCGCAGGACACGCTGCGCTACCGCAACAAGGCGCAGTACCCTGTGTCGAAGGACGGCGCGGTGGGCTTTTACCGCGCCCGCACGCATGAGGTCATCGAGTGTGAGCGCTGCCTGCTCGTTAAGCCCGAGGCCGACGCCGCGGCGGAGGCGCTGCGGGAGTATATGCAGACCTGCCATGTGGCGGGCTATGATGAAAAAACAGGGCGAGGCCTTGTCCGGCACCTCTACGTCCGCTCGAACGCGGCGGGAGAGAGCCTTATCTGCGTGCTTGTGAACGGAGACAAGCTGCCGAAGGAGGACCGGCTTGTCGGGCTGTTGCGCACTGCGTGCCCGAAGTGCACCGGTATCGTGCTCGGCACGAACACGAAAAAGGGCAACGTCATTCTCGGCGACCGCTACCGCACGCTCTGGGGGAGCGACCGGCTTGAGGATACGCTCTGCGGCAAGACGTTCCGGCTGAGCGTGCCGTCGTTCTATCAGGTCAACCGCGCGCAGGCCGAGCGGCTCTACGCGAAGGCCATCGAATTTGCGGGCCTTACGGGTGGAGAGACGGTGCTCGACCTCTACTGCGGGGCGGGTACCATCACGCTCGCGATGGCGGACCGCGCGAAGAAGGTCCTCGGCGCGGAGATCGTGCCCGAGGCCATCGATGACGCGCGGGAAAACGCCGCGTGCAGCGGCGTGCAGAACGCGGAATTCTTCTGCGGCGACGCGTCCGACGTTGCGAAAAAGCTCGCGCGCGAGCGGCTGCGGCCCGACGTGATCACCGTTGATCCGCCGCGCAAGGGCCTTGCCGCCGACGTGGTGGAGAGCATCGCCGAGATGCAGCCGAAACGGGTCGTGTACGTCTCGTGCGACAGCGCGACGATGGCGCGCGACGTGAAGCGCTTTGCGAAATTAGGCTATACCGCCGTCCGCGCCTGCGCGGTGGACATGTTCCCACGCGCAGACCATATCGAAGCCGTCTGCCTTCTTGCGCGGGACGGAGAAAAAGCGTGACTTTGGGCAGATTGCCCCTTGCAGTCTCTCGGAAAAGGCGTATAATACGATTTGTTAAAAACAAAACAGGGGAGCTCGT
>Ga0129311_1001395_pt1 | contig 17169 bp, 13 predicted proteins | sample Go1ome_FD_94435 | JGI IMG/M metagenome (GOLD analysis project Ga0129311, IMG submission 94435) | Western lowland gorrila individual fecal microbial communities from Wisconsin, USA - Go1022B metagenome | ecosystem: Host-associated > Mammals > Digestive system > Large intestine > Fecal | place... | reverse complement strand
TTAAAAAACATTGAAAAATCTTTTGGAGACAACCATGTCTTAAAAGGTGTTTCAACAGGAATTAAAAAAGGTGAAGTCGTTGTTATTTTAGGACCAAGTGGTTCTGGAAAAACGACATTGTTAAGAACGATCAACTTTCTTGATTCTGCAGATAAAGGTGATATTTGTGTTGGCGGTACGGTTGTACATGCACAAAAGCATACAAAAGCACAAGTTTTAGAACTCAGAAGAAAAACGGCAATGGTGTTTCAGAACTACAATTTGTTTGCCAATAAAACAGTTTTAGAAAATGTGATGGAAGGTCTCGTCATTGTGAAGAAGTTTAAGAAAAGTGAAGCGGAAGCAATGAGTAGAGAAATGATAGATAAGGTTGGTCTACAAGGAAAATATGATTCCTATCCTTCACAGATGAGTGGTGGGCAGCAGCAGCGTGCTGGTATTGCTCGTGCATTGATTCTTGATCCAGATGTTATTTTGTTTGATGAGCCTACATCTGCATTGGATCCTGAACTTGTTGGTGAAGTATTGAATACAATCAAAGCCGTTGCACAAACAGGTATCACAATGATTGTCGTAACGCATGAAATTGCATTTGCGAAAGAAGTAGCAGATCGTGTTATCTTTATGGAAGGCGGTGTCATTGTAGAAGAAGGAAAACCAGAAGAAATGCTGAAGCATCCGCGTGAACCACAGACACAAAGATTCCTGGCAAGAATCACAGAAAGTGGTGATCAGCATGTTTAAAATCGTTGGTGCATTTTTCATATTTGTTGGCATTACGATATTAACATCTGGATTTACAAGAGGAAAGAATGCTGTAGGGGCTGTGATTCGTAATTTTCTTTGTTTATCGTGTGCGTTTCTATTTTACTGGTTTATTGGATTTGGGTTTTCATTTTCAAAAGGGAATGCATTGATTGGATACTTTGATTTCTTTTCTCAAGGAACATATGCAAGTATCTCAGATTTGCTTGTGAGTGGAATCCTTTGTGGATGTATCTGTGCAATCTATGAGTCCAGTATGCATGAAAGATGTAAAATTGCACCACTTGTAATCGTTTCCTGTTTTGTTGGCAGTCTTGTGTATCCAATTGCTTTGCATTGGACATTGCATGGATTTTTGAAAATTTTGGGATGTAATATTAACCAGCTTTGTGTATTTGCATTATTGAGTGGCATGATTGCTTTGAGTGGTACGTATGTCATTTCCTATCGTAAAGATAAATATACTGATGATGGAGATGTTCGTGCAATTGTTGGAGAAAATCCTGTCTTTGGATCGATTGGTGGATGTTTGATTATATTAGGCGTCTTTTGTCTGATTGAGGATACAAATATATTCGTCAGTGCATTGCTATCTTCACTTTCTGCAGTACTTGTATGTACATTTCTTTGTGTGATGCGCTATCATTCCGTGGATTTATCTTTGATGATCAATAGTGCAATTGCGGGAAGTATTGCCTCTAGTGGCGTTGCAACGTCATACATAGGCTTGATGAGTGGATGCATTGCAGGAGTAGTCATGATTCCACTTGTTGAGTTTCTTGAAAGAAAGAAAAAGATTGATGATGCGACGGGTATGATTTCTACAATGCTGATTGCGGGATGTATTGGCATTTTATTTTCATCACGTTCAATTTTTGCGCAATGTGCAGGGATGATCAGTATTGTTGTATTTGGCGGCATTGTTTCTTTGTTTTTGTGGAAAGAAGTGAAACGCTTTGTTGGCTTGCGTGTCAGCGAAAGAGAAGAGAATGAAGGTGTGGATACATATGCTAGAGGTATTACACATGCATATTTGAAATATATGCCAAATGTGAAAGAAAATGGCATTGGAAATCCAGAATATACGCGTTTGCCAGATGTATTGCCGGATGAAAATGTAACGATACGACCATCGAGTGCAGCTGCTTCTCATATTACAAAAGTTGAAATCATTACACGTAGAAGTGCATTTGAAAAACTCAAGAAGGCATTGGATGCGATTGGTGTTTCTGGCATGACTGTCAGTGAAGTGATGGGCTGTGGTATGCAGAAAGGTGCTGCTGAATACTATCGTGGTGTACCAATGGAAAGTTTCCTGCTGGAGAAAATCCGTATTGAAATTGTAATCAGTAAAGTACCTGTGGATCTTGTGGTAAATACTGCTAGACGTGCATTGTATACTGGACATATCGGGGATGGAAAGATCTTTGTATATGATGTTAGAGATGCACTGAAAGTAAGAACAGGTGAAACGGGAGTTGCAGCTTTACAGGCAGTGGATGATATTGAAGATGTTGGATGAAAGATAGTTTGTGATGAACTATCTTTTTCTTGGCTTTTATCTATAAGTAAATACTTATGGATAATATAAAAACAATATATTTGTATTGATAATTTTACAGGAATACAATGCTTACTAAGCAGAGGGAAATGTTTATGAAAGTTGTTGTATTTCAGGGAAAACCTGTTTCCAATGAGGTGAAAAGAGATGAACTTGTAATGCGTTGGAAATCATTATTGAGGAAAAATGGAATTGACTGTCGGATCGTTGGAGCATTTGATCCAGAATGTTTTGAAGATAAGATAGAAGATGCAGATGCACTTATTGGTGCATGGATCAAAGATGATATGTTCGATACTGATTTTTTTATACGACATCCGAAGTTGAAATATATTGCGACAACGGCACATGGCTATGGAAAAATCGATCCGAAAACAATTGATGAATGTGGCGTAACATATACAAATACAGTATATGGAAACCATACAATAGCGGAATATGCAATGGCATTGTTATTAGAAACAATGCATCATATCCAGAAAGAAAATGATCTGTATCACAAAGAATTAGAACTCGGTATTGCTTCAGAAGGTACATGTACGACACAGATGGAACTGTACGAGAAAACCGTTGGTGTGATTGGACTAGGTGGTATTGGATATGCTTTTGCAAAGATGGCAAATGGATTTGATACTCATGTGCTTTCTTATTCGAGACATAAAAAAGAAGGACAGAAATATGATTTTATTGAACAGGTTTCTTTGGATGAACTGCTTGAAAGAAGTGATGTGATTTCAATTCATTGTCCTTTGACAGAAGAGACATTCCATATGATCAACAAAGAAGCAATTGAGAAGATGAAAGATGGTGTGATTGTCATCAATACTGCTAGAGGAGACATTATTGATGAAGAAGCTTTATATGATGCATTAATGAAGAGAAAAATCTATGCGGCGGGATTAGATGTTGTTAGTGGAGAGCCTAGAAGCAGTAAGTCAAAGATCTTCTATTGCAATAACGCTTTGATTACAAGACACATTGCGTGGCTGCCAAAAGAAGCAAGATTTCGTGCAATTGATATCGCAGTAGACAATTTAGTGAACTGGATGCAGGGACATCCAACAAGTGTAATTCGTTAGGGAGAACTATTATGGAAAGAGAAAAATTATTTAGTTTAAATGTATTAGAAAAACCAGCAACAAAACGTGCAAGCAGACTCGCAGGAAACATTGATTTTGAAACAATTCGACGTATGGGATATAACGAAAACCCATATGGTATGCCTGAAAGTGTACTGGAAGCTATGAAGGAAGCTGAAAAGAAAGCATATTTCTATCCAAACTTTGCAGGCTCTGGCTTAAAGAAAGCATTGGCTGAGATGTATGATGTAGAAGAAGATAACATCGCTGTTGGTGCAGGCAGCAGTGCACTCATTTCTATTGTTGGTCAGGCATTCTTGAATGTTGATGATGAAGTTATTCTTTGCCCAACATTTGCGGCATTTAATGACATGATTGAAATGGCTAGAGCGAAAACAATTACAGTTCCTCTAACAGAAGATAAGGGATATGATCTGGATGGTATCTTAGAAAAGGTGAATGATAAGACAAAGATGGTCGTTATCACAAATCCAAATAACCCAACGGGACAATATCTGAGCTATGATGCGATTGAATCGTTTGTTCAGAAACTGGATAAGGATGTCGTTGTATTGATTGACGAAGCGTATATTGAACTTGCAACTGCACCGGATTGCAAGACAATGCTTCCATTAATCAAGAAGTATCCAGAGCATCCAATTCTTGTAATGCGTACTTTCTCTAAGTACTATGCAATGGCTGGGGTTCGTGTTGGATATTTAATTGCACAGAAGGAATTGATTGATGGTATCAATGTTGTTCCTGGAAGCAGCGTAGCGCGTGGTGCACAAGCAGCAGCTGTACAGGCTTTAAAAGAACAGGAATATTATTCTGCTCAGAAAGAAAAGGTCGTAGCTGGTGCTAGATACATTGAAGAAGAACTGAGAAAACTTGGCTGTGAAGTTTATCCAACACAGACAAACTTCATTCTCTTTGAACCACATATGGATTATGATGAAGTACGTGATCAATTGATTGAAAAGGGAATTCATATTTCTACACCAATGATGGATCGTGTTTCTGTATCCACGCAGGAAAATAATGAATACTTCATTCAATGTATGAAGGAAATCTTAGAAGGAAGCAAATAGGCTTCCTTTTTGATGAATTTGTAAGATAATATTCTGTATTATTAGAAATGGAGTTAAAGTTATGAGCTTAAATTTTGCGTGTGATTATATGCAGGGATGTTTGCCATCCATTATGGATCGTTTCGTAGCAACAAATATGGAAGGTACTGTTGGATATGGACAAGATCAGTATTCCCTTTCAGCAAAGAAAAAAATTAAAGAAGCATGTGGCTGTGAAAATGGAGAAGTTGAGTTTCTTGTTGGTGGAACACAGGCAAACCAGACAGTCATTAAAGCATTGCTTCGTAACTATCAGGGTGTCATTGCTTGTGAAAGTGGTCATGTTGCGGTACATGAAGCTGGTGCAATTGAAACAACAGGACATAAGGTAATCACGATTCCTGGCAAGCTTGGCAAGCTGGAAGCTTCCAGTGTTGCATCTTACATGGAAACGTTCTTTGGTGATGAGACATATCCACATATGGTTCAGCCTGGTATGATCTATATTTCTCAACCTACTGAATTTGGTACATTGTATTCCAAAAAAGAATTGGAAGCATTGCGAAAGGTATGTGATACATATCATTTATATCTGTATGTGGATGGTGCTAGACTGGCATATGCATTAGGATCTAGTGATAATGATGTATCTTTGAAGGATCTTGCGAAATATACAGATGCTTTCTATATTGGCGGTACAAAGTGTGGAACACTATTTGGTGAAGCAGTAGTCATTCCTGATCAGAATCTGATTCCTTGTTTCTTTACGACAATTAAACAAGGCGGTGCTTTACTTGCCAAGGGTAGAATGACAGGAATTCAGTTTGATGAAATGTTTACAAATGATTTGTATTTAAAAGCCGGCAAAAAAGCAGTAGAGCTGTCTAAGAAGATTACAGATGCATTTGCGGAACATGGCTATGAAGTATATATGCCTACATATACAAATCAGCTCTTTATTAATTTTGAAGATACAGTATTAAAGAAATTTCAGGAAAAGGTTTCTACAAGTTTCTGGGCAAAAACAGATGCAACACATACACTCGTTCGCTTAGCAACTTCCTGGGCAACAACAGAGGAAGAAGCGGATGAATTAATTGCATGGATGCAGGAATGTAAATAATTATTTCCCTGGAAAATAAGCAAATGACAGGATTTTTCACCTGTCATTTTTTTAAATTGTGCTGATGATTTTTGTGGAAAATTTGTTTGTACAATAATGGTTTCTGCATTGAAATGTGAAACAAGGATACACTTATTTTTAAATTCTAATCATTAGCCTATCCTAAACAATTCCAGATTTGCGTTAATGACTTGTACTTCATTTTTTGAAAAGTTATTTTCATTATAAAGTACATTCTCAAGTTGTTCTTTATTTAAAGAACTCCAGCCTCTCAGAGCAACAGAAGTAGTATTTTCCCATTTTGCATATTTTTTTATAGCTTCTAATACTTTTTTTTTGTTTCTACATCTTTGCATTTTACAAATAAATCAATCAAATCATTTTCATGTTTCATATGCATTCACCTCATTTCCTTTATAAAATGTCATATAACTTATTGTTCTATTGGAATTGTAACACTCTTTATTTATTGGTGAGAGATATTTTTGGCATGCCTGAAACTGTTCAAATATTCTTCAAAAGAATAAGCTTGGAATAACAATCTGATTGAAAGACTGTTCCATTCCTAGTTTTAGAGTTTTCTGTAGAGATTAGCAATGATCATCAATGCTTAACTTAATGACATTGGATTTTTTACCTGTCATTTTTTTGAATTGTGCTGATGATTTTTGTGTGGGAAATTCGTTCGTACAATAATGGTTTCTGCATTGAAATGCGAAACAAGGATACAATAAACCATGTAAAGATGAGAAGGATACATGCAATATGCAAGAACAGCGAATCCTGAAAAAGGTAACGTAATACATCTGGAATATAGAAATATAGATACAATACACCATAGCGAAGCAAGAATTGATACCACTGTGCATCTTTATTAGATACATCTACAATCTGTATATGTGTAAATTTCTTGCCAAATGTTTCTCCATTTCGAATACAATTCCATAGCGCATATACAACAAAATAGATCAAGGTGACATGTATATTGATATGAATAATTGATAAAACAATGGCAGTGAAACCTGTAATGAAAATACAACAGAACGCATCTAAAATAACAGAAGTCATCCATTTGGAAAGTGTTACTTTTTTTCCTTTTGTAAAACTCATTTGATCCATTGTTTCTTTTGAAGGTAATACATTTTTCAAAGGAATGACACAAGCATAGCCAAGGAAACCACCAAGTGTATTTGCTAATAGATCATCTACATCAAATAATCGATAGCCTCTTGGATAAATAAAGAAGATTCCAGTGAGCTGCGTTATTTCGAAAAACAGTGATAATAGAAATGAAAAGAGAATTGTTCTTTTTAGACTGCACTCAAAATAGTAGTGTAGAAACATACCAAATGGTACAAGCATTAGTATATTGAACAGAAACTGATAGATGGCTTTATTGTGAAGTATGATAGAAATACCATGGAGATGTTTTGCTTCTTTGATAATGTCTTTGATAAATGTGAATGGAATGAATTGTGCTCTACTGGAAGTCATCATTGCGACTTTGCTTTTCTCTGGCAAAGGAAGAATGACAAGAAAGAATGCACATAATAAATACAATACAAATGAATATACAAATAATGTTCTGATAGCAATGATACTTCCATACTTGTGATAGTTATATAACATGTATGGAATTGTGATGAGAAATGCTAAAAGTGGAAAGAATAGAATTGCCTGTTGAATGATCCATAGATATGTATGCATAGATTGTTCCTCCTGTATTTTTATTCTAATGCATATCTTTTTATTGAAATCTTAACTTTTTTTAGGGAATTATGAAAAAAGTTGTGAATATTACTTTTAGAGAGACATGACTCTAGGAGGTAGATATGAAAAGTTATGAATTGTTTAAAGAAACTGTGAAGGAAAGATTGAAGTATGTATTGCCTGCTGAATTCAGGAAGGGAACGATTCGCATTGATCACGTGGAAAAAGTGGGAGAGGTATATGAAAGTATTGGTGTGAAACTGGAACATGTTCCCGCAATGGTGCGTGTGAATTTGAGTGACTGCTACAGGAAATACCAGCAGGGAGAAACAATTGCTTCAATTGTTGAAATGATCAAAGATGTGATTGTTGAAAATACGCATATGCAATTGCCAGACTGGTTGACAGACTATGCAAAAGTGAAAGATAAATTGTTTATGCGTGTGAGAAATCATAACAATGATGATCGTACATTAGAAAAGTATCCACATCAAAGAATGTGCGATCTTGTTATGACGTATCAGATTGAAATATCAAATCATGGTGGACAGTTGAATAGTGCTGTTGTCACAAAAGAAATGGTAAAGAAGTTTGGTGTTTCTTTAGAACAGTTTGAACAGGATGCTATGGATAGCTGTAAAAAGAATTATCCCGCAAGAATTCGTGATGATTACTTTCATTCGGAAGAGAATCATCCAAAAGTTGTGATGATAACAAATGATCAATTCTTAAATGGTGCTGCGGTATTGTTCTATCCAGAAACAATACCGGAACTGTTAAAAATCTTTCCAGAAGGTTTTATTTTGATTCCAGCATCGATTCATGAATTAATGGTGTATTCATTAACTTCTAGAAAAGACTATGAAGAAATTGATAAAACAATTGCGAGATGCAATACGAAATATTGTGATAATGAAACGTCTGTTTTATCGACACATGCCTATGTATATGATCCAGAAGTGAATCATTTAGAAACAAGTGAAGAATACTGTAGAAGAAAAGAGATTTCATATGATCCAAAAACATATGAAAGAGAAAAAATGAAATGTGAAAATGAAGTAGACGAAGAAGAGTGGTGAATCAAGTGAGCAGGAAATGATGAATGTTCCTGCTTCTTTTGATCTCGTAATCGTGAAAGAATGCTGGTAAAATAATGCTATGCATTCTTTTTTGACAAATACTTCAGAAATAACATTTTTGAATCAAATTAAAGATAATTTGAAGCGATGTGATTCGTTTGTTTTTTCTGTGAGTTTTATTAAAAAAGCAGGACTTGTTTTATTGTATAAGGAATTGGAATCTGCAATCCAAAGAGGTTGTCAAGGAAAACTGATAACTTCAACATATCAAAACTTTACAGATATTGAATCTTTACAGTTATTTTTAAATCTGGCAAATACTTATGATAATTTTGAATGTCATTTGGATGATGCATGTTTTATGAGTGAAACTTATGAAACAAAAGGATTTCATTCTAAAGGATATGTTTTTACATATGGTGAAGATGTAGATATCATTGTTGGATCTTCCAATATTACGCGTTTTGCGTTATTGAAAAATATTGAATGGGATCTGTTAATGAAAGATAAAATGCATGGTTCTTTATATCAGGAAGTGATGCATGAATTTTGTTATCTTTGGGATAAAACAAATGTTCTAACGAGTGATGGCATTCAAAAATATGCCCAAAAATTGAACTATGCCATTGAGAGATGGGATATGGATTATGATGTCATACAAAGTGAAATCAAGCCAAACTACATGCAGAAAAATGCACTCAAAGAATTGAATCGTTATCGTGCGATGGGTGTACATCGTGCAATGACTGTTTGTAGTGCAGGCAGTGGAAAAACATTTCTTTCTGCTTTTGATGCTTTGAATTTTGATCCTGATAGATTGTTGTATATCGTACATGAAAGTTCGATTCTATCTAAAGCAAGAGAAACATTTCAAAAAATATTTGGAAATAAAAAGACATATGGCATGTATACAGGAGACAGTAAAGAAATCAATGCTGATTTTGTATTTGCGACAAATATTACGATGGCAAATAATCTTGAACTGTTTCCAAAAGATACATTTGATTATATTGTAATTGATGAATGTCATCATGCCGTAGCTGAAAGCTATAAAAAAATCATTTCATATTTTGAACCAGAATTTATGCTTGGTTTGACTGCGACGCCAGAAAGACTTGATAACCAGGATGTCTTTTCATTGTTTGATCAGAATGTTCCATATGAGTTAAGACTAAGAGATGCGATTATCAATGATTTAGTTGTACCATTTCATTATTATGGCATCCGAGACACTTTAGTGGATTATGATCTATCAAAGAAACAGGAACATCAAATGCTTGCACAGATTGTTGATACACCGCATTGTAAGTTTATTTGTGATGAGATTGAAAAGCATAGAATAGATGGAAAGTTAAAAGCTCTTGTGTTCTGTAGAAATCAAACACATGCAAGAATGATGGCAGAAGCATTTCAACAACAGGGGTATCATGCAACGTATTTAACGGGAAATAACAGTGTTGGCGAAAGAATGCGTGCATATGATGATTTACAAAGTGATGATAAAGAACTGGAAATCTTATGCTCTGTAGATATTTTAAATGAAGGTGTGGATATTCCTGGTGTGAATATGGTGCTTTTCTTGCGTCCAACAGATTCTTCTACTGTATTTATTCAACAGTTAGGCAGAGGCTTAAGAAAGTACGCAGATAAATCCTTTGTGACGGTTTTAGACTTTATTGGAAACAGCTATAAGAGAAGTGTACAGATTGCTTTAGCACTTGGCAGCTTATCAAAAAATCTTGTGTTGGAAAAACGATTGATGATGGATATGGTCAAAGACAACTTTTCTTGTCTGGATCTGTATCAATATGGTGTCAGAATTGAACTGGATCATGAGAGTCAAAATGAAATTATTACGTATCTTGAAAATGAAAATTTTAACAGTAAACAATATTTGAAACAGGATTATATGAATTTTAAAACATATATTAACTGTGAATTCTATCCAACACATATGGATTATTTAAATAATGACTGCGCTCCCGATATCATGAAATTCATGAATATTAAATATGATGGCAAGAAAGCAAATTGTTATTATCTTTTCCTGAAAGAGATGCAGGAAAATAATCTTCCAGTTTTTTCAGAGGAACAGATTGCATTCTTACAATATTTATCACATCTATTGCCACTTGTTCGCCCATATGAATATCAAGTTGTATCACTATTGATGGACAAGAAAATGCATATAAAGCAGATTCAGGATATTCTTTCATGCAGCAGTGAAGTCTTTGATCATGTCATAAAATTCATGATCAAAGAAGGTGCATTGCATAAAGATGAAGATGGTTATTGTACATTACATGTTGCATTCAATCCTGAATTGAAAGAACATGTGAATGATTTGATTGCCTATGGCTTAACAAAATATGAAGCGGAACAATATCAAATCAATGAACCATTTATTACATTCAATAACTATCGTATGGATCAGGTACAAAGAAAGCTATTGAAAGATCCAAAGTCTAATCAGAAGGGTACATATATCTATGGCAAGACAGTTGTGATATTTGCTTCTTTAAAGAAAGATGCAAGTGTTGAAGAGAGAAAGAATTATATGGATAAGTTTCTTTCTCCATCTGTATTTCAATGGGAAAGTATGAATCATGTTCCTCAAAAAGAATTTGAAAACTTAAGAGATAGTGAATTTGCATATGTATTTGTAAGAAAAGTTACTTCAGAAAATGGAATGGTATTACCATTTACATATGTTGGAAAGGGAAAACTGACCAATCCTAGAAAACAGGAAAAGAACCAGACATATTTATTTGATATTGAAATGGAAGAAACACTTCCAGATTATCTGCAGTATGATTTTGGTCTTACAAGGATGAACTGATAATGAAAATAATATATGTTGTATGTGCTTTGATCTATGATAAGAATCATAGAATTTATGTTTCTCAACGTGGCTATGGTGAAATGAAAGATGGATGGGAATTTCCGGGTGGAAAGATTGAAAGCGGGGAAAGTGAACAAGAAGCTTTGCATCGTGAAATCATGGAAGAGTTTGATACAGAAGTCTGTGTCGAAGAAAAACTATGTACGATTGAACATACATATCCATCCTTTCATTTAGTGATGTCTAGCTACTGGTGTTCAATTGTAGATGGTCATCTGATTATGAAAGAAGCAGAAGCCGGTACGTGGATTACAAAACAAACCATCGATACACTAGATTGGCTACAAGCGGATCAGAAGATTGTTGCACAATTAAAACAAATAGAATGGAAATGAAAAAAGAAACGATTACTCAGTCGTTTCTTTTATATGTTTATCGTAGTCTAATACATACAGGTAGGAATACATGACATTTAAATAGTATTCCATACTTGCACGAGAGAAGAATGCCGCAATTCTATGTCCTCTATCTTCTTTGGCTGGTAAAAATAATGTAATATCACAAATTTTTGCGAGTTCACTGTTTTGATTTGCGGTAATGCAGATTGTAGGGACTTTTCTTCTTTTTAAAGTTTTTGCACTATTTACTGTATTTTCTGAAGAACCAGAATAGGAAAGTAATAATGCACAATCTTCTGGATACAATGTTTTTGCGAGATGGCCCTGTTCTCCATAGACAGGTGTAACGATGTAGTTTGTTCCTGCGCGTGTCATACTTGCCTGGAATGCCAAACCTGCTAGATACGCATCACCAACGCCAAACAATGCAACGTGTTTTGCGTTTTTCATCAAAATGCATGCTTTCTTCATGTCTTGTGTTGAAAGCATTTTTTGTGTTTCCTGAAGTGTCTGGATCGTTAATTTCTTTAACTGTTGAGAAATTTCTGGAATACTGTCATTTTTAGAAAATGGAAAGTTTGGATCTACGTCATTATAGTCTGTATTTGGACGGAGAAGTTCTTGCGAAAAGCGGAACTTGAAGTCTTTAAATCCAACGAGATTTAATCTTGTGCATAATCTCATGATTGCACTTGTAGAAGTATATGTTTTTAATGCCAATGACTGAATGGACATTTGTAGTACATCATCTTTATGGGAAAGGATATAATCAGCGATGATTTTTTCATTTTCTGTAAAGTTATCTTTTTCTTTTAATTGCTCTTGTAATGTCATACATCCATTATAACAAAATCGGAATAAAATTCCGAAATAAATTGAAAAAAAGTATAAAAGTTTCGAAACAAACTGCCACTTTGATGAAAATGTATTTTCTTTTTTTTTATTCATGTTAGGCTATGTAAGCGGTTAAAAGGAGACATTAAAAATGACTGAAACTAAAGGTGTTAAAATCGTTACAATTGGTGGTGGATCATCTTACACACCGGAATTAATGCAGGGATTTATCAAGCGTTATAATACGCTTCCAATTCGTGAAATCTGGCTTGTTGATATCGAAGATGGAAGAGAAAAGCTTGAAATCGTTGGTGCATTGGCACAGAGAATGTGGGATGCATCTGGATATGATGTTAAGGTACATTTAACTCTTGATAGAAGAAAAGCATTAAAGGATGCAGACTTCGTAACAACACAGTTCCGTGTTGGTTTATTAAATGCACGTATCAAGGATGAAAGAATTCCACTATCTCATGGATTCTTAGGCCAGGAAACAAATGGTGCTGGTGGTATGTTTAAATTATTGAGAACAGCTCCAGTCATCAAGGCAATTGTTGAAGATATGAAAGAATTATGTCCAAATGCATGGCTCATTAACTTCACAAACCCATCTGGTATGATTACAGAAACAGTTATCCGTCAGTGTGGATGGAAGAGATGTATTGGTCTATGTAATGTTCCAGTAAATATCATGATGCAGGAACCAAAGATGCTTGGTAAGGCAGAAGATGAATTGAACTTTGAATTTGCTGGATTGAATCATTTCCATTTCCATAAAGTATTTGACGCTAAGACAGGTGAAAACCTGACACATGAAATTGCATACAAGATGATGGAAGATGATAAGAGTAACATGCAGAATATTCAGAACGAAAAGTTCTTGTTAGATCAGTTGCTCGCTATGGATTGTCTGCCATGTGGATACCATCGTTACTACTATCTAACTGATGAAATGATGAAGAAGGAATTAGAAGATTTCGCTAAACATGAAACAAGAGCTGAAAGCGTTAAGGAAGTAGAAAGTCAGTTATTTGAACTCTACAAGGATCCAGCTTTACATGAAATGCCTGAACTTCTTGGAAAACGTGGTGGTAAATACTACAGTGATGCAGCTTGTGAAACAATCAATGCGATCTATAACAACACTGGCAGGGTTATGGTTGTATCTTGTGAAAACAAGGGTGCTTTACCTGATCTTGAAGATGATGCAATTGTTGAAGTATCCGCAAGAATTACAAGACACGGTGCAGAACCTCTTGCATTTGGCCATTTTGAACCAGCAGTAAGAGGTATGGTTCAGTTAATGAAGGCTATGGAAGAAACAATCATTGAAGCTGCTTTAACTGGTAACTATAACAAGGCTTTAGAAGCCTTCCAGATCAACCCACTTGTAAAGCATGGCAAGTGTGCACAGGCATTGTTAGATGAAATGCTCGTTGCACATAAGAAGTACTTACCACAATTTGCTGAAAAGATTGCTGAACTAGAAGCAAAGGGTGTAACTGTACAAGACGAAACAGCTAGAAAGCTTTGCGAAGCAGGACTCTAAGAAACCCATAATAAGATCCCCCTTTGGGGATCTTTTAAATTTCATGAATTTTTAGTTTGTTTCTGCTGACTAACTTTGTTAGGTGGTATATCATAGTAAACGAATGGAGTAAGAATGTATGATGACATTAAAAGATTTAAAAGCTGGACAGAGTGGAACGATTCAAAGTGTTGGTGGTGAAGGTGCATTGAGACAACATTTCCTTGATATGGGAATGGTTCCTGGTGTAGTCGTATCAGTCGTAAAGTTCGCTCCAATGGGAGATCCTATGGAAATCAAGATCCATGGGTATGAACTATCTCTTCGTTTATCTGAAGCTGAAAAAATAGAAATATCGGATATAGAAGCCGTTGATAAAAACAAGCAAAAAATCAAGAAGATGAAAAGAACAGCGCATCCAGGTCTTGGTGAAAATGGAAAGTACCACATCAAGAAAGATGAACATCCATTAGCAGATGATGTTTGTTTAACGTATGCACTTGTTGGCAATCAGAACTGTGGTAAAACAACATTGTTTAATCAATTGACAGGTTCGAATCAACATGTTGGTAACTTTCCTGGTGTTACTGTAGATCGTAAAGATGGGGCAATCAAAGGGTATGAAAATACTAGAGTCACAGATTTACCTGGTATTTATTCGATGTCTCCTTACAGCAGTGAAGAAATTGTGAGTCGTAATTTTGTATTGAATGAAAAGCCAAAAGCAATCATTAATATTATTGATGCGACAAATATTGAAAGAAATCTGTATTTAACGATGCAGCTGCTGGAAATGAATACACCAATGGTCGTTGCGCTAAATATGATGGATGAAGTGACAAACAACCATGGTTTTATTGATGTGAACCAGATGGAACAGTTATTAGGTGTTCCTGTTGTGCCAATTTCTGCCGCAAAGAATGAGGGCGTTGACGAACTTGTTCGTCATGCGATTCATATTGCAAAATATCAGGAAAGACCAGAACAAATAGACTATTGTGATGAGAATGAAAGAGGTGGTGCAGTGCATCGCTGTATTCATTCTATCTGTTATCTGATTGAAGATCATGCCAAGGCTGCAGATATTCCTCTGCGTTTTGCCGCAAGCAAAGTCATTGAAGGAGATACATTGATCATTGATCAGTTAAAACTGGAACAGAATGAAAAAGAAATGATTGAACATATCGTTGTACAGATGGAAAAAGAATCTGGTTTGGATCGTAGTGCAGCGATGGCAGATATGCGTTTTTCATTCATTGAAAAAGTTTGTGATCTAACGGTTGTAAAACCAAAAGAAAGCAAAGAAAGAGTACGCAGTGAAAAGATTGACCGTATTTTAACTGGAAAATATACAGCATTGCCTTGCTTTATTGGTATTATGCTTTGTGTATTCTATTTAACATTCAATGTGATTGGTGCATTCTTGCAGAATATATTGGAAGCTGGCATTGATGTACTATCTAACAGTGTGAGTGGATGGATGCAGCAGATGCAGGTGAATGAAGCACTACAGAGCTTGATTGTGAATGGTATCTTTGCGGGTGTTGGTTCTGTATTGTCGTTTCTTCCAATCATTGTGACGTTGTTCTTCTTCCTTTCTTTAATGGAAGATAGCGGGTATATTGCACGTGTTGCGTTCTTTATGGATAAGCTGTTAAGAAAGATTGGATTGTCTGGAAGAAGTATTGTTCCAATGCTGATTGGATTTGGATGTACAGTACCTGCGGTTATGTCAACGAGAACTTTGCCATCTGCACGTGATAGAAAGATGACGATTTTATTGACGCCATTTATGTCATGCAGTGCAAAACTGCCAATCTATGCATTCTTTGCGAATGCGTTCTTTCCTCGTGTTGCAGGTTTAGTGATGGCTACGTTGTATTTTGGTGGCATTTTTATTGGTATTCTTGTTGCGTTTTTCTTTAAGAAATATTTATTTCCTGGGGAAGCAGTTCCATTTGTGATGGAACTTCCTAACTATCGTTTGCCGAGTGCAAAAAATGTGATGCAATTGTTATGGGAAAAAGCGAAAGATTTTATTCAGAAGGCATTTACTGTGATCTTTGTCGCAACCGTTGTTGTATGGTTCTTACAGAGTTTCAATCTGCATTTTGATCTTGTACAGGATTCTAGTCAAAGTATTCTTGCGATGATTTCTTCTCGTATTGCATTTATTTTTACACCTCTTGGATTGAATGACTGGCGTATTGTAACGTCTTTGATCTGTGGTGTGATGGCAAAAGAAAGTGTTGTTTCTACATTACAGGTATTATATCCAGCTGGATTTACAGCTTCTTTATCTGTTCTTTCTGTTGTGTGTCTGCTTGTGTTCTGTCTGCTATATACACCATGTATTGCCGCAATTGCTTCTATCAAACGAGAGCTTGGCAGTAAATATGCAATTGGTGTTGTAGCATGGCAATGTGTACTGGCATGGGGTGTTGCATTTATTGTTCATGTTCTTGGAAGTTTGCTGATATAATTGTTCCATGGCAAAAGTGAAAAGAATTGGTAAAGGTTGTGCAGTGAAATGCCTTCCAGATAAATATGTTGTTGTGGATATTGAAACAACGGGATTGGATCCAAAAAGTAATGAAATTATTGAAATTTCAGCATTGAAGTATGAACAGAATGTATTAATAGATTCTTATAATACACTCGTACATCCAAATGAAAGTATTTCTAACTTTATTACAGGTTTAACAGGTATCACAAATGAAATGGTACAGAATGCACCGGATATCTCGGAATGTATTCATGATTTCTATACATTTGTAAAGAATGAAGTTATCGTTGGATACAACATCAACTTTGACTTGAACTTTCTGTATGACAACTTAAAAGTATGTACGAATGAAATCTTAAGCAATGACTATCTGGATGTACTTGTATTAACGAGAAGAGTGTATCCATCATTATCGTCACATAAACAAACTGCAGTGGCTGAACATCTTGGTATTAATATCCAGGGTGCACACCGTGCAGAAAAGGATTGTCTGATTTGTCAGGCAATCTTAGAAGATATCAAAAAGAAGTAAAGAAAAAAGATTGCTAGATGCAATGTCATTAAGTTAAGGCATTGAACCAATTGAATCTCTAAAGTGCACTGCGCATTAACTTGCGTAGTGCTTTTTTTCTGCAGTGAAATATTTTTCTCAGCTATGAACCAATCTCTCACAT
>Ga0129311_1001394_pt1 | contig 17179 bp, 15 predicted proteins | sample Go1ome_FD_94435 | JGI IMG/M metagenome (GOLD analysis project Ga0129311, IMG submission 94435) | Western lowland gorrila individual fecal microbial communities from Wisconsin, USA - Go1022B metagenome | ecosystem: Host-associated > Mammals > Digestive system > Large intestine > Fecal | place... | reverse complement strand
TCTGAAAACCGGAAATATGACCAACAGCGAGGGATTTTTCGCCTGATGAAGTCATTTTTTTGCAGGAATACTTTGTGTATTGCAAGAAAAAATGGCGCACAGCAGACGGAAAAGACCCGCTGTATGGGCGTGTTGACGGTTTTCAGATAGACCCTAGTCTTGTGATATTTGCGTTGGCATGAACATTATAGATTCGTTACTAAACGAGATGCTGGATAGCGAATGAAAATGATCCGGACTTTTCCGTAAAAGGAGGACAGGCTATCCAGCGTCTCACATTTACCATGTGATAGATTAATATGTGAACCATAAGGAGGGTATAAGTATGAATCAGTACATCTCCCAATTCCAATATGTTAGAAAGAGGATGTCACTGTTTGTATTTGTAATATGTGTAGGTGTTCTTTTATGCGCATGCCAGAGAGAACCACAAACTTCTGCTGTAGGTAGCAAAAACGATGGAACTTTTTCTAAAATCATACAGGAAACCACTCATGAACGGCATGATAACATAACGCAGGAATCTGTGCCTATTACTGTTTCTGACACTTTTTTCAGCACAGACAAGAGTGTAGAATTCACATTCAGTATTGACCAAATCGTTTCCAATCATGCAATGCCTGCTGTTGAGGTTGTCCCACATTACCTTACTGTGGAGGATGCGCAAAGAGTTGCGTCAATTCTGTTTGGTGACGTGGAATTTTATGAAGCTGACCCTCTTCTTGCACCGCAGTATACGAAGGAAGAAATACAGGAAAGCATTCGACGTTGGTCGTATTATACCAATAGCGAAGCGATAAGTGCGCTTTTGGGGCAAAATGATGAGTTCACGATAGAACGAGTGAAGGCGAAAATCGAGGAATTGAATTTGCTGTATGAATCTGTGCAAGATGATAGCAGCCGAGTGCCATGCCAGTGGGAATTTCACAAAGACTCCGTATATACATATTCCCCACAGGAAGCCGCATCTGCGGATACTTCCTATGATAACGACACTATTATGGCAACATGCAAGATTGATGACATAGGTTATCGCTACGAGGCAGTCATACGAAATAAGATGGATTACAAGCTAAATATGATTTCAGCGTATTTTGATTCCAGTAAAAGTCCTATGAGCATTGATGAAAATATTTATAGAGCAACCTTAACACGAACTCCCACACCTACCGAGAATCAAATTCGCACTGTAGAATCCAAGGCGATGGACATGCTACAGAAAATGGAACTCGGAGAATGGGTGATTGACCAGTGTAAGGTTCGGACACTGAGCGAAACAGTACTTGAGCATGTAATATGTATAGATGCTGTTCCGGTGATAAACAATGTAGCGGCAATTCGGCAGCCACAGCTTACGGAGCTCACGAGCAGCGACACATATTCATCTAACTATTATATGACAGAGGCTTCCTTTGAGTTTTCTGCAAATGGTGATCTAATCAAATTTACGATGTATTCACCAGTTGATGTAAAGCAGGTGGTAAATCAAAATGTAACTACAATTGACATGAACACTTTGTTGGACAAAGCTAAGCAACACTTGGCGCTCAGCGACTCTTATCAATATGGACTCCAAGATATCTATGGTGTTCTGACGGAGCGTATTAAAACATCCGTGGACATCGACAAAATATGTTACGGCCTTCTACGTGAGAAGGTTCCTGATTCGGATGACAGTTATTATTATTTACCGGGTATCATCTTATACGGTTCGGTTGAGAATGTTGGCGTAGAAAGTAATCAACCTTATTATCAATCGGTGGAGCCGTTCCCCATCATTGCGTTAAATGCTGTGGATGGAAGCGTTGTTGCCTTTACAAATGACTGAAATGCTCAACTTGTTCTTGAAATTTGCGACAAATTTTTTCCTAAAGTGAGTGTTCTATGCCTGCTATGGGAAAACCAGAAAACAAACGGAATGTACCGGCCAGATGGGTTCATGTTATAGGCGGGTGGTTATTGAGCGCTTACGTTTGGACTTCACCCAATTAGAAGATTCTTCTGTCAAATCGCTTGCTTTCGGTCAACTACTGAACTGTACAGCCAAGCAAAGATGCGATCAAAAGGGCAGCGGCCATATTTGACCGCCGCCCTGAAATACTATGGTATTATGCCTTTGAAAGGGATTGGATCCACTGCATAAGCTCCGGGAAGCTGCCATTAGGGTAGCAGTGAATGTCCGATTCGCTGCGGTTGATCAGATTATCCGTCAGCAGAAATACCTGCATACCCAACTCCCGGGCGATCATATCTTCATTCACATCATTTCCCACCATCAGGCAGTTTTCCGCCGGAACATTCAGCACTTCCAGAATGTCCCGATAATAGTCGGGATTTGGTTTGCAGTGCCGGGAATTTTCATAGGTGGTGATCAGGGAGAAGTCCTCCGGATCCAAGCCGGCCCAGATCACCCGGCTGTGGGTGGCAACGGCAGGGAAGATGGGATTGGTTGCCAGAGCAACCTGATATCCCATAGCCTTGAGCTGGGAAATGGTCTGGCTTGCCTGGGGATTAAAGCCGCAGGAATGCCGCACCTGCTGGAACTCCTGTTCATAGTAGTCCAGAAAAACCGCTTCATCCTCCAGACAGTTTTTCCCCATCACACCATTAAAAACTTCCCAGAACACAGCCTCGTTGCTCTTTGCGCCGTTGTTTTGCACCATGGCCCCGGTGCCCTTCCAGAGGGCTTTTTCCAGCAGACGGGGATCATAGCCCTTGGGCAGGAGCTTTTGCGCCAGACGGCGGATGTAGTCCTGAACAAATACCTCCTGCTCCATAGGAAGCAGGGTGCCGTCCAGATCAAATAGAATCGTTGTGATCATTTTGTTTACCTCATTTTATAGGATACGATAATGGCAAGAAACGCTGCTACCTGACCGGGAGCAGCGTTTGAAGTTTATTCCTGCATGGCTTCCTGTCCCACAGACATGATATCGTAAGGGGTTGTCTGATAGACGAAATAGTTCAGCCAGTTGCTGTAGAGCAGATTGCCGTGGCCCCGCCAGCGGACAATGGGAGGCTGGGAATCATCATCCTCCGGATAGTAATTTTTGGGAACCTGAATGGGCAGCCCCATATACTTGTCCCGGAAATACTCCCGCTCCAGGGTGTCCGGGTCGTATTCGGAGTGACCGGTGACAAAGATCTGACGGCCCTGGTCGTTCATAACGATGTACACTCCCGCTTCCTGGGAGGAGGCCAGGATCTTCAGACCGGGGACAGCTTCGATATCCTTCCGATCCACGGTGGTGTGCCGGGAGTGGGGGACCCAGAATTCGTCATCAAAGCCCCGCAGGAGAATGGCCCGTTTGTAATCAGCCGTGTGGGGGAACACCCCAAAGAGCTTTTCCGGCAGATCCCGCTTGGGGATCCCGTAGTGGTAATACAGCCCCGCCTGGGCCGCCCAGCAGATGTGGAAGGTGGAGTGGACATGATCCTTGCTCCACTGCATGATCCGGGTCAGCTCCTGCCAGTAGTTCACTTGCTCAAAGGGCAGATTTTCTACCGGTGCCCCGGTGATCACCATACCGTCAAACTTCCGGTCCTTTAATTCATCAAAGGTTTTATAGAAGGACAGCAGATGTTCCTCCGGGGTGTTTTTCGACTTGTGGGAGGAAAGCATCATCAGTTCCAGATGCACCTGCAAGGGGGTATTGCCCAAAACCCGGCTCAGCTGGGTCTCCGTTACAATTTTGGTGGGCATCAGATTCAGCAGAACGATTTCCAGGGGGCGGATCTCCTGACCCAAGGCTCTGTCCTGCGTCATCACGAAGATGTTTTCGTTTTGCAGGACCTCGGCAGCAGGCAGATCGTTTGGAATTTGAATTGGCACAGTATTGACCTCCTGAAAGATGAGCTTCGTATATTATAGGGCATCCAGCGCCTGGGCAATGTCTGCCAGCAGATCCTGGGCATTTTCCAGTCCGCAGCTCAGGCGGATCAGGTCTGCACCCACACCGGCGGCATCCAGCTGGGCATCAGTCATCTGACGATGGGTGGCAGAGGCGGGATGAAGACAGCAGGTGCGGGAGTCGGCCACATGGGTCTCGATGGAGCCCAGCTTCAAATGCTTCATAAATTCTTCCGCAGCCCTCCGGCCGCCGACAAGACCAAAGGAAATGACACCGCAGGAGCCCTCAGGCATATATTTTTGAGCAAGGGCATAGTAGCGATCGGTTTTCAGACCGCAGTATTTGACCCACTTGACCTTTTCGTGCCCCTGGAGAAATTCGGCAATGATCTGGGCGTTGGCACAGTGCTGCTTCATCCGCAAAGGCAGGCTTTCCAGCCCCAGATTCAGCAGAAAGGCGTTCTGGGGGGACTGGCAGCAGCCAAAGTCCCGCATCAGCTGGGCGGTACACTTGGTAATAAACGCACCGGCAAGGCCGAAACGCTCCGTGTAAGTGACCCCGTGGTAGCTTTCGTCCGGGGTACAAAGCCCTGGAAATTTGTCGGGATATTTTGTCCAGTCAAATTTGCCGCTGTCCACAATGGCACCGCCCACGGTGGAGGCGTGGCCGTCGATGTATTTGGTGGTGGAGTGGGTGACAATGTCGGCACCCCACTGGATGGGACGGCAGTGGATGGGGGTGGCGAAGGTGTTGTCCACAATGAGGGGGACACCGTGGACGTGGGCCGCACGGGCAAACTTTTCAATGTCCAGCACCGTCAGAGCAGGATTGGCAATGGTTTCCCCAAAGACCGCCTTGGTGTTGGGCCGGAAAGCGGCGTGTAATTCTTCTTCGGTGCAGTCCGGATCCACAAAGGTGGTTTCCAGCCCCATCCGCTTCATGGTAACGGCAAACAGATTGTAGCTGCCGCCGTAAATGGCAGAGCTGGCAACGATGTGGTCACCGCATCCGGCAATGTTGAATACCGCCAGGAAGGTGGCTGCCTGTCCGGAGGAGGTGAGCATGGCGGCGCTGCCGCCCTCCAGAGCGCAGATTTTTTTCGCCACAGCATCGCAGGTGGGATTTGCCAAACGGGAGTAGAAGTAGCCGTCGGCCTCCAGATCAAAGAGCTTGCCCATATCCTCGGAGGTGGCATATTTGAATGTGGTGCTCTGGCAGATGGGCAGCTGCCGGGGCTCGCCGTTTCCGGGGGTATAGCCTGCCTGAATGCACAGGGTTTCTTGTCTGAGTGTTGTGTCCAATCCAATCACCTTCATGGTAAAATTTTCTCTATTGTATAGAAATGACGGACATTTGTCAATAGGAAATGGACAGTCATTGAACGACTTTATTTTTCCCGGGTCATGACCTCGGGAATGAACTGAGAGGCGAAGGAACGCTTTTCCGTGTGGCGTGTGGCTAGATAGCCGATGACGGAAAAGACTACGGCACCAATGAGATTCACCCAGAGATCCTTCATGGTGTCCACAATGCCCACATCCAGGTAGCCGCCCACGCCCAGAGCCTCCTGGGTGCCGTCAGAGTGGACGATAATCACATCGGCAATGTCCCGGATATGGACGGTGATATTGGAGTTGGTGGGATCCAAGGCCACGGAGTGGATGGCAGTCAGGACGGTATCCTTCTGCATATCCAGTCCCCACAGATGATCCATTCCAAACTCAAAGAATTCCCAGATCACACCCACGGTCATGGAAAAGCAGAAGGCAGAGATGGCCAGATACTTTGGGGACAACCGCAGAGAGAAGCGGTCATTGCGGTTCATCAGATCCACCATGGCAAATCCCACTGCCGCACACAAAAAGCCGTTGATGGTGTGCAGCATGGTATCCCAATGGGGAACACGGACATAAAAGCTGTTGATTTCCCCCAGAATTTCCGCAGCGAAAATGAAAAGCAGAATGACGATCTCCAAGGCTCCCGGGAGCTTCACATCCAGCCGGTGAGACAGGATACTGGGCAGCAGAAGAAGAACCAGGGAAAGAATACACAGAAACACGTTCTCATATTCGCCACGGAACACAGCACGCACCGCAGCCAGCATAATCAGCACCCGAAGAATCATATATACGATCAGGGAAGGACGGTTGTCATAAGGGCGCCTGAGTTCATCTTTCATATGGGTTCCTCCTAAACAGACGTTTTCTCTTTTTTTAGGATTATTATACTCATTTTTTCACTTTTTTCAACCATTTTCCCCATGAGCAGGGTATCCGGAAAAAATAATCAGAAAAATGAAAAAAGGACTTGATTTTTGCATCGTTATGTGTTATCATACACAGGCGCTAAGGAAGCGAAACAAAATATCCGGGTGTGGCGAAGTTTGGTATCGCGCTTGAATGGGGTTCAAGAGGCCTCGAGTTCGAATCTCGACACTCGGACCAAAACGGTCAGTTTCATTGGAAACTGACCGTTTTTCTTATGTTGTTTGCTGCCTGTTTTACTGGGATTTTGTGAGCGTAGCTACCGGGTTGCTACTTGCCGCCCCCCAAATTGGGGAGCGGTTTTTGTATTGTAAAAGATATCAGGGGGACTGGGATCATTCCTGTTCCTTGGGGCGCTTGTAGCGGCCGTGGGGTTCCCACTCGGCCAGGGGGTAGCGCTGCATGGCGCCGAAGATCCGCTCCTTGAGATCGGGATAGGTCTGGCTGAGGGAGTAAATCAAATCCTTCACCTCGGCCCGCTTGGTGACCTTGTCCACGGGGCAGCGGTTTTCTACCACAGGCAGGCCCTGACGGGTGGCAAAGTTGTCTACGGTTTTTTCATGGATGTACAGCATGGGACGGATCTGAATGATGCCGGTACGATCCAGATTGGTCACCGGCTGGAAGCAGCCGATCCGGCCTTCAAACAGCAGATTCATCACAAAAGTCTCCACTGCATCGTCATAGTGGTGTCCCAGAGCCAGCTTGTTAAAGCCCAGATCCAGAATCGCCTGATTCAGGGCTCCCCGGCGCATCTTGGCGCACATGGAGCAGGGGTTCTTCTCCTTACGGTGGTCAAAGATGATGGGGGCGATCTGCGTCTGCACAATATGATAGGGGACATTCAGCTCCCGGCACAGTGCTTCCACACCGGAATAGTCCATTCCCAGCCCCATGTCAATGGTGATGGCTTCCAGGGAATAAGGCTTGTCAAAGTATTCCCGAAGCCCGGCCAGCAGCACCAGCAGCACCAGAGAATCCTTTCCCCCAGAGACACCAACGGCGATTTTGTCCCCGGGGCGGATCATATCATAGTCGTCCACACACCGGCGAACCAGGCCCATTAGTTTTTGCATAGTTGATTTTCCTCCAAAAAGATTAAAAAATAGGATGTGAGAAAACGAGAGCAATCGAGAGAAAAACAGAGCATTTGCGAGTTTATCTCGGATTCCAGAAAAATACGCGAAATAGGTGTTGACATTTGATTTTTAATGTGATATAAAAATCAAGCGATTTGAAGATATTGTACTTCAAGTACAGAAGAATGTCAAAATATTTTACCTAATTGGAGGAACGCATAATGTCCACTACTCTGCTGAAGAAGGAGACCCTGGAGCGCAAGTGGTATGTCATTGATGCTGCTGGCAAGCCCCTGGGCCGTACCGCTGTCATCGCTGCCAATATCCTGCGCGGCAAGCACAAGGCTGACTTCACCCCCAACGTTGACTGCGGCGACTTCGTCATCGTAATCAACACCGACAAGGCTGTTCTGACCGGCAAGAAGCTGGAGCAGAAGAAGTACTACCGTGTATCCGGCTGGATCGGTGGTCTGAAGGAAACCAAGGCTCGCGACATGATGAACACCCGCTCCGACTACGCTATGGAGCTGGCTGTGAAGGGTATGCTGCCCAAGAACACCATCGGCAAGAACGCCCTGACCCGTCTGCACCTGTACAAGGGTGCTGAGCACAACCACGCTGCCCAGAAGCCCGAAGCCTGGACCCTGGACTAATTGGAGGTAACTTAGAATGTACGAGAGCAAGAAGAAGTATTTTTACGGCACTGGCCGTCGTAAGTCCTCCGTTGCCCGCGTTCGCGTTTACGAGAACGGCACCGGTTCCATCATCATCAATGGCCGCGACATTGATGATTACTTCGGTCTGGAGACCCTGAAGCTGATCGTCCGTCAGCCCCTGGTCACCACCGACCTGCTGGGCAAGGTCGACATGGTCGTTACCGTTGCCGGCGGCGGCGTTTCCGGCCAGGCTGGCGCTATCCGTCACGGCCTGTCCCGCGCTCTGGTTACTCTGAACCCCGAGTACCGTGCATCTCTGAAGGCTGCTGGTTTCATGACCCGCGACCCCAGAATGAAGGAAAGAAAGAAGTACGGTCTGAAGGCTGCCCGTCGCGCACCTCAGTTCTCCAAGAGATAATTACCGAACTTCCTTTTCAAAGTTTCAACATCAGATCCCTGAAATCTTCGGATTTCGGGGATCTTTCTTTTTGGGGATCCGCTGTTCTTGCATTTGCAAAGGAAAGGCGGCATAATAAAGGCATCCCACTGGGGTCTGTATCCGCATGGAGAGGGTGCGGCTGTACTGGGAGCCTGGGGTGTTGGATCATACGGGCAGAGCGATATCCAACGGCCACAGGTTATTCCTGCGACGGCATTCAATAATTTCTGAAAAAAAGCAGTCCATCTGTTTTGCGAAAAATCTTTTTGGATGCGTGAGGTTTCTGCTTCAAATTCCGTTTAATAGGGTGAGGAAGCAAATACAAATGTGAGGTGAACCTGAATGGAAGATAGCAAAATCATTGAATTGTTTCTCGCCAGAAATGAAGATGCCATCAAGCACACAGATGAAACCTATGGACGGCGGCTTTATCATCTGGCCGATCGCATTGTCTGCAATGGTCAGGATGCCGAAGAAAGTGTCAGCGATACCTATATGAAGGCTTGGGATACGATTCCTCCCCATGAGCCGCAGCACTTCTTTGCATACATCGCAAAAATCTGCCGACATTTTGCCCTGGACAAGCTGGATTGGAACAATGCCGCCAAGCGAAAGGGGGAGGTCGTGTGCCTGACCCAAGAAATGGAATTGTGCATTCCGGATGAACAGCAGGAGCGGGAAATGGCAGGAAAGGAACTGGGGCGCATTTTGGATGCCTTTCTGCGTACATTGACCCCGGAGAATCGAGTGATATTTATGCGCAGGTACTGGTATGTGGATACCATAGCGGAAATCGCCGTCCGATATGGCATCAGTGAAGGCGCGGTTCAGATGCGCTTGAACCGAACCAGAGCAAAGCTCTGCACCTATTTGGAAAAGGAGGGAATTCGTGTATGAACGGAAAAGATATTTTTATGGGACTGAAATATATTGGGGATGATCTGGTGGAGGAAGCGGAAGCTTTCGATTTTCGGTCATCTGCACATCAAAAGGAAACGGCACATCGTCCCATTCACCGCCCGCTGTTGGTTGCTGCCTTGATCGCCTTGATGCTGGCTTTGGTGGGGTGTGCTGTGGTCTATGCCATGATCCTGTTTGACAGTCCTGCGGACATGATTTCCGGCTTATATGGAGAAAACACTGGATTTGATCAAGCTGCCCCAAGGGATGTTGCCGACCCGGATAAGCCGGATTCCAGTTGGACACTTCCGGGATATGACAAGCTGCCGGTTGAGGAAACCGTTGCCCAAGAGCTGCAAAAATGGGTTTCCCCTGTGGGACAGAGTATTTCTGCTGACGGTTTCAAGCTGACGGTGGATGCCTATGTCTATGACAGTGCCACCCAATGCGGTCTTATTACCATGCTGCTGGAGCATGATACGCCCATTTCGGATGACCAGTTGGGCGTGGGTATCGACGGCTGTCTGGGCGGTATACATGGAAGTCTCTTAAACTTCAATCAGTATGGCTGGCCATACCTGATCCCGGAAAAAACCACGGAGAACCTGTTGGCCTTCACCTTCTATTTCCGAGCAGACCTGCACAGAGGAACAAACCTTCTGGTCTCTTTCCCAGATTTTGACAGCCAGGACCGCTATGAGGAATACGAGAAAAATCGTCCCGGAGAGATTGCCGCTATCCGTCAGCGGCTGAAACAGGAATTGACCCCGGAGGAGGCGGCCAAAAAGCTTCAGGAACTGCAATACCCCCGGGGCTATAGTGAAGAATATGACGACTACTACTTCCTGGCTGCCTATGAATATGACCAGGCCCATTCAGAGAGCCTAATAGCACCAGAGGATCAGGAGCGGCAGTCCATAGAGCAGCGGCTGCGGCAGGAATTGTCCCCGGAGGAAGCGGAAGCGAAGCTACGAGCACTTTGGGGAGATGAACTGGTGGCAGAAACCTTTGCAGATCGCATGGAGCAGGTTCCTGATTTTGCCTACAATGAACTGGCGACCCGGGAATATGAACAGAACCACATGGACGAGATGATTTGTGTGTCCCTGCCGGACAGCGGCAGCTTACCCTATCGAACCTTTGGTCAGGGCGGTGTGTATGTAAACTCTCTTGCTGTCAGGATTCAGACTTCCCGTTATGCAGAACCGGGCAGTGATATCCACACGCTGATCTTCCACATGACCGATGGCACATCGTTTGTGGTAACAGATGCGCTTACCGAAAATACATTGTTCAAGCGTGGGATCGAACATGGTGACTCTTTGTATATGCTGAACAGTGCCATCAATATTGACAAGATCCAGTCCGTAGAGGTTGCCGGATCTCTGAATCATGCAACACTGGAAGCGGATGTACAATAAGAAGTAAACTCGCCCTACCCATCCCTCGGGAATGAGATCCTGGATGTCACACCCTCCTGCATCTGCTGCTATGTACAAATTACATGAAAAGCGGCATATTGATGTACAAGAAAATATACAATCGTCGTAAGAAGGCCATGTTCGTTCTTGACAACAGAATGCTTCTGTACTATACTATCTTTTAAATACAGGTTGCTGATTCGATGAGGAGATTATTACCTCTAGCTTCAGCAGCCTGTATTCTTTTGTCCTGAGGGCACGGAAAGTGTTTCTTGGTGTAAGCGGCTTTCACCCCATCCTAGGACTTAAAACAGCGAAAGCAACGGTATCGGCGCAATTTCGCCACTAGAGTTGTCTGCGGGGATCAAAAACCGTTATCCGATTATACTGACCATTGAATGGAAAAAATTTCCGGAAAGATGCAATGGTTTTCCTTTTTTTACGACTGGATAGTTGAAGCAAATCTATTGATCAACAACAGGAGGTGTTTGTATGGAGGATCGGCAGATTGTGGATCTGTACTGGAGCCGGTCAGAGGAAGCAATTTCTCAGACCCAGGCGAAGTATGGGCGCTATTGCTATAAAATTGCATACAATATTTTGGGGAACAAAGAGGATTCGGAGGAAAGTGTTTCCGATACCTATCTGGATGCCTGGAACGCGATCCCGCCCCACAGGCCAACGCTTCTTTCCAGCTTTCTGGGGAAAATCACCCGGCGGATCTCCATTGACCGATGGCGGGCACGAACCGCAGGAAAGCGTGGGGGAAGTGAAACGGACTTGGCGCTGGAGGAACTGGAATGGTGTGTATCCGGAAGCCGCAGTTTGGAGGATGAACTGGACAGAAAGGAACTGATCCGGGCCCTGGATCGTTTCCTGGGATCTCTGCCTGAAATGGAGCGCAGAATATTTTTGCAGCGGTATTGGGCCATGGCATCCATTGGGGATATTTGCGCTTTGTATCACTTTTCAGAAAGCAAAGTTGCCTCTATGCTGCATAGAACAAGAAAGAAGCTTCGCACCGCGCTGGAAAAGGAGGGATTTTGATGACATCCATGGAATTGCTGATGGCGATCGGCCAGGTCAGAGATGGTTACATCCAGGATATTCTCCTGCCGATGGAGGAGCCGAAAGCTTGCCAAAAGCGCAGTTTCCCCAGAACGCTGCTGATTGCGGCGGTCATTGGACTGCTTCTGCTGCTGGTTGGGTGTGCCGCTTATTTCCACAGCCTGAATCACTTGGTTGTGGTGGATCACACAGAGAAAAAAGCGCCTGCTATGGAAGCAGGCGGGCAGGAAACGAACCCGGAGGAAACCGCAGAAGAAGTTCCGGAACTGCCCCAGAGCCCGGTCGTTGCCGAAAAAGTGCTTTCTATTCAGGGGTATGAGGGCAGCCCGGCGTATCACGCCTTGCAGGAATGGCTGACATTTGCCGCAGATTATACCGCCGCACATCCGCAGCTGCGTTTCTCTGATGACTTCCGGCGGCCGGAAGCATACACCTCCTATCCCTGCTACTCCCAGGAGATGGTGGACAAAGTGGACGAGATTTGCAGCAAATATGAACTGCATCTGTTGGGTAAGTCGATATTCCTTCAGAATGAACAAGAAATGGCTGACCATGGCCTACTTGGCGTTCTTTCTGAGGGGACAGCACCCCGCTGCTTTTATGGGCACCTCTATCCGGATGGAAGCTTTGTTGCCTCGGGAGAATTGACCCTCTCCGGTGACTATGAGAAAACGATTCAGTTTCAGATGCACAATATAAAGAAAGATGCCTTTTACACAGTGCATCTGGGATTAAACAATATGTCTGCCTATACCCAGTGGAATTACACTACCCGGGACGGCTACACTGCACTGCTGGCGCTGAATGATAACACAGGGTTGATTTTTGCAGAAAACGAAGGACGCTTTCTTTCGGTTATCGTCGAGGAAGTCCCGGAGCCAGGGATGATCTTTACAGGACTGCCTGGGGAAAAACAATTCCTGGAGCAGGTTTGTGATTGCTTTGTTTATGCGGACTTGATGAAGGAATAGACTGTGTGGGAGAAAAACGAATGACTGCGATATATCGGATGAGTTGTGCAGTATGGATCGTGTTACTATTGCTTCAACTGACTCCATTTTCTGCAGGTGCTGTTTCTTCTCCGGAGATCAAAAGGCAGATTGCAGCACTTCAGGAGCAAAAGAAAGAGATAACAAATCAAATAAAGGCTGTAAAAGAGCAGTATCAACAAAATGAAAATGAGATTTCAGATATCATTGCCAGGAAAAATGTGATTGATCAGGAAATAAACCTGTTAGCAGCGCAAATCAGAAATATAAATGAACAGATTTCCGCATACAATACTTGTATTGCAGATCAGCAAGATGAATTAGATGCGGCGCAGGTGCAATATGACGAGCTGTGCAGAGAAAACCGTATTCGTATCCGTACCATGGAGGAAGCTGGCGATATCTCTTACTGGTCAATTCTCTTTCATGCCAATAGTTTCTTCGAGCTGTTGGATCGGATCAACATGATCGAGGAAATTGCACTTTCCGATCAGCAGCGTTTGAAAGAACTGCGAGATGCTGCACAAACGGTAAAGGAAGCAAAGAATGTTTTATTTTCCGAGAAGGAAGAACAGGAGGGCGCAAAGCGGGAACTGGACGACGCCAGACTTGTATTGGATGCGAAACGAGAGGAGGCAGATGCACTGCTACAGGAACTCCTTCGGAGAACCAATGATCTCAAAGATCTACAAGAATCCCTTACAGCCCAGGAACAGGAGTTTCTGATCCAAATAGCACAAAAGCAAGAAGAATATGATGCGGCAAAGCGTGCAGAATGGGAAGCGTACATGGCGACCTGTGTACCTGAAACGACAGCTGTTCAGGAAAGTGCATCCGGGGATCCTTCAAACGATCATACCACAGTTCAGAATCCCAGCAGTACACAATGGCTGGTTCCTGTGGATTATGTTCGTCTGACAAGTCCGTTTGGGCCACGACAAGCACCTACTGCCGGTGCCTCTACCTATCATCAGGGAGTTGATTTGGCTGCTTCCAGAGGAACCTCTGTGCGTGCCTCCCGTTCTGGCATTGTTGCGATTGCAAGTTTCAGCAGTTCCGCAGGAAATTATGTGCAAATAGATCATCAGGATGGCTTTCGATCTGTCTATATGCACCTGGATACATATTGTGTTTCTGCCGGTCAGATTGTAAGTGCCGGTCAGCAAATTGGAACTGTGGGAAATACTGGCATTTCCAAAGGATACCATCTGCACTTTGGAATTTCCTATCGTGGTGCATATGTGAATCCTTGCAGATATGTGAACCTGTCTTAAAAGAGAACGGTTTGGGCTGCCCATCGTTTTCAGAATAGAATTCTGGATACCTCACAGTCCTGCCCTCACGGAAATGTACAAATTACATCAAAAGCGGCATATTGATGTACAAGAAAATATACAAAGTGCTTGAAAATATTTATTATGATAGTATAATAATAAATATCAACTGACCGAAGGTCGGTTCTATTTCAAGGAGGACAAACATTATGGCATTCCAGAAAGTTGTAGTCGTAGGCGGCGGTGTGCTGGGCAGCCAGATCGCTTATCAGGTGGCATATAAGGGCTTTGATGTGACGGTGTGGCTGCGCAGTGCAGGCTCCATTGAACGGGCGAAGCCCAAGTTCGCAAGATGGCATGAGACATACCTGGCAGATTTGGAGGCAACCAAGGCGCTGATCGGAACCGGTACCAAGCTGTACCCCAGAGGTCTGGTGGCGGATTTTGCCAATCTGACGGCAGAAAAGGTGGATGCACTGAAGGCCCAGGCGGATAAGGCGTATGAGAGCCTGACATACGAGCTGGATATGGCAAAGGCTATGGCAGATGCCGATCTGGTCATTGAGTCTTTGTCGGAGGATCCCAAGGCGAAGATCGCATTCTATCAGCAGATGGCCCCGCTGCTTCCGGAGAAAACGGTGGTGGTGACCAATTCCTCTACCATGGTTCCCAGCGCCTTTGCAAAGTACACCGGTAGACCGGAAAAGTACCTGGCTCTGCACTTTGCCAATGAGATCTGGAAGAACAATACTGCCGAGATCATGGGTCACCCCGGCACCGAGGCAAAGTATTATGATGCAGTGGTGGAATTTGCGGCACAGATCGGCATGATCCCTCTGAAGCTGCGCAAGGAGCAGCCGGGATACATTCTGAATTCTCTGCTGGTTCCCTTCCTGAATGCAGGCGAGGCTCTGTATGCCAATGACGTGGCAGATCCGGAGACCATCGACCTGACCTGGTGCCTGGCCACCGGCGCACCTCTTGGCCCCTTCCGCATTCTGGATATTGTGGGACTGGAAACTGCGTACAATATTGTGCGGATGGATCCCGCTGCCAATGATCCCCAGACCACACCCGGTAAGATCGCAGCCAGCCTGAAGGAAAAGATCGACGCAGGCAAGAAGGGCGTTTGCACCGGCGAAGGATTCTATAAGTACACGAAGTAAATGAAGTAAATATAGTAAATATAGTAAATATAGCAGCACCCTGCACAGGCCATTGCGTGAGCTGTGCAGGGTGCTTATTTTTGTTATCAGCCGGGAGCGGAGTTAGGCGGCGGTCTGCTCTGCTGCCGGCATCTTTTTCAGGCAGTGATAAAATGCCGGGATCAGGAAGGCATCTGCCATCAGCCAGGCCAGGGGAGAGGCAAAGCAGATGATGATATAGCCGAAGATGGGTACCAGCAGGTAGCCCACCATGGCCCGGGCAATCATTTCGCAGACACCGGCCAGAATGGCCAGAAGGCTGTGACCCATGCCCTGAATGGTAAAGCGCCACACGTTGACGATGGTAAGGGGAATGTAGAACAGGGAATTGTACATCAGGAACTGGTGAGCCTGGTGGATCACCAGGGTTTCCGAGGCATCCACAAAGAGCAGGGGGATCACACCGCCGCAGACCGTCAGGAAGATGCAGGCCAAAACCGAGTAGACACTGCCAATCACAGTGGCGGAGCGGACACCCTGCCGGATGCGTTCCGGCTTTCCGGCACCGGCATTCTGCCCGGCGTAGGAGGCCATGGTGCCGCCCAGGGCATCAAAGGGGCAGCAGAAGAACATACTGATCTTCTGTCCGGCGGTGACAGAGGCCACTGCAATGGAGCCTAGGGAGTTGATAGCGGTCTGGATCACCACAGAGCCGATGGCGGTAATGGAGTATTGCAGTCCCATGGGAATGCCCATCATGCAAAGCTGATACAGGTGGCGGCCGCTGATGCCGGTTTCCTCCCGCTGCATTTTCAGAATGTCGAACTTTTTCTTCATATAGATCAGGCAGAGAATGCCGGAGACGGCCTGGGAGATCACGGTTGCATAGGCAGCACCGGCAGTTCCGGTTCACACCTGCACAATGAAGAACAGATCCAGCACGATGTTCAACAGGCTGGACAGGATCAGAAAATAAACAGGCGTTTTAGCATCCCCCAGAGCCCGGATGATCCCGGCCAGGGTGTTGTACAGGTAGGTGGCGGGGATCCCGGCAAAGACGAAGAAAATATAGCTGTAAGCACCTTCCATAATGTTTTCCGGGGTCTGCATCCAAATTAAGATCTGCCGTGTCAGCAGGCAGACAATCACCGTCATCACCACGGAGAAGAAGGCGGCCAGCCATCCGGCATTGGCAACAAACCGGCGCATATCCCGGTAATCCTGAGCACCAAACCGCTGGGCCACCGGGATGGAAAAGCCGGTGCAAACACCGATGACAAAGCCGTTGATCATAAAGTTGATCGCACCGGTGGATCCCACCGCAGCCAGAGCATCCACCCCCAGGCAGTTGCCCACAATGATGGTATCAACCATGCTGTAAAACTGCTGGAACAAAAGCCCCAACAGCATGGGAACCGCAAAGCTCAAAATCAGCCTGGAGGGGCTTCCGTTTGTCATATCCTTTATGGTAGATTTCTTTGTGACTTGACGCATAAAGCGGTCTTCCTTTCTATAAGAGCACTAGAGAGCACTAGAAAACTTCGACACAGATTTTATAAAAAAAGAAGCCAAAATGCAATTCATAATCATTACGAAAATGCGGCAAATGCAGGCCTTGATTTTGGAAAATAAGCGCATGGTGAGGCGGTGGGGGAGGGGAGTATATAGTCATTGGCCGGTTGGTGCCGGTGATGGCGCAGCAGTAGAAGTGCGTATACTATATTAATGTAGAAGGATGGAAGCTTTTAGGGGAGTAGAGCGTATCTTTTAAAACTTTAAAACCTCATTCGTGCAACGAAATTTTTGCGCCGGTAATTCGGTGGCACCGTCTGCGTAGGGGCGGATATTATCCGCCCGGTTATTTCCCCTATGGGGAAATAACGTCGGCGCAAAGCGCCGACAATGCAATATTGAACATCATACAGAGAAATTCGGAGGTATAATGTCGAAACATGGAATATTCGCAACATTGTGACATGTCTGGGCCAATACGTTTCTGCTCAAAAATTTGTTACGTTGGCGGGCGGATACTATCCGCCCCTACGAACTCAAAAATTTTGAGCCATCCGTAAATTACGCACCAGGTACGATGC
>Ga0129311_1001392_pt1 | contig 17198 bp, 17 predicted proteins | sample Go1ome_FD_94435 | JGI IMG/M metagenome (GOLD analysis project Ga0129311, IMG submission 94435) | Western lowland gorrila individual fecal microbial communities from Wisconsin, USA - Go1022B metagenome | ecosystem: Host-associated > Mammals > Digestive system > Large intestine > Fecal | place... | reverse complement strand
TATGAACATTTTGAGGGTATTTGCTGCACTTTTGAACTTGTTTAGCGCCTAAAACACGATAGTTTTGAACATTCAAAGAGGTTGCCTCTCGGTGAACTCAAGTCACTTTTGAGACAACCCCTTAACTTGCGTTGATATTTCTCTCTATTACAGAGCAGCCTTTGCCTTCTCAACGAGTGCTGTGAAGCCCTTAGGATCTGTGATAGCGATATCAGAAAGAACCTTTCTGTCGAGCTCTACGCCGGCCTTCTTAAGTCCGTCCATGAATCTGGAGTAGGACATGCCGTTGATTCTTGCAGCAGCGTTGATTCTTGTGATCCAAAGCTTTCTGAAGTCTCTCTTCTTCTGTCTTCTGTCTCTGTAAGCATAGTTACCGGACTTGAGAACCTGCTGGTTAGCAACCTTGAACAGCTTGCTCTTCTTACCGAAGTAACCCTTAGCCTGCTTCAATACCTTCTTATGACGAGCTCTTGTACGAATTCCTCTTTTAACTCTAGACATATGTTAATTCCTCCAATCAATTCCTATCACATATAAGGGATCATCTTGCGGATGACTTTTCTATTCTGCTCAGATGCAAGAATGTTGTGTCTCAAGTGACGCATTCTCTTTGTAGGTCTCTTGCTGAGGATATGACGGCGGAAAGCCTGTGCTCTCAGAACCTTACCGGTACCTGTTACCTTAAATCTCTTCTTAGATGAACTGTGTGTCTTCTGCTTAGGCATTTAATATGTCCTCCTTGCCATTACTTATTCTTCTTAGGTACGACGAACATGACCATGTCACGTCCCTCGATCTTAGGCTGTTTGTCGATCTGACCGTACTCTTCGATACCCTCCATGAACTTCTCCATGACTGCGTATCCCTGCTGCTGATATGCCATCTCGCGGCCGCGGTACCTGATCTTAACCTTTACTCTGTCACCGTTCTTCAGAAATCTGATGACCATCTTCTGCTTAACTTCGATATCGTGAGTATCTGTAGTAAGCTTCATGCCGACTTCTTTAAGCTCAGTCTCTTTCTGCTTCTTCTTGGCTTCCTTCTCACGCTTGCTCTGCTCGAAAAGGTATTTGCCGTAATCCATGATCCTGCATACAGGATTGTCAGGATTTGCCGAGATGCATACGAGATCCAAGTCTGCTTCTTCGGCTGCCTTCTGGGCTTCCTCGATAGGTACTACACCCACCATATTGCCTTCAGCGTCGATAAGTCTTACCTTGCTGAACTTGATGTTGTCGTTCACCAACTGATTTCCGTTTGCTTTAGCGATGTGTAACACCTCCAATCATAAAAAAAGAACGGTCAAGCAGATTACCGTTCATTCCCATATCGGCCCGAAAGCCTTATAATATGGACCTCTTCGCCTATGCTCGAGGTGAGAACACGGTGTTCTGCTTTCTAATTGACTCAAGTATAATACTGATTCTCCCCAGTAATGTCAAGCAGTTATATCGATCAAATCAAATCAGAACCAAAAGTCCCAGGAACATCGCGGCACCGCACCAGTTGCCCATGCCGCCTATTCTAAGTGGGATAGTTACAATAAACAGCGGAACTATATTGAACACGCAGGCCCATGCCGGAAGATCCGTACGACCAGTAACCACTGCCATCAGCAATGCGATACCGAACACAAGCCATCCTACGTAGCATGCAATCATCGTCACAGATGTGTCCTTGAACAGTTTGACCACTGCACCTCTTGCATCTACTGTCATCCCCATGCGGATATATATCCATTCAGCTACTCCGCACAAAACATGATGTGCCACACCGAATACAAGGAAAAGGGCAACAGACACAAGCATAATGACAGCCGTCACTTCAGAATACGCCTTCATCCACAAATACAGTCCGTAATAACCGGCAGAGCACATGAACAGCGCAAGGCAACCCAAAAGCATAGACAGAAGCGGATTCTTCAGAGGCATTCCGCCGAATGTTTCCGCCATCTTCTTGTTATCAGATAATGCCTTTACATCAAACCTCTTCCCGCCCGGCACATATGTAAGCAGGCAGTCACAGTATCCGCAAAGGATATGTCCCACGACAGCAATAAGCAAAAGGATCTTAATGGTATTCACTATTACACCGCCTTATATGAGTGTTTATTCATATGAGTATTCGTTCACATATTATCACTTATCTTCCCTGTGTCAACACCTTAAACTGAAATGTTCACAGAGAACCAAAGCTGGAATATAATCAGTAAGTATTAATTAAGAAGAAGGTATTACTATGATTTCAGCCAAGATTAAAGAGAAGCTCGCTTCCGGTTCTGCTATAAGAAAGATGTTTGAGGAAGGCAACAGGCTTAAGAAGCTCTACGGAGATGACAAGGTATTTGACTTCTCCATCGGCAATCCCGACCTCGAGCCTCCGAAGGAAGTCGCCGAGACTTTGAAGGAACTCGCTAACAATCCCACACCCGGCATGCACGGCTATATGAGCAACTCCGGATACGAATCCACAAGAGCCGCCATCGCTGCACAAAGATCCGCCCAGTCCGGTCTTACGATCGATGCAGGGGCTGTCTGCATGACAGTCGGTGCCGCTTGTGCGATGAACGATGTACTCCACGCTCTCCTCGATGACGGCGACGAGGTTATCGTACTCGCCCCCTTCTTTATGGAATACATTAACTATATCGAGAACCACAACGGCAAGGTTGTTATAGTTCAGACAGACGATAAGTTCATGCCTGACTTCGATGCCATCAAGGCTGCCATCACACCTAAGACCAAGGCGATCATCGTTAACTCCCCTAACAACCCTTCCGGTGTTGTATACGGCGAGGATATCCTTACCAAGCTTAATGATCTTCTTAAGGCGCAGGATCACATTATCCATGTAATCTCCGACGAGCCTTATATCGATCTTGTTTACGACGGACTTACGGTTCCTTCCGTTCTTAAGTACATCGATAATGTAATTATCTGCTTCTCATGGAGTAAGTCCCTCTCCCTTCCCGGTGAAAGAATCGGTTACACTCTCGTATCTCCTAAGAACGCTGACTACGAGGATCTTACAGGCGCCATCGTTCTTTGCAACAGAATTCTCGGAAGCGTTAATGCTCCCGCTATCTGGCAAAGGGTCGTTGAGAAGGCTCTTAATGCGAAGGTTGATGTCGCGAACTACGAGCACAGAAGAGATCTTCTGTATTCCAACATCGTTGATGCAGGCTTCGAGGCTGTTAAGCCCAACGGTGCACTCTATATCTTCATGAAGACGCCCGACGGACTTACTGATTTTGAGTTCCAGGAAGTATGCGCGAAGTATAACCTCCTCCTCGTCCCCGGCGCATCATTTAAGAGAGAAGGTTATATGAGACTTGCTTTCTGTGTATCCGAGAAGACCATCCGAAACTCCCGCGAAGCGTTCGCTAAGATTGCCAAGGAGCTTGGAATCGGCTGATCAGGATCGTGCTGATCCGCTTGGTTGCACCTTTTTCTCTTATCGAAGAATAAGTGCAAGAAATCGGGCAAATAATTGCACCTTTTTCGCAGAAATTAAATTTGGAGCAATATTCAAGCCGAATATTGCTCCTTTTTTCTGTTTTTAAAATTTAGTGCAAAAAATCAGGTCAAAAATTGCACCTAATCTCTATTTCTTCTATTTGGTGCAAAAAGAGCCGATCACAATCTCTCGAGGATCTTAGAAGTCATCTGCTGCGTATCAAGAACGATATCCGAATCGGATGACGCTATATCACAAGTCCTGAAGCCGTCTGCCAGAGTTTGGCGGACGGCCTTTTCGATGCGGTCGGAAGCCGCGGTCTCGCTTAACGACCAGCGAAGCAACATAGATGCTGACAGGATGGTCGCTATAGGATTAGCCTTGCCCGTACCCGCGATATCGGGAGCCGATCCGTGAACGGGCTCGTACATACCGGGAGTTCCGGGCGCACCGAGTGACGCAGACGGAAGCATTCCGATAGAACCGGTGATCATGCCCGCCTCATCAGAGAGGATATCGCCGAACATATTGGAAGTAACGATAACGTCGAACGTAGACGGACGGTGGATAAGCTGCATGGAGCAGTTATCTACATAGAGATAATCAAGCGTAACATCGGGATAGGATGGCGCCAGCTGCGAAGCTATCTCACGCCAGAGTCTCGAAGACTCGAGAACATTCGCCTTATCGACCAAAGTCAGCTTCTTGGATCTTCCCTGCGCATAGCGGAAACCTTCCTTCAGGATTCGTGTGATCTCCGCCGTGGAATACTCTTCGGTATCGTAAGCAGTCACACCCTTGACCGAGCCGTCAGACAAAACTTCTGAAGACTCCGAACGGCCGTGCTTACCGAAGTATATGCCGCCCGTAAGCTCGCGCACGATCAGGATATCCATAGACTCTACATTCTTGACCGGAGAAGCGGACGCTAATTCCTTGAACATCAAAGCCGGGCGCAGATTCGAATACAGTCCGAGCCCCGAACGAAGACCAAGCAAAGCGCGCTCAGGTCTTTTCGCAGGTTCGACGGAATCCCATCGCGGGCCGCCGACGGCACCGAGCAGAACAGCATCGGATGCACGGCAGGTCTCAAGTGTAGTAAACGGAAGCGGTATGCCGTGCTTATCTATCGCGCAGCCGCCCGCGTCACACTCGGTAAACTCGAACGAGATCCCCTCAAGTTCTCCCACTTTCTTAAGCACGGAGACTGCAGACGATGTAACCTCAGGTCCTATCCCGTCGCCCGGGATAACAGCTATCTTATATGTCTTCATGTTAAGCCTCCGTCTTGCTTCCGGTGTACTGAACCAGCCCTCCGGCAGCGATAATCTTCTTAATAAACTCGGGAAAAGGCTTGGCTGTAAACTTCTGTCCTGTCGTTATATCAGTGATCACGCCCGTGTCGAAATCAGCCTCGACCTCATCGCCGTCGTTGATGGCAGCGGAAGCCTCGGGGCACTCCATGATCGGCAGACCGACGTTAATGGCATTACGGTAGAAGATCCTCGCGAAGCTCTCGGCAATAACCAGAGAGATGCCGCTCGCTTTGATCGCGATCGGAGCGTGCTCACGTGAGGAGCCGCATCCGAAGTTACTGCCGGCCACCATGATGTCGCCCGCACTTACACGCGATACAAAAGTATTGTCTATATCCTCCATGCAGTGGGATGCCAAATGTGCGGGATCCGCTGAAGTAAGATGACGTGCGGGAATGATTACATCCGTATCGACGTCGTTGCCGTATTTAAAAACCTTTCCTTTTACAGACATATACTCACCTCCGGTCAAATCTCGTCAGGTATCGCCACGCGGCCCATTACTGCGGATGCGACGGCTACAGGAACGCCGCTTAATATTACCTCAGACTCGACGTGTCCCATGCGTCCTACGAAGTTGCGGTTGGTCGTGGATACACACCTCTCACCTGCAGCAAGTATTCCCATATGGCCTCCGAGGCAAGGTCCGCACGTAGGTGTCGAGATAACGCAGCCCGCATCGTCGAAGATCGCAAGCCAACCCTCATCGAGAGCCTTGCGGTAGACTCTCTGCGAGCCCGGGATGATGATGCATCTTATGCCGTCTGCTATCTTTTTACCCTTAAGAAGCTCGGCTGCAGTTCTGATATCCTCTTCTCTTCCGTTGGTGCATGAACCGATAACGACCTGGTCTATCTTCATGTCCTTAACGTCCTTCGCAGCCTTCGTGTTGGAAGGAAGATGCGGAAGCGCCACGGTAAGCGGAACAGCCGCGAGGTCGATCTCAATTACCTGCGAGTATTCGGCATCCGGGTCAGCCTCATATGCCGTGAAGTCGCCGCGCGTATATCTGTCGATATTGGTAGTCGCTATATATTCGAGAGTAATGTCATCTACCGGGAAGATACCGTTCTTGCCGCCGCATTCGATCGCCATGTTGGAGATCGTAAGGCGCTGATCCATCGAAAGCGCCTTCACACCGTCTCCCGTGAACTCGAGCGACTTATAAAGCGCGCCGTCAACGCCGATCATGCCGATCAAATGAAGGATGATGTCCTTGCCGGTTACGTAAGGTCCGGGCTTGCCCGTAAGTACGACCTTGATCGCCTCAGGAACTTTGAACCATGTAGAGCCCGATACCATTGCGCACGCGAGATCCGTGGACCCGACACCCGTCGCGAAAGCACCGAGCGCGCCGTAAGTACAAGTATGCGAGTCGGCACCTATGATGGCATCACCCGGAAGTATGAGTCCGTTGTCGGGTATGATGACGTGCTCTATACCCATGTCCTTATGTCCGAGCTCGAAGTAATTACTGATCTCATGCTCGCGTGCGAAGCATCTCATGCACTTCGTAAGCTCGGCTGACTTGATATCTTTATTGGGAGTAAAGTGATCTGGCACCAGGATTACTCTGTCTTTATCGAAAACATCCGCGGCACCCATTCCCTCGAACGTCTTGATCGCGGGCGGAGTGGTTACGTCGTTGCCGAGCACCTTATCAAGCTTAGCCTCGATAAGATCACCCGCATGAACTTCGGAAAGTCCAGCATGATCTGCCAGTATCTTCTGTGTCATGGTCATTCCCATATAAGATACCTCGTTTCCATGAGTCTAATTCGATAATACTTTCAAATTTTCCTTATAGCAACAAGAAAACGCCTCTGCACTAAGGCAAAGGCGCTTTTCGTTCAAAAAAATCTAATAAGGATTACTTCTTACCCTCGGAAAGGAACTTCCAGACCAAAGCTGCGAGAGCGCCGCCTACGAGGGGTGCTACGATGAATACCCATACATTGGAAAGAGCGGCACCGCCAGCGAAGATCGCAGATGCAAATGATCTTGCAGGGTTAACGGATGTACCTGTGAAGTGAATGCCGAAGATGTGTACGAGTGTCAGTGTAAGACCGATAACGATACCTGCTACGTTAGAGAACTCGGGCTTGGATGTAACGCCGAGGATAGCAAGTACGAAGATGAATGTAAGAAGAACTTCGACGAACAGTGACAACATGATATTGTCGTTATAAAGACCGTTCGCACCGAATCCGCAGTCGAATCCGAGGAGAACGCCGATGCATGCAGCACCGACGATACCGCCGAGGAACTGAGCTACAACATATCCGCAGAAATCCTTTGCTGTCATCTTACCTGAAAGAAGAACAGCAATAGATACGGCAGGATTGATGTGACAGCCGGAGATATTACCGATTGAATAAGCCATTGCAACAATTACAAGTCCGAATGCCAGTGCAGTAAGGATATACGCACCGTTAGCTTCGCTTGTCTTACAACCTACAGCAGCTGCAGTGCCGCAAGCAGCAAAGACAAGGACAAATGTACCAATGAATTCAGCTACATACTTTTTAATGGAATCCATAGAATTAGCCTCCTTTGGGGGATAGAGTATAAGTATATTTTACAATTATAAATAAACGCGTCAACCATCGTGACGCGTTTATAACTCAATAGTAATATGATCAATGTGTATCAGTTATAAAGGAACTCTTCACCGCCGTAACGGATGACAACTTCATTCTCGGAGCCCTCAGGCAGTCCCTCTACATGACCTACAATCCTTGCATCGATATTGAAGGACTGTGCGATGGCGATGATGCCTGCTGCAGCCTCCTCGGAATTGCAGTAGAACTCGATTCTGTGACCGCAGTTAAATACCTGGAACATCTCCTTCATCGGGATATCGCCGGAATCGTAGATTGCCTTGAACAGCGGGGGCAGCTCGAACAGATTATCCTTAACGTATCTTACGTTCTTACCGAAGTCACGGCACTTAGCCTGTCCGCCGCCTGTGCAGTGGATGATACCGTTGACGTTTCCTCTGTAGTTATCAAGCACGCGTGCGATAACAGGCAGGAATGTTCTCGTAGGAGAAAGGATAGCCTCACCTACTGTCTGCTCGGAGCCCGGAAGCTTATCCGTAAGTCTGAACTTACCGCAGTAAACCTTATCCTCGGGAATCGTAGATGAGAAAGACTCCTTAAAGTTCTCATAATAGTACTTGGAAAGGAGCAGGTGTCTTGCAGCAGTAAGACCGTTGCTCGACATACCTGAATTATAAGAATCCTCATATGTTGCCTGACCGAAGGAAGCGAGACCTACGATAACGTCTCCGGGATGGATGTTAGCGGCATTTACGATATCTGTTCTCTTAGCACGTGCAACGATCGTGGAGTCAACGATAAGAGTCTGAACGAGATCTCCTACGTCAGCTGTCTCGCCGCCGCACATTGTGATGTTGATACCGAGATCCGCAAGCTTAGCGATCATCTCGTCATAACCTTCGATGACCTTAGCGATAGCCTTGCCGTCAACGCGGTGTGCATTACGTCCGATTGTATTTGAAAGCGAAAGGTTCTTGTAAGCACCTACACAAGCGAGGTCGTCCGTATTCATTACGAGCGAATCCTGTGCAAGTCCCTTGAACCAGTCGTAGTTCCCTGTCTCTTTATACATCAGGTACGCTACAGAAGACTTGGTGCCTGCTCCGTCTGCGTGGATAGCCGTGCAGTACTCCTGATCTCCCGCGATATCGGGAATAAGCTTCGCGAATGCTCCGGGGAACACACCCTTGTCCTGATTCTTTACAGCTGCCTTTACCTCGTCCTTTGTAGGTGATACGCCTCTGCTCAAGTAAGATTCTGCGCCCATGATGTCTCTCCTTCTAATTTAATGTTTCCGACACGGCCGGTAAGCCGGGTTCTGTTAAATGCAATCATCTATCTGTGGCCTACAGTTGCCCATAGGCTCAAGCCGTCTCCTAAGACCCGCGGACCACGGTTGCCTTCCACGACGTTGCTTCGGGTGGGGTTTACAAGGCCTTCATGTCTCCATGAAGCCGGTGAGCTCTTACCTCGCCTTTTCATCCTTGCTCTGTCGCTCCGAGGAGCCACAGGGCGGTTTTCTTTTCTGTTGCACTTTCCTTAAAGTCGCCTTCACCGGGCGTTACCCGGCACCCTTGTCCTGTGAAGCCCGGACTTTCCTCACGCACCGGCTTTCGCCACTGGTGCCCGCGATTGCCTCGGTCGGTCGGAAAACAAGGCTATTTTAACACAAATGAGGTCCACTCGCTTAAGGTTTGTGCGTTTGTCTAGGGTGTTGTCTATATTTCTACAAATAACATAGACACGACCCTAGACATTGAGGGAAAAGTCTTGCATGTTGTCTTGAAAATCGTCAAAAACCAGACAACACCCTAGACATTTACAGGTTAGTCTCGTATCCGGGCTCGTAATAGAAGTTCACATCAGGGAACTTCGACTCGAGCACACCCTTAATATGCTCCATAAACACTCGCTCGGTGGCATTGTGTCCCGCGATGACCGACAGGATACCCTTGTGCGCCAGAAGCAACGTAACATGATGCTTGATCTCGCCTGACACGACAAGATCCGCACCGCTTGCCACTACCGCAGGGATATCATCCTCTTCGAAAGACCCGCCCTGCACGAAAACCCTGCGCAGAGTGTTCTCCTTGCTGTTGATGCTGATCGTACCCGTGCTGTTAAGAGCTTTTCGTATAGTCTCCATATAGTCACCGAGCTTAACTTCTTCGGGGAGCTCGTAGTAAGCGCCGTAAGCACAATCCTCGAGTTCCCTTACAGTCTCGGGCACCGCGCCGAGTTTACGCGCAAGCACGAAGTTACTGTACTCTGAAGCCTTATCAAGGTTGGTGTGAGCGGCATAGCATGTGATGTCATTCTTGATCATCAGCGACAGCAGCGCGCCGTTCGTGTCTTCCATGCTCACGGTATCGATTCCGCCGAAGATCAGAGGGTGATGCGACAGAAGAAGATTCGCACCTTCCTTCTTGCACCTTGTTATCGCTGCCGAAGTCGTATCGAGGCTTAACACTACGGCCGTTACCTTCTCGTCGCGCTTGCCTGTCATGAGTCCGGGATTATCCCACGATTCCGCTGTCTCCGGCGGGCAGATCGAATCCATAAAGTCTGTGATATCTTTGATCCTGGTCATCATCAAACCTCCTCGAGCATTCTTCTTATCTCTTCGTCGCCTCTTTGTGAGAGGGCAAATCTCTTGTCGAGCCTGTCCTTATATCCCATTACCAAAGGCTCGTTATTCTCTATACGTTTAAGTATAACAGGACCGATGTATTTCTCCTTAAGCGTGAACTCACGGGGGACCCCGTTATATACAACCTTCATGAGCACATAGAATAATCCTCTGTCCTCGCACGCATTCTCATCTTTGATCTCGAATCCGTTCGTAAAAAGATACTCGCGAAGTCTGTCCGAAGACTTCTGAGGCTGCAGAACCCATGTGATAGTCTTAAGGAAATCTTTGTCCTCGCGCTCTTTTATGCGGGACAGAATATCTACCATATTATTGCCGCCGAGGCCCGCCATAACAACGATATCGCCCTCGTGAAGCGTCACGCCGTCAAGACCGTCGGTACAGTAAACTTCGGTTCTGTCCGCATATCCGAACATGCGTAAAGTATCCTCGGATCTTTGTGCGGGGGCTTTATGTATATCAGTGAGCACCGCCTGCGCGAAGTGGTCGTTGATGAGTGAGTATAAAGACAGATGTCCGTGATCGGAGCCTACATCTATTATTCTTCGTTCGGTAAAACCGCTCTCGCCCTCCACCGCCATATCGTGGACAGCTTTAAGTCTCGGGGATAAGAATTCTTCTGCCGGATTGATCACAGGCTCGATCTCTTCTGCTGCAGCATCTGATAGTATTTATCCAGTTTGTCGATCATGGCTACTATCTCCTGCTTCTTGTTATCGTCTTCAGTCTTGTTATAGAGCTCCTGAAGCTTAAGAAGCTCCTTGGAACACTTATCGCAGCGCACGCCGTAAAGACACTTCTTATACTTGGCGATCTCTGCTTCTTCTGTAGGCTCCTGCGGAACGCGTTCACACATTACCATATAAAACTTCTCTGCCTGCATGCCGTTAAACAGCATCTCGGAAAGCTTATTTATAAGGAGCGCTTCGTTGACTCCCCTCTTGGCATCAAAGTGCTTAAGGAAGAAGTCTACCGCCTCTTTAAGATTATCGCCCCGGAAATCATTCTTGCGGATAACATCCGTGAGTTCTATCTTGCTTTGATCGGCCATCACGGGACCGAGTCTTACAGCACGCACGAACAGCTCGATCTCATCTTTGGTAACAATATCCGCCTTGGGAGCAGAATCTCTGGAGGCTTCCTTACGCTGCTCGATCTGGGCTGCTTCTTCGCGTTCCTGCTCACGCTGGTCGATACTGCGCTGCCTGTTTATGCCTTCGCGCTCGGCATGCTCCATAGCAGATACTATAGTCTCGGAACGCGCACCTAAGTACTGTGCCGCCTGAGCCGCCATCTTCTCACGCTTGATCGGGTCGTACAGCCAGGAACCGTACGTGATTATGTCCTCCTGGAACTTCGTCTGATCAAGTCCCGACTCGGAGTCATAGTTATCGTCGTAAGCACGGCTAAACAGGTAATCGTTAACATCCTTGGCACTCTTAACAACAGCCTTGAACGCCTCCGCACCGTTAGCTTTGATGTACTCGTCAGGATCCTTGCCGTTAGGCACCGCAGCGATCCTGATCCTAATCTTGATGCCCGTCATCCTTCTTAAGTACTCAAGCATCATCTTGGATGCACGCAAAGCCGCGGTCTTACCTGCATTGTCACTGTCGAAAAAGAAAACTACTTCATCCGCATACTTGGATGCAAGCTGCAGCTGGCTGTCTGTAAAAGCAGTACCCAACGCCGCGACAGCATTGGTGATACCTGCCTGATGCATCGCGATGGCATCCATATAGCCCTCGACAATGATCAGCTGCTTGCTCTTTGACTGCTTGGCAAAATTGAGCGCATATAAGTGCTTCTGCTTCTTATATACAAGCGAATCCGGAGAATTAACGTACTTGGGGAGTTCAGGACCAAGGTTACGTCCGCCGAAAGCGATGATCTTACCGAACGCATCAAAGATAGGCACGATAAGTCTTCCCCTGAACAGATCGATGAGATTGCCGTTCTTCGCAGTCGTGAACAGACCGCTGTCCTTAAGGTCTGCATCATCGTAACCTTTCTGCTTGAGAAATCTGTAAAGATAGTCGAAGCCGTCGGGCGCATACCCGATACCAAAGTTCACGAGAGTCTTCTGTGACAGCTGTCTCTTGGCAGCATAATCGCGCGCAGCTTTACCGACATCGGAATTGAAGCTTTTGTAGTAGAAGCCTGCCGCATCCGTAAGGATGTTCATGACACGCTTTCTACGGTCTTTAAGATCACTTGCGCCCTTGCTGTCGTCTTCTCCCCACTCTACCGGAACACCGTACTGGTCGCCTAAGAACTTAACTGCTTCAGGAAAAGACAGCTTCTCTATCTCCATTACGAAACCGATTGCATTGCCGCCCTTCTGACAGCCCCAGCACTTATATAAACCTCTCTGAGGATTAACCGAGAAAGACGGAGTATTTTCCGAATGAAAAGGACACAGGCCAAAAAGATTCTGGCCTGTTCTCTTCGTAAACGTTACGTACTTCCCTACGACCGACTCGATGTCGGCACGGGAAAGCACTTCGTCAATAGTACTTTCCGGTATTTTCTTAGACATTAAACCCGTTAATTACTTCTTGTCTTTACCCTTCTTATCGGAATCAGATTCGCTGTTTCTGGGGATAACTGTCTGAATAGCACCCTTAGTGTAAGAAACGGGTGTATTTGCAGCTGATGTGTAGATAGTAACCTCTTCTTCACCGATGTTAGCTACGATACCTACGAGACCGCCGATAGTTACAACCTTATCGCCGATGCAAAGCTTATCCATCTGCTCCTTGAGCTTCTTGTCTCTCTTCTTCTGGGGAAGGTAGATCATGAAGTACATGATAGCGCCGAAAAGCGCGATCATACCTACGCCCATGATGAGATCCATCTGAGTGTATCCGCCCTGTGCAGGTGCATCAGCGGCAAGAATTAAATTAAACATCCTTAGTCCTCCTTATCGAAGGCACCGGCGATCATGTCATCCATGTTATACATACCGGGCTTCTTATCCTGAATATATTTAGCGGCAGCCAGCGCGCCCCTTGCGAAAGCATCTCTGGTCTTGGCACTGTGTGATATCTTAACAGTTTCCTCGTCACTTATAAAGTAGACTTCATGCTCGCCTACGATATTGCCGCCTCTGATAGCGGAGATGCCCATCTCCTTATCGCCTCTTGCCTGCATTCTCGAGTGTCTCTCATAAACATATTCGAGCTCGTTATTGCAGGATTCGTTGATAGCATCTGCGATCATCATGGCTGTTCCGGAAGGAGCATCAAGCTTTCTTCTGTGATGAGCCTCGAGGATCTCGATATCGAATCCGGGATAGAGTGTCTTTGCTGCCTGCTTAACAAGTCCGATGAGCACGTTGATACCAAGGCTCATGTTAGCGGACTTGAATACCGCGATCTTCGCCGAAGCGTCCTGAAGCTTGGCAAGTGTAGCCTCATCAAGACCTGTAGTGCAGCATACGAGAGGCTTGTTCAGGCTCAAAGCAGCATCAATAACCGCGGGAACACCCTTGGCATTGGAGAAATCGATGATGGCATCGAAGTCTACGTCGCACTTATCGAGACTCTCGAATACAGGATAAGCAAATCCGTTGTTGTTAACTATGTCTGCACCGGCTACGACCTCGAAGTCATCGCTTTCGAGAGCCATAGCTGATATAGCACGGCCCATTCTTCCGCAGCAGCCGTTAAGGAAAATTCTTGTCATGTTGTTATATCTCCTTGGAGTATCTTGCTCGTGTTATCAGGCAAAGAAAGATGTGAGAGCAGAGGTATCGTAAAGCTTCAGAGCTTCCTCTACCTTCTTACGTCCGCCCTCGCTCAAATCGCTTAAAGGCATTCTGCAGTGTCCGACATTGATGCCGAGCATGTTGATAGCTTCCTTAACAGGAATAGGATTAACCTCGCAGAACATAGCCTTAACGAGCGGGATAACCTCGATCTGCATATCTCTTGCCTTCTTGATGTCTCCGTTAAGGTAAGAGTGGATCATTGTTGATGTAAATTCAGGAATGAGGTTAGCCGTAACGGAGATAACACCCTTAGCACCGAGAGATACCATAGGAATGGCAAGTCCGTCTTCACCGGAATAGAATGTGTATCTGTCACCGCACTCACTGAATGCTTCAGGAACCTGTCCGAGATTACACTCCTTAACAGCAACGATATTCTGCTGATCAGCCAGTTTGCTCAATACATAGGGGCTGATATTAACGTTCGTTCTGGAAGGAACATTATACAGAATGAGCGGAATATCTACACTGCTAGCGATTGCCTTATAGTGAGCAACAAGTCCGTCAGGTGTGCACTTATTGTAATAAGGAGTTACTACGAGAGCAGCATCCGCACCGAGCTGCTGAGCCTTCTTCGTAAGTTCGATTCCGTACTTGGTATCGTTAGAACCTGTACCTGCAATTACGGGAACTCTTCCTGCAACTGTATCAACAGCGCACTTGATGGCAGCTACATGCTCCTCATCATCCATCGTCGCAGCCTCACCTGTAGAACCGCAGATTACGATAGCATCCGTCTTATTGGCGATGTGGAACTCGATAAGCTTCTCGAGCTTAGGGAAGTCAATCCCGGTATCTGTAAAAGGTGTAACGATAGCTACTGCTGAACCTTCGAAAATAGCCATTTTATAGCCCTCCTGGTAAAAAACTAATACAATTTTACCTTCCGTAAAGTAGTGCGTCAATTATCCTTAAAGGGTGCACAACAGTACATCGTGAGCGGACAATTTGCCCTGTTTTCCGACTGAAAAACATGCTCTCGGAGACAGTCTGATGGCGTAATTTGCTTTTTAGTAATTCCGCCATCAGAAATGAGGTATTTTGATGGCGTAATCCGAGATTTGAGAATTCCGCCATCAGATTCAAGCAGATTGCATGGCTAAAAGCTCATTCTTGAGATTTAGCCATCAGAACACTGTGTTTTCGATGGCGTAAAGATGTTTTTTCGAGAAAGCGCCATCAACACACGTCATCTAAAGCTGCTTTCAATCATTTGATCCAGGACACGAAGATCCAACGGTGCAGTATAACTCTCCATAGTAGTGAACAGCTTCTCCCCGAGTGCGATTCCATTCATCACGTACTTATTAATTCGAAGAATAGTTGTATGGGCATACTCTTCATCTCCCATTTTGCCAAGATGTTCATAATAGATTTCCTTACGGTCGCTTATCCTCAGAATAGTAAAGTCAGGATGAAAGATTTTACCGCCGACTTTTATCGGACATTCATATTTATATGGAATACCCTTTGCTAACAATCGGTTAGCGATCAGCTGCTCGGATTTTGATCTGACGCGCTCCCCTCGATCGGTCACATAATAAGGATCGCCCTCCCCGAAAGGTTTGTGTACATATGGAGTATTCAACCACTTATCTATATAAGCTTTATCAGGAAGTCTGACCGGAGTGATAATGCTTTGTCTCTGTTCTGATAACGATTCATAAACATCTTCAAATGATCTTTCAGGATACCTTTTAAGAAATAACTCTATAGCTTTGCCCTCTGCCTCGGCAGCACGAAGTATTTTAAGATAGTAAGATCTTTGAGCCAGCGAGCAGATTAATTTCTTATCATATATCGGAGTTTTTCTGTTCTTTGCATAACCTTCGTAATCAGCATAGTAGTGAATATTGCCTCTTATCTGATGAATATGAAGATTACCTGCAGGAAGTACCGAAAGACTTTTATCAACAGAAGCAATCAGTCTGTTGATTGTACTAAGGCGGCAGTTAAGCTGTTCGATCATTCTCTTTTCCATATAGAAATTATAGAAGGTTAAATTCAAGAAATATATGCTTTCCCAAAAGTCGGGAAAATTATGATGTTTTGGAACAAGTTTCTCTTGATTTGTCGGCGTTTGCAGGGCGTACCGCGTGAAAGATATAAAACAACAAAAAAGGACCGTCCGGAGACGGTCCTTTCAGCTTTAAGTTTTACTGGATCTTACTGATCCTGCTCGTCCTCGCGAAGCTTTCTTGCGAAGTAGATCATTACGAGAGCCGAGAGCATGATGACTGCGGATACGGCATTGACACTTGTCTCACCTGTGGATCCGATAGATCTGTCAGCCTCATCGATCATAAGAGTCTGAGTTCTGCTTGCGCCGTTTACGTATGTTACTACGATAGTGTGGCTTCCCGAAGAAAGAGATCTTCTGATTGCCTGATTGATCGTTACGGAACCGTCAGGGTTGATCGTATAAGAACCGGGCTCGAGAGGCTGTCCGTCAAGAGTTACAGACTCAACTTCAGGTGTTGTCTCCTCGGTATCACCTGTAGGATTTGTCTCATCAGAAGTATCTGTATCTGTCTCTGTCGTAGTAGTAGAACCGTCTGTTGTTGTGTACGCATCAGTAAGGGTTACTGTGACTGTACCGCCGGATACTACCATAGCAGTTCCGACCGTTACACTGTTGGCAACATCGAGAGTATATGTGGATGTATGTCCGTCAAGACTCTCAACAACGCTGTATGTAACACCGGGTGTGAGGTTATCAACAACGTAGTAGTATGTGCCGTTTCCTGCATCCTGCCAGATACCGTTATTAACGTTCTCCATCGTGAGAGCAGGTACATCACGTGTTGCACCGCACGTCGTATCAGTAAGAACGAAAGTGATCGTCTCGAGTTCGTTAAGAGACGTACCGCTTATCGTCTTGCTGATGATAAGGCTTCCGGGTATGACTACAACTGCCTCGTCAGAAGATGAAGATTCCGTAGGCTCTGTCGGAGCAGGCGTAGAACCGTTAGGAACATAAGCATCTGTCAGTTCGATCAATGCAACACCACCGCCGACTACTGCAGCAGATCCTGATGTAGTACTTGCAGTAGCATCGAGAGTATAGTTCACAGATCTGCCGTACGAAGTCTCGGTAACAGAATATGTGTCACCTGCTGTAAGTCCGCTGAACGTGAACTCATACATATTAGTTCCTACAAGATGCCACTGATCAGCACCGGGTCCTACGTTAGCGAAACACAGATCAGGCACAGTCAGAGCAACAGGACCGGAAATAGTGAATACGATAACCTCAACCTCGTTCAGATCAGTACCGCTGATGGTCTTTCTGATCGTAAGATCACCTGTGGAAGGTCCGGGAGCAGGTGCAGTATATGTGTTGTTTACTGTTGCTGTATCCTGATCATCTGCATCGATAGTCTTTGTTGTATCGCCGTATGTGATTCCGGACAGTGCATAGTTAGTATCAGAGATCGTTCCCT
>Ga0129311_1001390_pt1 | contig 17213 bp, 11 predicted proteins | sample Go1ome_FD_94435 | JGI IMG/M metagenome (GOLD analysis project Ga0129311, IMG submission 94435) | Western lowland gorrila individual fecal microbial communities from Wisconsin, USA - Go1022B metagenome | ecosystem: Host-associated > Mammals > Digestive system > Large intestine > Fecal | place... | reverse complement strand
TGACGTTTACCCTGCCCGACGAGAATCTGCGCCGCCGCATCTGGGAACACGCCCTGGAGGGCATCCCGTCAGCCCGCCTGCAGCTGGACTATCTGGCCCGGCAGTTCCCCCTCTCCGGGGCGCAGATCAAGAACATCGTGCTCAACGCCGCCTATCGGGCGGCGGCGGACGGCGGCGCCCTGCGGATGGACCATCTGGTCCGGGCCGTGTTCCAGGAATTGCAGAAGGAAGGAAAGGTCATGCTGGCCAGCGATTTTGGGGAATACGGCGTGATGCTGCACGACTTTTTATCGGAACACGCCCCCGCAGTGAAATGAGGTACTTCGTATGCCCATGACTTACGCACAATCCAAACAGCCCCAGTCTCCGGAGCGCACACAGGCAGCCGCCCCCCAGGCGGCGCCCGCCCCGGCGGCAGGTCCCGGATACGCCCAGCCCCGGTGCGCCGTGACCCCGGGGGCGGAGCAGGGCGGCATTATAGATTGGTTCCGCGCCCGCTTCTCCCGCCGTCCCCAGGAGGAGGCAGAGGTCCCGGCGGAGGTCCATCCCCCCGCACCCCCCGGCCCCCAGCAGTGGGTCGCCGACAGCTACGGGGGCGTGGACCTGTCTCAGGTCACCGAGCAGCCCTTGGCCGACAGCCCGCTGTTCCCTCTGGTGCGGCCCTATGACCAGGAGGGTCCCGCCCAGTCCCCGGTGTTCGAGACCCACAGCTTTATGCCCCGGGAGTCCATCGACGAGATCGGCGCCGACCATCTGCACAGCTTCATCGGTCTGCGCTTTACCCAGATGGACCCCAAAACCAACCGGGTACACCGGAAGCGGATCAAGGTGGGCTTCGGCGGGGACGGCGCTCCGTTTTCCGCCCACGGCGTGATGATGTATGACACCAATACCCAGGCGGATATGTCCAGCGAGACGCCCATCTCCCGGACCCAGCTGGAGACGGCCTTCGCCGTCATTCCGGAAAAGACCAGAGAGCCTTATAACGTCCTGACCCACAATTGCAACCACTTCACCCAGGAGATGGCCCAGCGCATGGGGGCCACCCTGCCCGCCCAGCTGCACGACACCGTGCTCGGCCCCGCCGGGGCCTATAAAAACCTGGCCAATGCGGCGGAGTATGGCGAGCAGGACCGCACCCGCTTTTTCCAGGGCGGCGGAGACCTCGTCGGCCAGATGAGTCAGAGGAATCAGGATGGACTGCTCAAGAACTTCTGGGACACCGCCAAGACGGCCGCCTGGCGCGACGGCCTCCCCTTCCTGCTCTACCCCTCCCTGTCTCAGTCGGCCAAGCGGGTCCAGGACGCAGCCAGGGCGGTGTCCTCCGCCGCGGAGGACGGGGCCATCCAACGCCCAGACGGCCCGCAGAATTTTGCCGCCCGCGCCGACACGCTGGTCCAGGCGGCGGAGTCGCTGGTGGGGCTTCATATGTGGAAGGGGCATCCCAGGGTGAGCATTGCGGCCAAAAAGGTCATCGCCGTGACCAACCAGATGCGGGCCAAGTATGTGCCGAAATCCCGGTCTGTGGCGCAGTATTCCGCCGAGGAGATCGACGCCCTGCTCACCCCGGAGACCCTGGCAGAGCAAAGCGCCCCCGCGCAGCTGAACCAGAGGCTGCGTATCTACAACAGACTTCCCGAGGAGGAGCAGAAAAAACAGGCCAAGCCCACCCTGCAGGTGAACAACAATATGCTGTTTGCCTCTTACGAGCAGAAATTCGAGGGCGCGGGAGAAATTTTTCTGGACGCCATGGGTCTGCCCGCCCAGGCCCTGGTCGAGCGATATAAGCCGGAAGGTGAGGTCAGCGGACTGGAGGAGTGCGGCCGCCTGCTGGCCGAGCTGGCCGCTGTCCTGCGCGGGGAGGCAGGCGGGCTGAATGCCTGTCTGTACGCCTTCGCGAAAAACCGGACGCTGCTGACCTCCCCTCAGTTGGGCGCGCTGGCCACCAACGGTATTCTGAACCATCTCAGCGTCGCCGCTGAGATGGGGCACAATTCTCTGGTGAACATCCTGTTCCAGCTGGCCGACGACGGACGCTCCATCGCCGGGACGCGAAACATAGACAGCCTGGAGATGGACAAGAACCAGTCCTCGCGCACACAGGTCCAGGAATTCGTCCGCAAGGACGATGCGGATGCCGACCAACAGCAGCAGCGCCAGGCGCTGCTGACCCAGATGAACGCCATCGAGGGCCTTCTGGCCCAGCGGTGCGAGCTGCTGCTTGCGCCGGAGGAGCAGCAGCCCCAGCAAGAGGAAGCCGTGGAAGCAGAGGAAGAAAACACTCCATGATCGCATAGGCCGATCCCCATATCACGAGGTGATCAGCTTGTCGAAAAAGTGGCTTCGCCGCTTTTTGCCAAGCTGCAAACATTTTAACTTCGTTAAAATGTTGTTGATTTAAGAAAAAGGGGACCCTGATGGTCCCCTTTCAAACTATCCCTCCTTCCGAATCCTTTGGCCGGAAGGACTTTTTCGACAGCCTGGAGGTGATACTATGTCCCGAATCTATACACAGGAAAATCAGGAACAGGAACAAACCTCTCAGCAGACCCGAAACGCCTCGTTCCAGGCGGCGCCCGCCCCGGCGGCAGGCCCTGTGCACGCCCAGCCCCGGTGTGCCGTGGCCCCGGGGGCGGAGCAGGGCGGCATTGTGGACTGGTTCCGCAAAAAATTCTCCGCCTCGACAGAGGCGGACGGCGGGGAGGCGGAGACTCCGGCGGAAGAGACCGCGCCTCTCGACGCCGAGCTGCAGGCCGGTCCCCAGACGGAGCTGGCCGGTCTGGCCCGGCAGCTGTCCGCGTCCTCGAAATTCGGCTTCTGGGGCAATTCCGACTACTTTGACCAGGTGGTCCAGTCCATCGACCAGGTCAGTCAGGCCATGGGCGGCACGTTTACGGCGCAGCTGACAGACAATCTGCGTCTGCTGAGCCAGGCCCAGGCCGCCTGTCAGACCCTGCTGGACCGCTGCATGGAATACACCGCCCGCCGCCCCAAGACCTCCTCCGGCAAGGCCCGCCGGGCCATTGTGCTGGAAATTCAAAAGCTGGCGGGCCGGGACCTGCTGGGCTTGCAGGACGCCGTCAGCGACTTCTGCGGGATGTCTCCGGAGGAGCAGGCGGGCCAGACCTGGCAGACCGTGCTGAACAAGGCCCGGGCCATCCGGCTGAGCGTTCCGGACTACAGGGCGCTGAACCCGGCGGAGGGCGGGCAGCTGTCTGAGGTCTACCGGCTGAAAAGCGGCAGCGCCTCCGTCCGCACCGGCGGCGGGACCACTCCCCTGGATAAAACCGTGTTCTTCAAGCCGGAGGACAGCCTAGACATCACCGCCCCCACCGGCGCGGTCCGGCTCCCGTCCTATTATGTGGCCTGGAACGAGACGCGGAAGCAGTTCCCCGACCTCTCCAAGCAGGACACGGCGTGTATTCAGGCCTTTGTGAATGACCGGATCATGGGACTCAGTATGATGAATGCGAATTTTCTGGAGGAGGAGCTCTCCTCCCGGGGCGTAGACGCCATTCGCTATCTGGTCGCCAAGCAGAAGGATCTGGGTACCCTGGTGGATGATATTCTGGGTCCCTCCGGCACACTGAATCAGAGCGGTACGTTCAACTCCACCCGCCGCAACGTGGCCACCAGCCGCATGGCCGCCCTGCTGGGGCTGGACCACCTGGTGGCAAAATCCCAGACGGCGGAGATCTATGACGAGGCGACCCAGCGGACCTATCAGGGCAACATCATGGAGCAGGCGGAGGGCGTCCCCTACAATCAGCTGGAAAAAACACAGGCCGAGGGCGCCAGCCCCTTCACCGCCGGCTTTCAGCGGGACATGGTCAATCTCCAGGTGCTGGACGTTCTGTGCGGACAGTCAGACCGCCACATGAACAACATCTTCTTCCGCAGGGACGGAAACGGAACCTTCTCCGGCTTGACCGGCATCGACAACGACGCCTCCTTCGGTCTGAACACCGACGTGGTGTCCACCGAATTCGGCTATCGCTCTGACCGCCGCGTCTATGACCCGGACAGCGGAAAGATGGTGCTGCCCTATATGGACGATGCCCTGGCCCAGCGCATTTCCGCGCTGGACGAGGCGGCGGTGCGGTATGCCCTCCAGGACCTGCTCCAGGACGCGGAGGTCAACGCCGCCATCCAGCGGCTGAAGCTGATGAAGGCCGCCATCGCCGATGCCCGGCAGGAGCAGGCGGACCATCCCGAAGCCCCCCGCCGCTTCCTCCAGGACGATGAGTGGAATGAAGAAACCGCCAGAAATATGGTCCAATCTACCAAGGAAAGCCTCGCCGCTTGGGGGAAGGATTCCATATGGAGCGCCCAGACCAACGCAGCACAGATGGCGCAGACCAGAGCGCTGATCGTCGCCTATTACAAAATCACCGGGGTCCCCAATGCGGAGGATGCGGCACGCACGCTGTTGGAGACTCCCCCCTCGCAGCGGACAGAGGAGCAGAGCAGGGTGTTCCATATCACGAATAAGTGGGCCAACGAGAATAACGCACGCCGCGTCGCCAAAAAGACCCTTGCCAATTCCACCTACTTCGGATCGTTTGCTTCTGCCTTCTAAACGGTTCGGGATCCATAAAAAACGGCCCCGCCGGACGATGGAAAGCTCCATCGTCCGGCGGGGTCATTGCAGCTTGTCGAAAAAGTGGCTTCGCCGCTTTTTCGACAAGCTGCAAACATTTTAACTTCGTTAAAATGTTATTGATTTAAGAAAAAGGGGACCCTGATGGTCCCCTTTCAAACTATCCCTCCTTCCGAACCCTTCGGCTGGAAGGACTTTTTCGACAGTCTGACCCGGCTACTGCGGTTCCTGGCGGTTATCCCGGAATACGAATCTGCCGTCCTTCAGCATCCCGTCCAGCCGGGCACATTCCGCCCCATCGCGGCTCATGTTCTTCCTTCGCTCCTGGATCAGCTGGGTATAGAAGGTGCAGTATTCCTCCCGCAGTCCGGCAAGTCGGTCTCTCAGGAGCTGCTCGGCCTTCTTCCGGTCGGAGGACGCCTTGCCGTATTTGATATCCAGCGTGCTCTGAAACATCCCGATCAGCTCGTCCTGGCTCATCTGCTCCAGCTTCTGGACCGATTCCAGATTCGCATTCAGGTCCAGGTCGAGCTTGCCCTCGGCGTAGGCCTTGAACATGGTATTGTAAATGGTATCGTTGGAGTGCGGCTTGAAGGTATACGACATATGCTGGGCTTCCTTCTTCAGCAGCGTGTTGAACGACGCCTCCTTATCGAAGGAAATGATGTGGTCGTTGGCCTGGTTGATAAAATTCTCGCCCTTGGTGTCGAAATTACACAGGATCCAGTCCAGCGTATGCTCATTCATCAGGTCGCGCATCGTGGTCTCCGGCAGCTGGGTCAGATTCTCCTGCGCCTGCCACCGGAACAGATCCACCCCGGACTGCACCTTCTGCACCTGCCGCTGGATGGAGCCGACCACTCGGCCGCCGTCCATCACGCACTCGGCGGGGATCGACAGCGCGCCGCGCAGGCGCTGCTGGAGCTTGGAGGCCGCCGCCGTGACCACGGCGCCGGAGGGCTTCGCTCTGCCAATGCAGTCGGTGGCCTCCTTGAACAGCCAGGTCTGGGGCGCGGTCTGCTCCTGCCCCTCCTGCTGCGTGGGCTGCTCCTCAAACAGGTACATGGCCTTGGTGCCGCCCATGGTGGCGCGTCCCCGATTGATCAGGACCTTGCCGCCGGAGGCGTGGAGGACTGCGTCCTCATGGGAATACCGGGTGGGCTTGCGGAACAGCTTTTTCAGCCTGTCAAAGTTGGCGTGGCGCGCGATGGTGTCCGCCTCCCGCTCTTTTTCTGCACCCTCCGGCATTCTGGCCACCTTCAGCTCCCGTTTCAGCTTGTCCCACTTCAGGACCTCGGCCTCCTTTTTTGCCATCAGCCGCGCCCGTTCCTTGGAGCCGGGAACCATCTGGGTCGCAGCGGAGTGATAGGCCGCCACCCGCGCCTCCTGCGCCTTCAGGCTGGCCGCCTTTTTCTGGATCTCCACGGCCTCGGCGGTTCCGTTCCGTTCCGCCTCCATCCGATCGGCCGTCTCCTCCTCGGCGATGGCGTTCAGGCGGGAGGACAGAATCTCCTGCTCCCGCTTCTGCTGCACCGGGCCATTCTGGCTCCTGCCGCTCTCCAGCGCGTCGGCCTTTCCCTTCGCCGCAGAGGCCTTGCGCCGCTGCTTTTCCAGCGATTCTCTCTGCTTGCGCTCCGAGCTGCTCTCCTTGCGCTTGTGCTCCTCCGCCGCGCCGCCGGAGGTCAGTCCCCCGGTCTGGGGCAGCGGTTGGATCGCCCGCAGCGGCTGTGCGGTTTTTTCGGTCTCCTCCTGGAGCCTGGAAAACGCTTCGTGCTGCGCCAGCTGCTCCACCTGCTTCGTCTGTCCCTCGTTCACAGACAGCTCCTGGTGACGGCGCTGGACCTCCTCCGGCGTTTTCGTTTCCGGCATACGCTATCCCTCCATCATAGTCATGTCCCAGCCCGCCGTGTAAAACCGGCTGGTGATCTCCCGGTCGGGCAGCAGGGCTTCGATCAGCTTCCGGCTCTCCGGCGTGACCGCAGCGAGATAGAGATAGGGCACCCTGTCCGCCGCCTTGACCAGCAGCTCCCGCAGCCGCTCCAGCAGCTGCATCAGGGCGCGGACGTGCCCGGTCCGGGCGCAGGCGAAGGACAGCAGCACACTGCCGTCCCGATTCTGGCAGAACACGGCGGCCTGGACCGCGTGATTGCTCAGCACACATAGGCAGAGCGGCTGCAGCATCCGTCCCCGTTCCTCCCGCAGTCCCCGGGCAAACTCTGCGTTGTCCCGCTCCAGATAGGAAAACAGGTCGTTCTGCACATACTCCGGCAGGGAGTAAAAGGGCCGGATGCACTGTGCGGACGGCACCCCCCTCAGGTTCACCTCTGCCAGCCGGTCACAGGGAAAGCGGCAGATATAGTCCTCCTCCTCCGTCAGGGTAAAATCCCCCCGATGGGTGAGCAGACGGCACATAGGGTCGTCCCGCCCCGCCGCGGCAAAGGAGCACAGCACCGCAACGCCGGCCTCCCCCGCAGTTCTGCACAGGAGATCCAGCATTCCGTCTGCGATCCCCCGCCTCTGATACGGCTCCGAAACCGCCAGATGCAGAATATCCGCCACCATCTCATTGGTCCGAACCACCAGAACGCCGCAGGCGCAGCCGTCCTCCACCGCTCCGATGGCAAGTTCATTTTTTCCGTGGAGGGTCTGCCGTCCTTCCGGCAGCAGGGGGCGGAACGCCTCCGCCTGGTCCGCTCCGATCCGGCCGTACTGTATCGACATTTTGCTTGCCACCTCGTGTGATCGTGTCTGAATGAACGGCGCTTCCCGCCTTGGGCTGCGTTACTCCGTGTGTATGGCAGCCTGGCGGTCAAACACCGACTGGGCGGTATTGATGCCGCCGAAGCTTCTGCCCGCGCTGTCGTCAAAGGCGCTTTTCTTCTGGTTCAGCGGGATAAATCTGGGCAGCTCCGCTTCCTCCTCCAGCTCCTCGTCGGGCTGGGGGAGGTTTTCTTTTTGCCGGCGCAGGCGCTTTTGCTGCTCCAGCCGGTCTAAGGAACGCATGGCGATCCCTCCTTACAGCACCAGGTTGGCGTAGGGCTCAAAGTCCGCCCGGGTGAAGACCTTGCCGGTTTTGACGAACTCGTATTTGATGGCCTGGAGATAGTGCTTCATGTGGACCTCCCCCTCCGCCTCCGGGTCGGCGGCGGCCAGGAAGGCGGCGTTGAGAATGCAGTTCTTGATGTTGCCGCCCACAAACTCGAAGCGCTCGGCCAAAAAGCGGATGTCCACATCCTCCGCCAGGGGGGTGCTCTTGGGGATGGTGGTATTCCACAGCATCTCCCGGGTGTCTGGGTCGGGGAACTGGAACTCCACGATGAACTTCATCCGGCGGAAGAAGGCGGGGTCGATGTTGTGCTTGTAGTTGGTGGCCAGGACGGACACGCCGTCGTAGGCCTCTACCTCCTGCAGCAGCAGGGCGGTTTTATTGTTGTTGGAGGACTGGTTGCTGCCCCCGTCGTCGGAGCGCTTGGCAAACAGGGTGTCGCACTCGTCGAAGAACAGCACCACGTTGCACTTTTTGGCCTCCCGGAAGATCATGGAGATGGCCTTTTCCGTCTCGCCCACATACTTGTCCACCACCTTGGACAGGTCCACGCGGTAGAGCTCCAGATTCATCTCGTGGGCGATGACCTGGGCGCACATGGACTTACCGGTACCGGGGGCGCCGAACAGCAGCACGGACAGGCCCCGGCCATAGGGGTACTTTTTGATGTAGTCCCACTCCTCATAGACCTTTTTCCGGAAAATGAGCTGGTCGCAGGCGTTTTTCAGGGCCAGGCGCTGGTCGGGGTTCATCACAATGTCGTCCCAGCCGAATTTGGCGGGGATCCGGGTGGCCTTCTGGGTCAGCTCGTGGCTCATCTGGTTGTTGCAGGACTGAAACAGCACCGCCCGGGGCAGGTCGATGAACTGCTGCATAGAGGCCAGGGCGCGGCCCTGGCGCAGGGCGTCCCGGATCTTGCCGGGGGTGAACAGAAATTTGGTGGCCAGCTCCCCCAGGTCCACGTCGGGGTTCAGGGTGTAGCCCTGGGCATAGTAGTTCCAGACGGTCTCCCGCTCGGAGTAGGACGGGGTGGGCAGCTCCAGCTGGGCAACGTCGTGGTCGGTGATCTGCTTCATGGGCAGCTTCTCCTTGCTGACGGTGAACACCGTCAGCCCCTGCTGCAGCAGCTTGCCGAAGGCCAGGTCCATATAGCCGAAGAACTTGTCCTTCTCGTCCTCCCGATAGCTCAGGCTGTCCAGACAGATACAGGCGTCGGTAAGGATACACTCCCGGGCGGCGGCCCACAGGGCCTGGTCCACAAAGCGGAAGTCATAGACAAACAGCTTGGCGCAGTTGATGGACACGCAGGACCGGTTCTGCTCCTTGCAGAAGTGGCGGATGGTGAACTTCCGCCCGGAGCCGTCGTCCCCGGAGAGGGCGAAAATGCGGGTGCCGTCCTGATAGGCGATCCGCAGGGCATCCAGAATGCCGGCATTGGCCAGGAAGGGGTCCAGCTTCTGCTCCTCGGTCAGGCAGGAGAAGAACCGGGTATAGTTCTCGTCGATCCGGTTCGGGTGGGCGCCGAACAGGTAGTCAATGACCCGCTTGTCCGGGGAGACCAGGGTTGAGAAGGGCATGGCCCCGTTCACCTGCAAGGCCAGCACCGGCTGAAGCTGCTCCAGGGCCAGGGACATCTGGCTGTAGCTGCCGGTGATGGTGAAGCGGTCCCCGTAGTACACCCGGGCGGCGGACTCAATGCTGGGGGCGGACTGGTTTCCGTTTTGGTTCACCACCTGGAAGACGGAGGCGTAGTTGGTCTGGGTGGAGGACAGAATGGCACAGGCGAAGCAAAAGGTGGTAAAGGGGGCAAAGTCCAGCTTGCGGCACAGGCGGTGCAGGGGGAGGGGGGCCTCCGTCCGGTCCGCCCGGCAGCTGATGTAGTCCATCAGCTCCTCCACCGTCTGCTCCGGCTGGGACTGGGACTCCGGCTCCTCCCCGGCAAAGTCCCGGAACAGGTCAGACAGCTCGTCTGGCAGGTCGGGCAGGTCCGGGGGCACTTCCTCCTCCCCGCCGCCCCGGGTCTGAAAGTCCATCAGGTGCTTTTCGCACAGATCCCGGGCTACCTCGATGTCTGGATAGAGCACGTTCTTAAAGCCGCCGTTGTCCCCGGCGAACAGGCGCATCAGGCCGCCGATGTAGGCGGACAGCTGCCGGTCCACGCAGGCAAACAGGTGGTTGGTATAGTCCTGGTAGTCGGCAAAGGGGGTCTCCCGCCGGGTCATGTCAAACAAGTCCATGGTGTCCCTCCCGGTCACACGTCAGAGAAAATGTAGCCCGCGCCCCGCACGGTTTTGATGATCCCGCTGCGGTCGGGGTCCAGCTTTTTCCGCAGGTTGGAGATGTGGACCATCACCGTGCGGAAGTCACCCAGGCTGTCGGTCTCCCACACGTTCTGATAGAGGTCCTGGTAGAGCAGCAGGGTATCTGGGTGGTCCAGCATATAGGCCAGCAGACCGTATTCGATGGAGGACAGCTCCACCCGCTGCTCTCCCCGCAGGATGCAGCGATAGGTGGTATCCACGGCGAAGGAGCGGTACTGCCGCACCCGCTCGGTCGGCTCCGCCTTGGACTCCTGCTTGCCCGCCCGGCGGGTCACTGCCTCCACCCGGGCCAGCAGCTCGGGGTAGCGCACGGGCTTGACCATGTAGTCATCCCCCCCGCTCCGCAGGGCGTTGACGATGGTGTCGCTGTCCTCCAGACAGCTCATAAAGATAATGGGACAGTCGCAGTCCCGGCGGATGGTGCGGCACAGCTCGTCTCCCGCGCGGTCGGGCAGCATCATGTCCAGCAGGATCAGATCATACCGGTTTTTGGCCAGCAGGGCCTCCGCCTGGGCACAGGTGAAGGCATCGTCCACCTGGTGTCCCGCGTGGACCAGATTCATGTGGGTAATGGTGGAAAAGTCCTGGTCATCCTCGACTTGTAAAATACGGGACATCAAGCGTCGCCTCCATACGGAATCAATTTCTCCGGCTCACTGCGTTGCATTACGTCCTGTTTTTCGCTATAATGGAGACCTGGAAGCACATCACGCAGCCATACCGGAGGCTGTCGCCTTCATTATATCACATCGCGTCGCAATTTGTCACCCCGCCGCCAGGGGGTTTGGCGGGAAGTTTATGCAATTTTAACACATTTTTAGAAAGAAGTGGTCCTCTTGAAGCAGTTCGGTTTACTTTTAGGCGGTGTTCTGGCGCTGGATGCCGCCCTTTTGTGCACGGCCCTCTCGGCGGGCAGCGGGCCGCTCCTCAAGCTGGGGCTGGTCTGCTCCCTGGCCGCTCTGGGGCTGTGGATCGCGGACCGGCAGGAGCAGACCCGCCGGCTGGAGGAGCTGGAGCAGGCCCACCGGGCCGACCTGGCTGACCTGGAACAGCGTCACACCCGGACGCTCATCGCCCTGCGGGAGCAGAACCAGAAGGCCATGGCCGCCTTCCGCAGCACTCTCTCCCACTCCCTGCGGATGCCGGTGGCCATTATTCAGGGGTACGCCGATCTGCTCACCAGCGGCGTGATCTCCGACCAGCAGACCGCCATGGAATACCTGGATAAAATCAGCCAGCGCTGCCAGTTTATGACCGAGACCATGAGCCGCCAGTTCTCCGCCAACGACTCCATCGACGCCAGCAAGCTGATGTACACCGACCTGGACCTGGTGGCCCTGGTGCGCCAGGCGGCGGCGGATATGCAGGGTGCCGCCCAGGAACAGGGGGTCCGCATTCAGGTGGTGTCCGCCGAGGACGACCTGCCTATGCGGGGGGACGCCTATCTGCTGAACCGGGTGCTGTTCAATCTGCTGGAAAACGCCCTGAAATACATGGGCCGCCCCGGGACCATCACCGTCCGGATCCGGCGGCAGGACGAGGGGGTGTCCCTTCTGGTCCAGGACGACGGCATGGGCCTGTCCTCCAAGGAGACGGCCCGCATTTTTGAGGCCAGCTACCAGGGCAGCAACCACTCCGGCGGCCAGGGCTACGGCCTCTATCTGGTCCGCCAGGCCATCGCCGCCCACGGCGGCACCGTCTCCGCCCAGAGCGCCCCGGGCCGGGGCATGGGGATCACCATGACTTTGCCGCTGGAGCCCAGCGGGGAACCCACACCGGCATAAATAAACGGGACCGTCTCCCATCGTGAGACGGTCCCGTTTTTTGTTGTTTTAGCACACGTTTGGTTCCTGTCCGTAGGGGCGGATATTATCCGCCCGTCGTTGACCCGGTGTGTATCGTGCGGGCGGATAATATCCGCCCCTACGCCTAGTCTTCGTAGCCTCTCGTAGGGGCGGCCTGCGGCCGCCCGCCGTTATCCGTGGGATTTACTTCAACGTCAAAATCTTCGAAAACCCGACGGAATCCAGCACCGCCTTCACCGTGGGGGCCACGTGGTGCAGCTCCATGGTCGCGCCCTTAGAGGAAGCGGTCTTCTGCCCCAGCAGCAGGGCGCGCAGGCCGGCGCTGCTGACATAGACCACCTTTTCCAGGTCCAGGGTCAGGGTCTTGGCGGTCTGGAATGCCTCCAGAATGGCCTTTTGCAGCTCGGGGCTGGTGTTGGTATCCACCCGGCCGTCTACTTGCAGGGTGACGGCAGTTCCTTCTTGCAGCTTGGTAATCGTCATATACACCTCTCGTTATGGCCGCACGGGGTGCGGCTGCCGCGTGTTTTGGCCGGCGGCGCGCCGATTTTACGAAAAATGTCCCCGGCGGGGCGGGGGTCATTGCAGATAGGTCATGCCCGTCAGCGCCTTTCCGTCGTCCAGACTGCCGGGGGCGTTTTGCAGCACCTGGCCGTTCACGTCCAGATAGGTAAAGGCGTCCAGACCGCCGCACTCCTCCAAAAAGACGATATGGCAGCGGCTCCGGGCGGGCCGGAACTGGTCGATGAGGAAGGTCAGGCGCAGGCGCAGCTTCTCATCCAGCTTCCGCCCCAGCATGACGGTGAAGTCGAAGGGGGTGTCGCCATACAGGCCGCTGTCCTGCCGTCCGTCGGATTGGAGCAGGTTCCGCTCCACGATGTACACCGGCTCCGGCACAAACAGGCGGACCAGCCGCTCCACGGCCCAGCGGGTACCCTTCCAGGCCAGCAGCTCCGGCGCGGCCTTCAGCAGGCGGCGCAGCTCCGGCGGGGAGAGAAGGGTCTCGTCGGTCTCCAGCCCCATCCAGTGGGCGAACATGGGCAGCAGCGCGTCGGGGGCGGTGTCCAGGTCCAGCAGGCGGGGCAGGTCGTCGATCTCCTCCTGAAATTCCTGATACAGGGTGGAGAAAATGGTCAGATAGCGCTGCAAAAAGTCGTTGTCCGTCTGATACACCTGGGGGAAGGTGCGGAAGAAGTTGTCCCCGGGGGTGTAGACCCGCAGGCGCTCCAATGCGCCGGGCTCGGATCCCGTCACCTCCAGCCACAGCCAGAGATAGCGGCCCGTCTGTCCGGTGAGGAGCACGTCGCACACGCCGGAGCGCTCCATGCCGTCGGCCAGGGTGAACAGCCGCTCCTTCTCTGCCAGAGAAATGGCCGGGTCCAGCAGAAAGTCGTCGATCTTCACCACTGCGTTGTTCCGGATCACCGCGTCCTGGTTGGAGGCCACGGCCCGGACGGTGAGCATAGACTCCGCCCCCAGGTCGCCTTTCAGCGACAGGCGGCCCCAGGCGCAGTCGGGCTGGGCACTGTCCAGGGCGGGCAGCAGGATGTAGTGGGGGCCGGTCCCCTCAGTGTGCAGCGCGCCGTCCTCCGTCAGGGTAAAGCCCTGCCGCAGGCCCCGGGCCAGCCGGTGGGCGCTCAGTCGATAGGTCTTGATTCCATAATCCGCCATGGCTTACCTCCCCTGTTCCCGCACGGTGAGTCGAATGGTGCCGGGGTAACACAGGCTGTCGTCCTCCAGGCGGACGTCGCTGCCCACCAGGGCCGCGTTCCGCCGCTCGGGGAACAGGCTCAGGGCCTCCACCCCGTCTACAAAGGGCAGGGTGCTCAGGGCCTGATACAGCGCGTGGAACCGGACCCAGCCGCCGAAGGGCTGGGGGCCGTTTACATGGTCCAGCAGGGTGCGGAGCAGGCGCTCCGCCTCCGCCTGGGCGTGGGCGGCCATACCCCGGACGCGGAGGGTGGCCGTCACGCTGATGGGCACATACCGGGGGGGACACAGTTCAAACCGGGTGGTGAGCATCCGGCGGGGCTCCAGAAAGTCCCGGAGCTGCCGCAGATAGTCCTCTGACAGGGTGGGAAGCTCCTCCTCAGTATACGGCTTTACCGCGATTTTGACAAGATTTTTTTCCCGCACAGTGACCGCCTTTACCTTGTGGATACACAGGCCGGGGGTCTGGCGGACCAGGGCCTCGTAGTCCTCCGCCCGGACGGCTACCGACACCTGGTGCAGCTCCGACGTGAACCGCAGCCGCAGGGCCTCGGCGCTCTCATAGGACACGCCGCCCCGGCCGGGGGACGGGCAGAAATAGCGGGCCTCCACCTCGGTGCCGTCGTAGCCCCCCCGCTGCTCCAGGGTGGCGCAGGGACGCAGATTGCCCCGGCTGCCCTGGGTGACGGCGCAGGCGGCCAGCAGCAGACGGGTGCCGCCGGCCCCGGGCTCGTCAATGACCAGCTGGGCCTCTTTGGACCGGAGGTGATAGGAAAAGCCGCCGGGGCCTGCTTCGCCAGGGGCCACAAAGGCGTATTCCGGGGCCCCGTCCCGGCTGGGGGTCTCCACGGCCACCAGAAAGCCCTCGGGCAGGACATCCTGCACCAGGTCCAGCTGGATCACCTGCCGGTCGTAGCCGTACACCGGGCCCAGCTGGCGGTGGTGGATCATCTCCTCGTCGTAGCACACCGCCCGGACGGCATTCTCTCCCTTCCAGGGGGTGGGGCCGAAGGCGGGGTCGAAGGTGAGGGTCACGCCCTCGAAGTCGCTCTTGATCTGATAGAACCGGCCCTGGGCGGCGGGGCCGGGGGCCTGTCGGTAGCGGCGATAGGGGCCGTGCTCCTCCTCCTGACAGAAGACCAGCAGGTTGCCCAGCCGGGGCAGCTCCCCCCGGAGGGTGACCCTTGCCCCGCCGGGGGCGGTGCAGCAGCGCACCCGGGTCCTCTGCTGGACCATGGGGAACAGGTGGACGGCCAAGGCCCGGAGCCGGGGAGGACGGTCGTAGTCCGCCGTCTCCAACCGGCAGCGCAGGGCGCAGCCGGCGGCGGAGGCCCGGGTCCACTGGGCGGGCAGGTCCCCCTCCAGGGTCAGGGTGACGCAGCCGGAGCGGAGAAAGCCCAGGGTCTCGTCCCGGGCGGCGGCCACGGTCTGCCAGCCGTGCTCCGTCCAATACTGCCAGGTGACCCGGGAGAAGGCGGGGATATCCCCCTCGTCGGTAAAGGGGGTGCGAAGCTCCTCCTCCGCCACCTGGAACCACAGGCACAGCGGCTCCCCCATCTCGGGTACACCGGACAGCAGACAGATGAGGCTGTGCTCCGGCTCCGGCTTTTTGCCGAAGGGGTAGGCCACCGTCTCCGTCTCCGGGTCCAGCAGCCGGGTCACATCCCGCAGCCCGGCGGCATCCTGGCTGTACACCGCCGCCAGGCCCCAGGGGTTCAGGGCCACGGTGTGAACGGTCTCGAAGGGCAGGTCGCCGCTCCACAGGCAGTAGCCCTCGGGCAGGATGGGGCCGCCCTGGGCGGGGGCCTGGACCAGAATGGACGCCGCCCGGTTGTCCCGGGCCGTGCAGCCCACCAGCTTCAGCAGCTTGCGGCGGACCTCCTCCGGCACCTGGTCGATGGCCTCCTGCTGGAGCAGCTGAAAGGCCGTAAGATTTTGCAGCAGGGTCATGCCCGGGTCGGAGACGTTGAAGTTGGTCCACTCCGACGAATACAGGGGGATCTGGGCCACGGCCTCGGCCATCAGCTCCTCATAGGTTTTGTCGCTGAGCTTCACACTGTTGAGCATAGGGTCTCCTCCCCGTTTCGTTGGGTTATTTTTTTATTTTCCCGCCCCTGCGGGGCGGGAAAATAGGGTGTTTGCTTCGCTTCCGCAGAAGGCGGGAGCCATCGTTCTTTCCACTCCCGCAGCGAGACGGAAAATTATGACATTTGCCGTCCCCGCAGGGAGGCGGAACCTCCCGACTTTTTCCGTCCCCGCAAGGGACGGGCGACGCTAAGCCTCTCTCCGCTCCGAAGGGGCAGAGGATCAAATCTTGTTATTGAAATTCGATATGCACCTGGTGCTGTCCGCTGACGCCGATGGTGAAGGTGGTGTGGGGCAGCTGGTCCAGGCCGGTCTCGTGGACGCCGGTGCGGTCGGTATACCGGGCCACGGCGATCATGCGGGCCACATGGCCCGGGAAGCGGAGGGACTGGAGCAGCATCCGCAGCTGTCCCTCGGTGGGCAGGGTGCCGATGTCCCAGCCTGGGTGGCCCGGGCGGGACAGGGGGTCCAGAAAGTCGGTGATGCTGCGAAGGATCTTGTCCCGCACATCGAAGGCCCGGGCAGCGTCCTCCGCCCGGACCCAGACGGAGACGGAGATTTCCACATACATAGGCTCGGACAGCACCAGGCAGTCCTGCGTCACCGTGGCGTCGCAGCGGGAGAGCAGACGGCGGCGCAGCGGCTCCCGCAGGTCGTGGAAGGTGCGCCCCCCTTCCCGGTAGTCCCGGGTCATCAGGGCGATGGTGATGAGGGCGGGGTTCTCCTGCCCGTCGATGTCCCGGCCGGTGACGCAGCGGACCTTTTCAATGGCCCCGGAGAAGGCCCGCACCGCCCGGACAAAGTCCAGGCTGCTGATGAGCCGGTCCCGGCTGCTGAGCAGCTCGGCCCCCCGGCGGCGGGCGCTGTCCAGGTCCTCTAAATCGCTGCCGGCGTAGGTGGCGGCGGGGTTGGACACGGACTGGACGTACATCACGTTGCCATAGAACCGGTCGATGGCCCCGGCGGGCACGTTGCCCCGGCTCCCGTCGCAGCTGACGGCCCGGACCAGAATGGCGGCCTCGGGCCGGGCCTGGGGGATCCGGACGTGGACCCCATCGCCGAAGACCAGGCGGTTCTGCACCCGGTCGATACAGTAGTGCCGATCCCCGGGACGGGAGCGGTCGAAGGTCTCCACCTCGGTCCAGCGGACGTAAAAGGCGGTGATCTCCCCCAAAAAGTCGTATTCCACCCGGACATTCTGGGGCTGCTCCTCCAGCATCTGGCGCATCTGGCGGCGGGAGAGCTGGCCCAGCTCGCTGACAAACACCTCGGCGGACAGAATGTTCCTGGCCGCCAGGGGGAAGGTCATGTTGGCGGCGGCGGCGTCCACGTAGAAGCTCTCCTCCTCCTGGGTCTGGCGGTTGCGGAGGTCCACGGCGTTGCGGCGGATGGCCCGGACGCGGGCGTGATAGCCCCGGGCCAGGTCCTCGTCCCCCCGCAGGCGCAGCCACCAGCGGCGCACCCCCTCGGTCTCCAGGGGGGCGAAGTCGCTGGGCAGCAGGAAGCGGACGGTGCCGGTGTGGGAGAAGTTCTCGGTGCCGTCCAGCACCTTCATCTCCTTGAACCCGGTGCGGGTGGAGTATTCATAGGTCACCGGTTTCATGCGGAAGGGGACGTTCTCCTCCACCTCAAACAGGATGGATACC